>Ga0074199_1000490_pt1 | contig 60413 bp, 39 predicted proteins | sample EPASupsiteSAE347_FD_64528 | JGI IMG/M metagenome (GOLD analysis project Ga0074199, IMG submission 64528) | Bioremediated contaminated groundwater from EPA Superfund site, New Mexico - Sample SAE3-47 | ecosystem: Environmental > Aquatic > Deep subsurface > Groundwater > Contaminated ... | reverse complement strand
TGACGTTGACGCGACTTACTGAATGCAGAGGCGGGTCAAAACTTGAGCGGGCTTGAGCACTGCGGATGGTGGGTCAATTTGGGTGAGCGAAGGTGGGTCATTTCGGTTTAGCGCTGAAGCCGATAATAGGAGCAGGCCTCCTCAGCCTATTTCAGGTTGGTAACCAGGTAGAGAGGCTCTACACAGTCCTTTCTCCACCAACCAATAGCCATGACGGGACCGTAGTGCTCTTCGGTATAGAACGCATCGGGAGCCACGAAGTCCTCGCTGACATGGATCTGTTGGCTCATGTCCTCAAAGCAAAACTCATGCCCCTGCCAGAAGAGCTTGATGTTCTTTGCTGTGCGGGAGACGCACTTCCAGCCCCAAGTCTGGAGGGTAGTCTGGTAACCCACCCCGTCAGACTCTCCGTCCCCCAGAAGGATCACCTCTGCTCCGGAAGGGATAATGGGGCGTACCAGTTCAAGGGGCTCCAGAAGGATCTGTTCGGGAAAGTGCCCTTTCTTCCCCTCTCGAACGAGCCAAGCCAGGGGCAAGAGACGCTGCTTGTAGACCAGCCCGATCATCAGAGCGACACAGTCTCGCCCTCACAGCACTACCATCCAATGCGAGCACCAGAGGCAGATGGGCGAGGGATGCAAGCAGGCTCTGCGCGAAGGGCAGAAATATGAAAAGCTCCCCATCGTTCCGGCATGTTTTTTGCTTATAAGCAGTTCCCCTAACTCATTTTTGTCTTAATGGTCTTCCGGATGAATTACTGACTGGTTACAGGAAGGGTGATGCTGTGGGCTTGAAGTCAAAACTGTTATCCATTATTGGAATCAGTGTTTCCGGGTTCGCTTTCTTTGCGTTCGTCTCGTGGAGCACTCTCAACACAACTAAAGTCAATGGTCCGTACTATAAGCAGATCGTAGCGGGCAAGGACCTCATTGCTGATATCTTGCCACCTCCCGAACACATTATCGAAAGTTACTTCGTGCTGTACCAGATGCTGGAGGAAACTGATGGCGACCGATTGAACGATCTTGTCTCCAAATCCAAATCCCTTCGGGAGGATTACGAAATGCGGCATGCATTCTGGGCGGGAAATCTCCCCGAAGGGCAATTGAAAAACGAGATGCTTGGCGGTTCCTACCAACCGGCCATGGAGTTTTATGAGCTCAGGGATAAGGAGGTCATTCCCGCAATAGTTGCAGGGAATAAAGAAAGAGCCGCGGAGCTGATGCGCCGTGTGCTGAGGCCGATATACGAAAGGCATAGAGCCTCTATCGACAACGTGGTCAAGATGTCCGATGAAATCCTGAAACAAGACGAGGCAACAGTTGCGGAGATCATCAAAAACAGGTCCTTGTTCCTGAGCGGGTTGGCATTGGGAATCATCAGCGCCACGATAGCGCTGGGATGGATCTATATCTGCCGCGGGATCATCGGGCCTTTGCGCCGAGTGGTATCAGTGTTGGCGGATAGCGCAGAGCAGGTGACCGTTACTTCCGAGCAGGTTACATCGACCAGCCAGGGTTTCGCCGAGAGAGCTTCGGGACAGGCTGCGGCCATAGAAGAGACGTCCGCGGCCCTCGAGGAAACGGCTTCCATGATCATGCAAAATGCCGATTACGCGCGTGAGGCAAGGGAGCTCATGAAGAAGGCCAACCATATCGTTGACCAGGCTTGCGCATCCATGACGACACTGAACAGATCCATGGAAGATATCCGCAAGGCCGGCGAAGAGACCTCCAAGATCGTCAGAACTATCGACGAGATCGCCTTTCAGACCAATCTGCTCGCACTAAATACCTCTCACTGCGGAATGTATGAAGAATTAGACTGAGAAATTGTACAGGGTATGGGGAGTATGAACAATTAGACTCGTGAACGGCGAGCCGGAAGAAAGCTTTCAACTACAGGGAAGTAGAGAAAAGGAAAATGCAGAGAATGTCGACACAGTCATTTCTATCATGAAATGGCAGAGAATGCGTATGCTTGGAAACATTGCCGAGAGGATTCTTATGTACCGGTATTATCTCATCGGAAGGCTTTTCGTCGTCATCTGCGCACTATGCCTTCTGCCTGCCGTCTTTTTGTCGCCCTGGGCGTTTTGTCAGGACATGAAGCATGTTCTCGTGCTTCATGCGTATCATAAAGGACTCACATGGACCGACAGCGAGGAAAACGGGATCAGATCGGTGCTCCGGACACGCGTTGCGGATGTTGAGGTACATACCGAATACCTGGATGCAAAGACCATCTCCGACGACGAACATTACCGAAGGTTTTTCGAGCTCCTGAAACACAAATACGCTTCAATTGTTTTTAAGGTCGTTATTGTGTCGGATGATGATGCCTATGATTTTTATCTCAAGCACCATGAGACATTGTTCCCGGGGGTACCCGTGGTATTTTGCGGCGTCAACTACTTCGAGGACTCACAGCGTGAAGGCCGCGAAGACCTTGTTACCGGTGTCGTCGAGGCGTTCGACATCCCGAGCACACTCCGCACGGTCCTTCGGTTGCATCCCCATACCTCGCGGGTAATCGTCATCAACGACAGGACGACGACCGGGCTTGCGAACAAGAAGATCATAACCGAGGAGGTCGTACCGAAATTTCACAACAAAGTAACCTTCGTCTATTTCGAAGATCTCACCATGGCCGAACTTCTCGAAAGAGTCACCTCCCTGTCGCCGGGGGACATTATTCTACTGATGACATTCAACAAAGACCGGTCCGGCGCGGTATTCAATTATGACCAAAGCATTGCCAATATCGCCAGGGAAGCCAAGGTACCGATCTACGGAGTCTGGGATTTCTATCTCGGCAAGGGGATCGTCGGGGGCATGCTGACAAGCGGCGTCGACCAGGGAAGAATGGCGGGCGAGATGGCTCTGCGCGTTCTGGACGGCGAAAAGGTCCGGACTATCCCCGTGGTAAAAGTAAGTCCCAACAGATACGAGTTCGACTATCAGCAAATGAACCGCTTCGGTATCAGGACCTCGGACCTGCCGCCGGGCAGCATGGTCGTAAACGAACCGGTCTCATTTTATAACCTCCATAAGCGCCTCGTGTGGGCGACCATCTCCGGTTTTCTCGGCCTGACCATGATAATCGTATTGCTTCTCGTGAATATCAGGCAACGTAGACAGGGAGTTGAAGCGCTTCGAGAAAGCGAAGTCAGATACCGTACGCTCGTTAATAATGTGAATATCGGCGTATACCGAAACACCGGCGAGCCGCACGGCAGGTTCATCCAGGTAAACCCGGCCATGGCGCGAATCTTCGGGTACGATTCCATAGAAGAATTCTTGGGAATTCCAGTATCCGATTTATATCAGGACTCGGAAAACAGGATTGATATTCTTGAAGAAATACAACGGAACGGCTTGGTAAAGGAGAAGGTCCTTGCGTTGAAAAAAAGGAACGGAACGCCCATATGGTGTTCCGTCACAGCCACTGCGCAGTATGACGAGGACGGAACCATCAAATGGATGGATAGCGTTCTCGAGGACATCACCGAGCGCAAACGTGCCGAAGAGACGCTGCAAAGGGCCCATGACGAGCTTGAACAGAAAGTGACGGAACGAACGAAGGCGTTGCTGGAGGCGAATCTCAACATGGGCCACGAGATCCAGGTACGGCAGCAGGCCGAAGGAGCACTGCAGGAGAGAGAGAAACAACTCCGGCAGATCATTGACCTGGTACCGCACATGATCTTCGTAAAGGACTGGGATGGCAAATATCTCCTGGTAAACCAAGCGGTCGCCGAGGGCTACAATACGAGCGTCAGTGCTCTCACGGGAAAATATCATTCCGATCTCCATCCGGATGAAAGCCAACTGCGGCACATGTTGGAGGATGATCGCGAAGTCATGACAAAAGGAAAACCCAAGTTCATTCCGGAGGAACCCTATACCGACGCCCAAGGCACTCTGCATTTCCTGCAAACAACAAAGGTTCCCTTCCACACCATTGACAACAATACAAATGCGGTGCTCGGGGTTGCCATCGACATCACCGAGCGCAAGCAGGCGGAAGATGAACGTCTCAGGCTCGAACGGGAGCTGCAACAGGCCAAGAAAGCAGAAAGCCTGGGGAGGATGGCCGGCGCCATTGCCCATAACTTCAACAACCTGCTCATGGAGATAATGGGAAACCTGGAGCTGGTCTTGTGCGATCTGCCTCAAGAGCAGGAAGCTCGGCGAAACATCATGGATTCCATGACGGCTTCCCGTCGGGCGGCGGAAATCAGCAGGTTCATGCTCACTTCCATCGGCCAGACAGCAGCAAGAATGGAGTCGCTCGACCTTTCAGAAGCCACCCGAGAAACGATCACTCTCCTGAGCACTTCGCTGCCCGAAAAGGCTCATATAAGAACCGATTTCCCCTCCGAGGGACCGATCATCCGGGCGGATGGAAGCCACATAAAGCAGATCCTGACCAACCTGGTCTTGAACGCGGGAGAAGCCATCGGCGAAAAGGAAGGCGATATCACCCTGGCAATCCGGGTAATGAGCACAACGGAGATCCGGGGATCGAAGTTTTTCCCGGCGGACTGGGAGCCGAAAGAAAATAGCTATGTTTGTCTGTCGGTCTCCGATACCGGCTGCGGGTTGGACGCAGATACACAGGAGAAGGTCTTCGACCATTTTTTTTCCACCAAATTCACTGGCCGTGGATTGGGGTTACCTGTGGTTCTAGGACTGGTACGGGCTCACGAAGGTGCAATCACTGTTGAGAGCCGGCTTAGTCGGGGCGCCACTTTCCGTGTCTTCTTTCCCTTGTCGACACGGAAAGTACTTTCAACGAAAAAGGAAGAGGCTCCTGTCTCCTGTCTGGCTGAGGAACGGAGATTGATTCTTGTGGTGGACGATGAGCCCGCGATGCTCGGTATGGTCCAGAGCATATTGAAGCGGCTGGGCCATGAGGCGGTCGTGGCTGGTGGCGGCTTCGAGGCGGTGGAAATTTTCCGCGCACGCAAGGAAGACTTCAGCCTCGTACTCCTTGACCTCGGTATGCCCGGAATGAACGGCTGGCAGACCCTGGCTGCTCTAAGAGCATTGCAACCAAATATTCCGGCAATCCTTGCCAGCGGATACGACGAAGCGCAGGTCATGCAAGGCGACCACAGGGAAAAGCCCCAGGCCTTTTTGCACAAGCCTTATCAGATAGCAGATTTGAAAGCCGCGCTTGGTGCGACATGTAAAATGTCTCAAAGGGGAATCAATCTCCCTGAAGGAAAGCGGCATATTTCTTGCGTCTAGACCAGCGAACGAGCACGAACCACTCCACTAACTTGAAAGCGACGATCGAGAAACAGAGAAAGCCTTATGTTCGACCATGAGATTAAAGATGAAGAACGAAAGGAAATCCTTGTCGTTGACGATACGCCGGCCAGTCTGCAACTTTTGTCGAATATCCTCACCAGCCATGGATACCGGGTACGTCCGGCTTCCGACGGCGAGCTCGCACTGAGAGCGGTGGCAGCCGGGATGCCGGACCTGATCCTGCTGGATGTGATCATGCCGAGTATGGATGGCTTCGAGGTCTGCCGCCGTCTGAAAGCGGAGGATAAGAGCCGCGAGGTGCCGGTTATTTTCATCAGCACCCCTGGCGAGACCACCAAGAAAGTCGAGGGCTTCGATGCCGGGGGTGTCGACTTCATTACCAGGCCTTTCGAGCCGGAAGAGGTCCTGGCTCGGGTCCGCACGCACCTGGCCTTGCGGCGCATGCAAAGAGAGCTCGAAGCTAAGGACATTGTACTCCAACAAGAAATTGTTGTGCGCGAACAGACCGAAGAAGAGTTGAGAGAGCACAAGGCTCATTTGGAAGATATCGTTGCCGAGCACACCAATGGCCTTAGGAAGATCAACGAAGAGCTGCAGCAGGAAATCGCCGAGCGCATACAGGCGGAGGAAGCACTCCGGGAGAGCGAGGAGCGCTACCGGAGCGTTATCGAGAATATCCAGGACGTTGTCTACAGGAGCGACCTCGACGGGAATCTCATCATGGCAAGCCCCAGCCTGGCGCAAATCTTCGGGTACGACAGTCTTCGGGAATGCCTGGGAAAGGGTATCGCCACGCAGTTCTACTTTGAGCCGGAGAAACGAGCTGAGCTCCTCGCTGCAATCAGCACGCAGGGGTATGTGAAGGATTACGAGCTGATTTTGAAACGCCGGGACGGGACACCGGTCGTGGTTTCGATCAGCAGCCACCTCTACTATAACCGGGAGGGCAATGTGGCCGGCGTCGAGGGGGTATTCCACGACATTACCGAGCGCAAGCAGGCCGAGAAAGCTCTGCAGGAAAGTGAAGAGAGATACCGGTCCCTTTTGGAAAACATAGAGTTGGGCATTGCACTCGTCGATCCGAGCTACAGGATCGTCATGACGAATGCCGCAGCGGGCAGGCTACTCAACAAGCCCGCAAGCGAGCTGGTAGGGCGGAAATGTTACAGGGAATTTGAAAAGCGTGATGCTGTATGCCTGCATTGTCCCGGCGCAAAGGCAATGGCGACCGGAAGCGCCCATGAGGTTGTGACCGAAGGGGTCAGGGATGACGGCAGTCGTTTTACCGCCTACCTCCATGCCTTTCCGACCTATGGCCGGGATGGAGCGGCCATGGGATTCGTTGAAGTGATAGAAGACATCACCCGGCACAAGGAGGCCGAAGAAGAGCTCAACAGGTACCGTGATCACCTCGAGGAACTGGTCAGGGAACGAACGGCGGAATTGATTGTCGCCAAGACTCAGGCCGAAACCGCCAACAAGGCCAAGAGCGTCTTCCTGGCCAACATGAGCCACGAGCTTCGCACGCCGTTGAACGCCATACTGGGGTACGCCCAAATCCTCAAGCGCGACCCGACGCTCAACGACCGGCAGACGGCGGCCGTGAAAACCATCCAACAAAGCGGTGAGTTTCTGCTGACCCTCATCAATGATATCCTGAACCTGTCCAAGATAGAATCGGGCAAGCTGGAGCTCCACTCCGCGGAGACAGACCTGGCCGCTTTCCTGAGGTCCATTTCAGACATCATCCGCGTCAAGGCAGATCAGAAAAGCCTGTTGGTTGCCTTCGAAACATCGCCGGATCTGCCCCGGGCCGTGCTGGTCGATGAAGAGCGGTTGTGCCAGATCCTTCTGAACCTCTTGGGCAACGCCTTGAGATTCACCAACACAGGTCAGGTGACTCTCAGAGTTTCATGTTTCGAGCTTCAGTATTCGAGTGAAGAACCAGCAACCTGCAGTCCAGCACACACACCCGGCAACCCGAAGCTCGAAGCCCGAAGCCCGCTCCCCACAGCCCGCATCCGCTTCGAGGTGGAAGACACCGGCATTGGCGTGCCCCCGGAACAGTTGGAGAGGATCTTCCTGCCCTTCGAACAGGTGTGTGAGGTGCGACGGAAGACGGGCGGCGTTGGACTCGGGCTGGCGATCAGCCGCCGGTTGGTTCGCTTGATGGGGGGTGAGATCCAGGTCAGGAGTGAAGCAGGTAAGGGGAGCGCCTTCTGGTTTGAGCTGTCTTTGCCGGTAACGAAAACAGCGGTCATCGCAGCACGGCCGGCAGAACGGATCGTAACCGGCTACGAAGGTCCCCGGCAAAGACTGTTGATTGTGGACGACATCGCGGAAAGCCGGGCAATGATGGCTGATCTGCTGGCTCCGTTGGGCTTTGAGATATCTGAAGCGGCCAGTGGAGAGGAAAGTCTTGCGAAGGCCCGGGATACTAATCCTCATCTGATTTTGATGGATATTCTCATGCCTGGCATGGACGGCCTCGAAGCTGCCCGCCGAATTCGCAAAATACCCGGCCTCGAAGAGACGTCCATCATTGCCGTTTCCGCCGGCGCATCCAGCCAAGACCAGGCAAGGAGCCTGGAAGCCGATGCAAATGGCTTCATACTCAAACCAATCCACCTGGATGTCCTCCTGAAAGAAATCGGCAAGCAGTTGAAGCTGAGCTGGATCCATGAGCGGCCAGGAGCTCGATCTGATACTGGTCCGGCAAGCAAGCTCGAAGCGTACACACCCTTTTCCCCTTCAGTTCGACTCTCCTCCCCCGATGCTTCCCTGGCTCTTCCTCCGCCGGAGGAGCTCAAGCTCCTGTACGATCTCGCCGTCCTTGGAAAAGTGAGGCAGATCCGAGAGCATGCCGCCCGCCTGGAGAGTATGAATGAAAGATACAAGTCCTTTGCCGACAGACTGATAGAGTTGGCTAATGCCTTTGAAATCAAGCAGATCAAGACATTCATCGAGCAACGGATGGAGGAAGACAGGTGAGTCTCAAACCCGATTTACATGAACATACCATCTTGATCATCGACGACAATCCCGCCAACCTGGGAGTCCTCAGTAGTTGTCTGGAAGAAGCCGGCTTCGAGACCATGGTGGCCATCGACGGCAAAAGTGGCTTGAATATAGCCCGAGATGGTCAGCCCGACTTGATTCTCCTGGACGTTCTGATGCCCGGAATGGACGGCTTTGAAGCCTGCCGCTTCATGAAGGAAGACGAAAGAACCCGGGAGATCCCCGTGATCTTCATGACCGCTCTGACGGAGACCGAGAACGAGGTCGCCGGATTTGAAGCGGGGGGAGTGGACTATATCACCAAGCCGTTTCAAGTCGAAGAAGTCCTGGCTCGTGTCAAGACACACCTGGCCCTGCTCCTGATCCAGAAGCGGCTGAAAGCACGGAATGTGCAGTTGCTGCGGGAAATCGGCAAACGCCAAAAGGTGGAAAAGGAGCTGCGAAAAGCCCGGGCCGAACTGGAAGAACGGGTGGAGGCGTGCACCGCCGAGCTGAGGGAAGCCAACACACGACTGACGACTGAAATAGATGAGCGCAAACGGGCGGAAAAGGCGCTGTTCCACGAAAAGGAGCAGTTCTCCGTAACGTTGCGCAGCATCGAGGACGGGGTCGTCACGACGGATAAGGAAGGCAGAGTGCTCTTTGTCAATAAAGCCGCCGAGAGTCTTACGGGCTGGACCCTGGAGGAAGCCGCGGGACGGCCGTTCGGCGAGGTTTTCCATATTATCGACAGAAGGACCCGTGAGCTCTGCCCCAATCCCGTGATGATAGCCAGAGACGGCACGGAGCGGGTCATTGCGGACAACGGCGCACTGATTCTCGACCAGGCCGGCGAGCTCTTCGGAGCGGTACTGGTGTTTCGTGATGTGACCGAGCGCAAGCTGGCCGAGGAAGAGCGCATACGACTTGCGACCGCCTTGGAGCAGGTTGCCGAAGGTATTATCATAACCGACGCCAACTGGATCGTTCAGTACGCCAACGCTGCCTTCAAACGGTTGAGCGGCTACGACAGGGCCGAAATTGTCGGCCGACACACCCGTATTCTCAAAAGCGATTATCATGACAAAGCGTTTTACAGGAGCATCCGCGAGACTCTCTCCCGTGGGGAGGTATGGTCCGGACGCCTTCGCAACAAGAGAAAGGACGGCACATTGTACGAAGTCGAAGCCACGACTTCGCCCGTCCGCAACGAGTCGGGCGGTATCATAAACTACATCAGCATTCATAGGGATATGAGCCGCGAAGCAGCCTTGGAAAGGCAGCTTCGCCAGGTACAGAAAATGGAAGCCATCGGCACCCTGGCGGGAGGCATTGCACATGACTTCAACAACATCCTGACGGCAATTATCGGCTACACGGAAATGGCTCTTGCCATGCCGCCGGAAGCCGGTTCCGCGCGACGCCACCTGGATCAGGTGCTCAGATCCGGCTCTCGCGCGGCGGACCTGGTGAAGCAGATTCTTGCTTTCGGCCGTCAAACCGAGCAGGAGCGAAAACCCGTCGCAGTCGCCCCCATCGTAGAAGAAGCGCTCAAGCTGCTCCGCTCTTCATTGCCTTCCACCATCGAGATCCACCAAGACGTTGCAGTATCCGAGCAAGAAGACATCGTCATGGCCGATCCGATCCAAATGCACCAGGTGCTGATGAATCTTTGCACGAACGCCGCCCATGCGATGCGCGACACGGGCGGGATTCTGGGCGTGAAGTTGTCGGAGGTGCACCTAGATGCTTTCTATTTCTCCCTGTACCCATCCCTCAAACCGGGATCGTATGTCATGCTGACGGTGACCGACACCGGCCACGGCATGGATTGCGCCACCAGGCAGCGAATCTTCGACCCCTATTTCACTACCAAGAAAGCGGGTGAAGGGACCGGTCTAGGGCTTGCCGTGGTTCATGGGATCGTCAAAAGTCATGACGGACTGATCACTGTCTTCAGTGAACCGGGGCAGGGAGCCACCTTTCACGTATTTCTTCCGAGGATCGAGGGAGAGAGAGCCGAAAAAGCCGGACCGGCTGCAATGTTACCCACCGGCGATGAGCACATTCTCTTCGTTGACGATGAACCCCCCCTGGCAGAGCTGGGAAAAGAAATGCTGGAATCCCTCGGCTATCAGGTCATTGCCGAAACGAGCAGCATCGAAGCCTTGCAGACTTTCAGCGCTCAACCTGACGCCTTCGACCTCGTCATCACCGACATGACCATGCCGGGTCTCACCGGAAGAGATCTCGCCAGGAAGCTCATGGCCATCCGGACGGACCTCCCGGTCGTTTTATGCACCGGATTCAGCGAAATGATCGATGAAAGGCAGTCCAAGGAGGCAGGAATTCTCGAGTTTGTCATGAAGCCTTATGTAACCGACAGCCTCGCCAGAACCATTCGAAAGGTATTGGACCGTACGATCGACTAATGATGAGGGGTCGTTTGGCTCCTTCGTAACGAAGATGGGGAGGATATGGAATATAAGGTATTATACAATCTCAGCATTTCTCTTATGGCGGCGAACACGCTCGAGGCGGCCCTCGATATTGTTCTAAGAGAGGCCCTTCGTATCCTTAAGGCCCCTGTAGGCAGCATAGCCCTCTACGATCAGAAATCCAATTCAATGACTCTAAAGGCTTTGAAGGGTTTTCCGGAGCACTTTTCGAAGGTTGCCCAATGGGAAGTGCGGGCGGGAGGCATGACGGAGCACATCCTCGGCAAGAAAGATCCCACCGTCATAAGCGATGTGAATGACTTCATTTTTATCAATAACAAGATCCTTTTCGAAGCCGGGATCAAGAGCCTGATCGCAATTCCCTTCCGCGCCAACGGAAAGATAGTCGGCATCCTGTATGTCGATGATTTCGAACCGAGGCACTGGACATCCAGGGAGGTGGGATTCCTTGTCCTGCTGAGCGTTCAAGCTGCCGTGGCGATCGAGAAGTTCCATCTGATAGAAGACATAAGCGATGCCAGGACCTACCTGACGAATGTCCTCGATAATTCAGCCGATATCATCATCACGACCGACAGGGAAAGAAAGATCGTAGAGTTCAACAAAGGGGCTTCCAGGATACTCGGATACACAAAGGAGGAGATGGAGGGCAAACACGTTGAGACTCTCTGGATCAGACCTGAAGAGCGCAACGAAATACTCGATATGATGAACAAATACGGCTACATCTCAAACTATGAGACCCAGTTGAAAACAAAAGGCGGTGAGGTCGTCGATATCAGCCTTACCCTTTCTTATCTCACCGAGTGCAACGGCAAGAGATCAGGCACGGTAGGAATAAGCAAGGACATAACCGAGAAGAAAAAGCTCGAGAAGGCAATCGATGAGCGGAATCGGGAATTGCAGGAGCTGAACGAGAAGCTGGAAGCAAAGGTTCTCGAAAGGACGACGGAGCTTCGCGAGGCAAACAGGGCGCTCGAGAGATCGAATGAATTGAAGAGCAAGTTCATCGCCACAATGAGCCATGAATTGAGAACGCCGCTTAACTCCATCCTCGGTTTTTCGGAGCTCCTTATCGAGGATGCTCTCCATCCCCTTACGGAAAAGCAGAAGAGATATGCGACAAATGTTTTCAACTCCGGCACGCATCTGCTCCAGCTCATCAATAACATCCTCGACCTTGCCAAGATAGAATCGGGAAAGATAGAGCTCAACTATGAGAGCTTCCCGGTGCAGAAGGTCATCTCCGAAGTTGAATCGGTCATAAGGCCTCTCATAAATAAGAAAAACCAGAAGCTCACAATAAAGTTGGTCAATGAAGTCTCCATCATCAGGGCAGACAGGGTGAAATTCAAGCAGATCCTGTACAACATTCTCTCCAATTCCCTGAAATTCACTCATGATGGGGGCGACATTCTCGTTGAGGTGGAAATAGTCAACGACCCCTCCGACAATACCGGTGCACCCGCTGTGAGCCTTGGGCGGCTGAGCAACGACTTTCTCAGGCTGAGCGTGACGGATACCGGGATCGGGATCAGGAAGGAAGACCAGGACAGGATATTTGAAGAGTTTGAGCAGGTAGACAACAGTTATGCCAGGCACTATGAGGGGACCGGGCTCGGCCTTGCGCTCACTAAGAGACTGGTGGAGCTCCACGGAGGAGATATTCGAGTAGAGAGTGAGGAAGGCAGGGGCAGCAGGTTCATCCTGGTCATGCCTGTTGCGCACAAGGCGACCGTTATGGATGGAGTCGGGCAAGCCGGCGAGGGCGGCAAACCTCCATGCGATATCCGCATTTACAAAGATAGAAAGGAAGGGGGGCCCCTGATTCTAGTTGTCGAGGATGATCCTGCAACATCCGAGTTAGTAACCCTTTATCTCGTGCAGGGCGGCTACAGGGTTGCCCATGCATACACCGGCAATGAGGCCCTCGGTCGAGTACGCGAATTGAAGCCCTTCGCTGTGATCCTGGACATAATGCTGCCGGGAAAGGACGGATGGGAAGTTCTCCAGGAAATGAAATCGGATACTGAGCTCAAGGAAATCCCGGTGATCATTTCTTCCATCATCGACAATAATGAGCTGGGCTTTGCCCTTGGCGCCTCGGATTATCTCGTCAAGCCGGTTGACAAGAACAGCCTCTTCGAAAAGCTCCGGGAGTTGAGCCTTGCCACGAAAAAGGGGAGAAGAGCCGTAAACATCCTTTGCGTCGATGATGATGACAAGGCTCTCGAGATCCTCAGGTCCACTCTCGAGCCGGCCGGCTACACGGTCATCACTTCCAGTTCGGGCAAAGAGGGGATCGAGAAGGCCACAATCTACAAGCCCGACCTCATTATCCTCGATCTAAAGCTACCCGATGTGGACGGTTTTGAAGTAACCAGGATACTCAAAGACAGCCCGAACACCATGGACATTCCGATCTTTATCCTGACTGCCAAAGATCTCACTATAGAGGAGAAGCTCGAGCTCGCCGGCAAAATCGAAAGCTACATGCAGAAAAAGTTCTTCACCAAGGCAGACCTCCTTATGCACATGAAGGATCTGGAAATAATGCATCCTGCGCGGGCCGGGTTGCTGGATGAAGTGAGCGGGCTGTTCGATTACGGCTATTTCCAGATAAGGCTCGCACAGGAAGTCTGCAGGGCGGAAAGATACAAGAGTACCTTCACAATCATAATGGTAGATATCGATCATTTCACTCAGTACATAACAGCCAACGGACTGCGCCAGGCAAATATCTGTATAAGGAAGATCGCTGGATTCCTGAGAAAATCCACACGAGGCTCCGATGTAATAGTGCGGTACGGTATCGACGAATTCGCAGTCATACTCTCCCATACAGTGAAGGAAATGGCGCATGTGGTCGCAAAGAGAATCTTGTCGTATATCGAAGGCTATCCCTTTCACGGTGCAGAGTGTCTGCCGAAGGGGAAATTGACGGCAAGCATAGCGATGGTAAATCATCCACGGGATGCTTCCGCTCCTGAAGAGATAATCTCGAGGGTGCACGAGCTAATGCGAAACATCAAGGAAAGCGGTGGAGGTATAATATAGATATATGAACACTAAGCCAAAGGCCAGAATACTAGTCGTAGAAGACAATCAGATCAATCTGGAGCTGTTTCTCGAGATCCTCGAAACCGGAGGATACGAGTGCATCCACGCATCAAAAGGAACTGAAGCCATAGAGCTGGCATCGAGGGAAATCCCGGACCTCATACTGCTCGATATCCAGTTACCGGGAATGGATGGTCTCGCCGTGATAGAAGTGTTGCGGTCGATGCCCGGAACAAAAGACATCAAGGTCATTGCCCTTACAGCTTATGCCATGAAGGGTGACAGGGAGATGTTCATCGCAAAGGGGTTTGATGGATACATATCCAAGCCTATAGAGATAAAGGGCTTCCTGGAAGCGGTCGCCGGCAGTCTGCGGTCGCCTGCCGGATCGGCGGACCATTCTTCGGAGTCGACCGGCCAATCGGTCGAGCTGTGAAGTCCAAGAAAGATTATCCGGAAGAAACGTGGAAAGTGAAGGCCCTTTAAGGAGAAAAGATGCAGAGGCGGGTGTTGAGGAATATGACCATTGGCAAGAAAATCGGGATCGGATTCGGCGTCGTGTTGTTCTTTCTGGCCGTTGCCGTATTGCTCAGCTATCGCGGAGTGGGAAATATCGTCAGCAATGCCAGGGAAGTCATTGAAGGCAACCAACTCGATGGGATTCTGGCACAAAAAGAGGTCGATCATCTCAACTGGACAAAAAAGGTCAACGCTCTGCTGACCGATCCCAAGGCGAGCAAACTTACCGTGGAAACAGACCCCCACAAATGTGCCTTCGGCAAATGGCTCTACGGAGAAGAGAGAAAACACGCCGAAGCACTCGTACCGGGTCTTGCTTCCCTTCTAAAGGCCATAGAAGAGCCCCACGCCAAACTGCACGAATCGGCGGTAAAGATCGGCGAAGTATATAGATCCGGAGACGAAAGCCTTCCAGGTTTTCTTGCCGCGAGAGAAGTCGATCACCTCAAGTGGTCCGGCGAGATCGGTCAGACTCTTTTGTCGGATAAACCTGCTCTAGAGGTGCAGATCGATCCGCACAAATGCGGCCTGGGTAAATGGATTTATGGCGATGAAGCTAAGAAAGCCGTCGAGGGGAATGTCGAACTGGAAAAGCTCCTGGCACAGATCATGGAGCCGCATGCGAAACTCCATGAAACGGCTGTAGAAATCGGCAAGGTCTATCGCCGGACCCATCCAGGCCTGCTCGATATTCTGACTTCGCGCCAGGACGATCACCGCAAATGGGCTCTGGCGCTGTCCAACAGCATTGCCTCAAACCAAATCAATCCCGATATCCAAAAAGACCCGGACAAATGCGCGCTTGGAAAATGGTTGGCCTCCGCACAGGACAAAGCCTACCTGGCATCCTTTCCCGCCCTGGAGAAGGCTGTGAAGGAAATGGCCGAGCCTCACGGGAACCTGCATGAGTCGGCAAGACAAGTCGAGCAAACACTCGCCCAAAACGATAAGGCCGGAGCCGAGGAATTGTTCCGCAAGATGACGCTTCCCGCAGCCACTCAGGTTGCGGACAGCCTTGAGAAGGCCATTGAGGCCGAACGGGACCTTGTCAAGGGACGTGATCAGGCAAAGGAAATCTATAGTAAAAAGACTCTCCCCCTGCTGGCCGAAACCGGAGATCTTTTGGCCAAAATGCGCACAGTAGCCGAACAGGCTCTGGCCGGTCGGAGTGAAGCCGCCAAGATCTACTCGACTGAAACACAACCCAATCTGGAAAAGGTGCAGAGCCTTCTCGCACAAATCCGTGCGGAAGCCAAAAAGGGGATCATGACAGATGAGGCCATGCTGGCCGCGGCACAAGGCACCAAGACACGTGTCAGTTCGGCGGGGGCACTGGCGGTGGTCCTGGGGATCGTCCTGGCCTTTTTCATCGGTCATGGGATTTCCGTCGTGTTGCGCCGCATATCGGGTGACGTCAATGCCGGAGCTCAACAAGTTTCATCGGCATCACAGCAGCTGTCGGCTTCAAGCCAGTCCTTGGCCGAAAGCGCATCCGAACAGGCGGCGGCACTTGAAGAGATCTCGATCACCATGAAACAGATGGCGACCACCAGCCAAGTGACTGCGGAGCTGACCAACGGTGCTGCTCAGCTCATGAACGACAACCTCGGCAGATCGGCCAGGTCTCTCAAGTCACTTGTCGAGCTGACCCGAGAAATGAACCAAATAGAGCTCGACAGCGGAAAGATTCTAACGGTTATAAAAGACATAGACGCCATTGCCTTTCAGACCAACCTGCTAGCCCTGAATGCTGCGGTTGAGGCGGCGCGGGCGGGCGAGGCAGGGGCTGGGTTTGCCGTTGTTGCCGACGAGGTGAGAAACCTGGCCGGCAGGGCGGCCCATGCGGCCAAAAGCACTCAGGACCTGTTGGAAGATACGGTGCATCGGGTCCAAAGCGGCGCTCAAGCATTGAGGAGAATGAGCGATGATTTTGACGGTATCGTGAAGTCGGCAACCGTACTCGGTGAAAATACCGTAGCAATTTCGACGGCCGGCAGGGAACAATCAATCGGGCTCCAACAGATCAGCAAGACGTTGCAGCAATTGGACATGGTGACCCAGAAAGGAGCCTCCATATCAGAGGAATCGGCCGGCGCGGCCGAGGAGCTCAACGTCCAGTCCGAGACAACTTTGATGATTGCAGAAGAACTGGCTGCCATGACCGGAGGAAACAGCAACCGGAATGCACCCTCTGTAAAGCTTCTTTCCTATGATGCAACCCGGTCTAAGGTGAAGGGCAGGAAGTAATCGTCCTAAGGTTCTCTGGCATGGTTCAAATGTAGGTATACTTCGAACGGGTAAAAACACGACTTCCGATGTGGCACCTCTCCGTCATTCCGGCATGGTTCTAGCCGGAATCCAGCCCAGCGCTCTCCGTGTGGCTGGATTCCGGCTAAAAGCATGCCGGAATGACGAGGGTAAGCCTCAGAAATTGAAAAAGTCAAAAACTGAGCCGCTCGCAGTATAACAGTTTTATCATCATTCCGGCATGCTTTTAGCCGGAATGACGTTGGAAGTGTTACCCGAAACAAGGGATTCCTGAACCATGCCCGATTATCCTTTGTTCCGGATTCATCGATAACGAGATCGAGGAAAGGGCCGAATCCCTGGGCATACGAGCATTCATCTCGAAGCCTCTGGTAACTTGCGTGCTTGCCGAGAAAATTCGGGAGGTGCTGAATCAGAGTCGGGAACCGATAAGAGCATCGGATGAACCGAGCAGTCAATAATCGCTCAACCTGGACAGGAGTGCCCGTGAAGATCTTGGGGCAGTATTGATGAAAATGCTTGCGCTTTCGAATTCCGGCATGTGAGCCAAAATCAGGTTATGGGAGGAAAAGACCGTGTTTAAGAACATGAAATTGGGGACGAAGCTTCTGGTGGCCTTTCTTGCGGTCGGCGTGCTTCCGTTTGCCGTAATCGGGATTTTGTCATTGGTCAAGGCGAAAGGCGCTCTTGAGAAGCAATCCTTCAGCCGGCTCGAGGCGGTTCGTCAAATCAAGAAAGCGCAGATCGAGCAGTTCTTTGCGGAACGGCAAGGGGATATGGGCGTTCTGGTTGACGTTGTATCATCTTTGGTAGACGCCAACCTTGCCAAGCTGGCAAGCATCCAGCAACTGAAGAAGGCACAGATCGAGGATTATTTTGCCAAGGTGCGCGAAGATGTGCAAGTCCTGGCAAAAAGCGATGATTTGGTGCGGCTTTATGAAGAGCTGCGAAACTACCACATCGAGATGCATACGGGCCAGGACGAGCCATACAATGTTTCAACCGATGCATATAAGCGCATCTATGACGAGCATAGCGCATATTTCAACAACCTTGTGAAGATCTACGGCTACTACGACATGTTTCTCATCTGCGCACCCCACGGTCACGTGATGTATACGGCGGCCAAGGAGCCCGATCTGGGGACCAACGTGGCCGCCGGCCCTTATAAGAATGAAGGCCTGGCGCGCCTGTGGAAGAAGGTGGTCGAAACCAAGGACGTGGCAATCGAGGACTTCTCCCCTTATTCACCCAGCAATGGAGATCAGGCTGCCTTCATCGGTGCGCCCATTTATGATCGTGCCGGCCGGCTTCTCGGTCTGGTGGCTTTTCAGCTTTCCACTCTTCCCATCAACACCATTGTGCAGCGGCGCGAGGGCATGGGAAAGACAGGGGAAACCTATCTGGTGGGTGAGAATGACGGCCAAACCAGCTACCGCAGCGACCGTGTCGTGAAATCGGGCAAAATCGGCGGGAAGAAAGCCGGAGAAGGTGTGGTCAAAGCGCTGGCAGGTAAGTCCGGCATGGACGTAAAGATTGGAAGCACCGGGATTATGGAGTTGGAGATCTACTCATCCTTGAACATACCCGGACTGCATTGGATGATGACCACCACCATTAGCTATGAAGAGGCCGTGGCGGCCAGGAAAGAAGGCGAGACCGAGGACCTTTTTGCCAAATACGTCAAGAAATACGGCTACTATGACCTGTTCCTGATCCACCCGGAAGGCCGGGTGTTTTACACTGTCGCCCACGAAGCCGACTACGGGAGCAATATGGTCAATGGGAAATACGCCGGTTCCAATCTGGGAAAGCTGGTTAGGCAAGTCCTGGAGAATAAGACATACGGTGTTACCGATTTCGAGCCCTATGCTCCCAGCAACAATGAGCCGGCGGCTTTTATTGCCCAGCCGCTTGTTCGCGACGGCAAAGTGGAGCTGATCGTTGCGCTGCAACTTTCCCTGGATGCCGTCAATGCCATCATGACCCAGCGTGAAGGCATGGGCCAAACCGGTGAGACGTACCTTGTGGGTCAAGACAAGCTCATGCGCTCCGATTCCTTTCTTGATTCCACCAATCACACGGTCAAGGCATCTTTTGCCAATCCGGCCAAGGGAAAAGTCGATACCGAAGCAGCCAGGGAAGCTCTGTCCGGCAAAACGAATGCCGGGATCATCATCGATTACAACGGCAACCCGGTCCTTTCCGCTTATACTCCCATAAGCGTCGGCAAGACTACCTGGGCATTGCTGTGCGAGATCGACAAGGCCGAGGCTTTTGCCGCAGTGAAGGCGTTGCAGTACCTGATGGGCGTGGTCGGTCTGGTCGGCATTGCAGCCGTTGTCTGCATTGCCCTTCTGAGCACCCGCTCCATCACCAGACCTATCAAACGCATCATCGAGGGCCTGTCGGACGGCGCCGACCAGGTGGCCGGCGCTTCAGGCCAGGTATCCTCCAGCGCGCAGCAGTTGGCCGAGGGAGCCTCCGAGCAGGCGGCATCAATCGAAGAAACTTCCGCCTCCCTGGAAGAGATCGCCTCCATGACCAGGCAGAACGCCGAAAATGCCGCTCAGGCAAACAACCTCATGAAGGAGGCCAACCAGGTGGTGGCACGCTCCAATACATCCATGGCGGAGCTCAGTACCTCCATGCAGGAGATTTCCCACGCGAGTGAGGAGACCTCCAAGATCATTAAAATCATCGATGGAATCGCTTTCCAGACCAATCTTTTGGCCCTCAACGCGGCGGTCGAAGCGGCAAGGGCCGGAGAAGCCGGGGCGGGCTTTGCCGTGGTGGCCGATGAGGTCAGAAACCTCGCCATGCGTGCGGGGGAGGCCGCCAAAAACACGGCCGACCTGATCGAGGGAACGGTCAAGAAGGTCAAGGACGGCGTCTTGTTGGTGACGCGCACCAACAAGGACTTCTCGGAAGTGGTCACCAGTGCCTCCCGGGTGGGCGATTTGGTGGGCGAGATCGCGGTCGCTTCCAATGAGCAGAGCCAGGGGATCGAACAGATCAACAAGGCTGTGGCCGAGATGGACAAGGTGGTTCAGCACAATGCGGCCAATGCCGAGGAGTCGGCTGCCGCATCCGAGGAGATGAACGCACAGGCGGGACAGATGAAGGGGTTTGTCCAGGAGTTGGTGGTCATGGTGGGTGGCTCGAAGTACGATGATACGAAATCCCGGCCAAAGAGATCCGAAGGAAGGCAAGCGATTGAGCACAAAATGTTCATGACTACGAAGATAATCAACAAGCCATTGAAAACAAAAGGCAACGGGAAGGTCCAGGTCGTTGCCGGCCGCAAATTACTGGGGCCCGAGCAGAGCATTCCTTTTACCGGCGAGGAATTTGAAGATTTCTAAATCCCTTCGGCGCAGGGCGGTTCGGGCTGTATCTGCGTCCGATTCATCCACCTCGGAGGGTAGAAATGGGGGAAGTCGGAATGCTCAATAAGTCCTTACATTCGCTGATACTACTTCTTGCTTTCGCTGCGTTCGGGCTCATTGCTGAAGGAAGCCATGCAGCCGAGCACAAAGTCCTGGTGGTCATGAGCTATGAAGAATCGTTCCCATGGTGCCGGGACATAAAGGACGGCATTGACTTTGTTTTGGGCGGTTCCTGCAAGCTCCGCTACTCGTACATGAATACCAAGACCTGTTTTGAAGGTGGTCCGCAGAAGGCCATGGAAGCTTATGCGGTGTACCAGGAATTCAAACCCGACGGAGTTATTGCCGCTGACGACAACGCTCAGAGCATGTTCGTTGTCCCGTATCTCAAGGACAAAGTGAAAACCCCGGTGATCTTCTGCGGCGTCGGCGCTGAGCCGGAGCTTTACGGGTATCCCGCCTCCAATGTCTCAGGCGTCCTGGAGCGGCATTTCTTCGGCGAGACCCTTGCCTTTGCCCAGCAATTGATTCCTGGGATCAAGAGTGCATCTTTCATGATGAAAAAGGACCCATCCTCGAAAAATGTTCTCAACTGGATTGAAAAGACCCGGCACACGTATCCCGTTCCAATTGTCGCGACGGCTGAACCGGAGACAGTCGAGAATGCTCTGGAGACTGCCCGCGGATTCAAGGAGAACAGCGACGTGCTGCTGATTGTCACGCTTCAGGGCTTGACCGACGCCAAAGGACACCCGCTCGAGGAAAAAGACATCATTCCCGTCTTGTCCAATGCTTTCGGCAAACCATTGCTTGCTTCCAATGCCTTCGTCGTGCGCTTGGGCGCCCTTTGTTCCGTGGTTGAAACCGGGCAGGAGCAAGGCAAGCAGGCCGCGAAGCTTCTCATGGAAGCCATGCGGGAAGGGACCGTATCGCAAATCCCCATCACTCGGAACAAGTACGGGAAACGGATCATCAATGTGACGGTATTGAAGCAATGGGGGATTGTGCCCAAACCTCATGTGTTGAGAGGAGCCGAACTGGTAAGAAGCGAGGAATGAGAATGGCGGAGCACAAAATACTCAGTGAGTTGTGGGGCCAACAGGAAATGGCGGAAATGGCAGGTGGGTGACCATGAATTCCCAATCCCGATTATCAGGTACTCTAATCAGCACCAAACTTTTGGCAATCAACGCTCTGATCTGCATGGTCTTTTTGTTGATCATCCTGTCAGTATTCCTTTCGCTTCGTCATATTCAAGGGATACTGAGCAATGAAATATTTCGCAACCTGAGCCAAGTCACCACCAACGCGCTGACGGAGCGGGAAATTCACTCCATAATGGCCGAAGCCAATTTGCTGGTGGGTACTTTTTTTGGCAAGGATGAGTATCTGAGGACCCAAACCAATCATCTCCTGCCTTTCACGCTTGTCCTGATTGAGCAAAACAAAGGAAGGGGGATCGAAGGACCGCTTCAGGTCTTTTCTCAAAGGCTCGGTTTTCTCTTGCAGCAATGCGCCGTCGTCAATGGTTTCTTACGCCGTTTCAGAGAAACGGACTGCAGAATCGTGGCCGGGATTGATCTACTCGAGGAAGCCATCGCCGCAAAGTATATCGAGTTTGCATTGAGGGGTGACGACACGGGCATCCCGGAGCAGCTTGCCGGTTTGGTGGTCGGATACCGGGAAAGCCTGCTGAAGATCGGCAAGACACATGCTGAATTGTGGCCGGAGCATTACTACTCGGATACGAGCGAGAGAGGGCATCCGCTCCTTGCCGCTGTTGAAGACCTGATTCTGCGCTTTCGAACCCTTACGGCTGCGGATGTTGAGGTGGCCGAACCCGCTCGAACACTCATCAACGCCCTTCAGGAGTACAAGGACCTTTTCCAGGACCTTCACACCGTCATGTTTGAGCTCAAAACCAGGATAAATGCACTGGAGGAATCCAAGAAGGAAGTGGTGGGCGTTACGGAAACGCTGGACAGGAATGTCTCTCATGCCATCCTGGCTGTCGAAGCCAGGATCGCCGAGCGTTCCCGGATTACCGCCGTTATGGTTCTGCTGCTCTCCACCTCGCTTGTCATTGCCCTTGGTGTGCTCACAGCCTTTTTCATGAGAAAGATCATAAGAAGGCCCATGAATATGATTCGAGAGGGTCTGGACGCCATCCGCGGCGGCAATCTCGAGACCAGGATCGTGTTGGGGCGCAGCGATGAATGGAACATCATTGAGAATGCCATCAATGCAATGGTATCGGAACTGTCCGTGTCCCACGCAGCCCTCCGGGAGGCCCATGACATGCTTGAAATCAAAGTCATGGAAAGGACAGCCGAACTGTCGGTAGCCAGAGAGCGTGCCGAGGCCGCCAACCAGGCCAAGAGCGTATTTCTGGCCAATATGAGCCATGAACTGCGCACTCCCCTCAACGCCATACTGGGGTATGCGCAGATTCTCGGAAGGCAGGCCAATCTAACCGACAAGCAAAAACATCAGCTCGCCATCGTGCAGAGCAACGGAGAACATCTCCTGACGCTGATCAGCGATATCCTGGACCTCTCGCGCATCGAGGCGCAGAAGATGGATACGGAGTCGGAGGAGCTCTGCCTTTCGGCCTTGATTCACGGCATTCTCAGCGCAACCTGTGTCAAGGCCGAGCAGAAGAACCTGTCGTTCCAATATGTGGAAGCAACCAACGTCCCGGAAACGGTCAGGGGCGACGCGAAGAAACTGCGTCAGGTGCTTTTCAACCTGCTGGACAACGCCATCAAATACACCATGGAAGGCAGTGTCATACTTCGAGTTACATGCTGCCGGCATCCGGCATCCACCCTCTCGCGTCCGATATCGACAATCCGATTTCAGGTGGAAGACACAGGCATAGGCCTTCCCGCAGAGAAGCTCGAAGAGATTTTCGAACCCTTCACCCAGAGGGAGCCGGCGGGCGGGAGTATTGAAGGAACCGGTCTGGGGCTTGCGATCAGCCGCAGATTGGTGGAGCTCATGGGGGGAAAGCTCGTTGTTGAAAGCGAGCCGGGCAGAGGAAGCACCTTTACCGTGGACCTCGACCTGGGGGTGGTGGAGCACCGCATCGAAGAGGCTGAGGCCCCTGAAAGAAGGGTCATCGGCTACAAGGGGGAGCGGAAGAGCATTTTGATCGTGGATGACAACCCGACCAATGTGGCCGTGCTGGCTTCATTCCTGGAATCGCTGCAGTTTGACATTGAAACGGCGGATAGCGGAGAGAAGGCCGTCAGTATGGTGGCAGTCGCCGTCCCGGACCTGATACTGATGGATCTGCTGCTGCCGGGCCTGGACGGACATGAAGCACTGCGACGGATAAGGAGCGGCGACAGATCAAGAGAGGTCAAGATCATCGGGGTTTCTGCGGCGGTTGCCGATAAGGGGCGGAACGAGGGATTTGCGGCCGACTGTGATGATTTCCTTCCCAAACCGGTGGAGATGCCGGCTTTGCTCGATGGAATCGGGCGACAGCTCGGGATCGAATGGATAAAGGAAGGCCCTGAAGGACCGGCAATCAGCGAACCGGCACAGCCGCCAATCACGGATGAACCGGCAGCGCCCATCAAGCTGCCGCCGTGGACCATCCTGAAAAGGATCGCGCACAGGGTCAACCGGGGCGATTTCTCCGGGCTCGAGAGCATCCTGCAGGACTTGATGGCGGAAGACGGTGACTACGCCGGCTTCTGTAACGGGATCAGACAATATGCAAAAAGATACGATGACGAGACGATCTCATGAGTCATGGGACTGGAGGAAGAAAATGGATGAATCCGACCGCAAAGGCAGGATTTTGGTGGTGGACGATATTGAAGGCAGAGATGAACGGAAAGAGGCTGAGAAGGCGTTGAGGAAGAGCGAAAACTCGAAAACCACATCGGTGCCATCAAGTACTTCATTTGCCATTATAACCTGACAAGATAAGCGGTATTACGTGTTTAGCACTACTAAAATTCCTGGGATTCATCCTCTCCGAAGGGGATGAGATCTTCCGGCCCCACCTCTTTCCCATTCCTCTTGTATGGAACTATCTTTTTGGCTCTGCTGTTGCCTTTTCGGGAGGACTCATTGGGCTTTTGAATGGACTTGGTGATAAGAGCTCTGCCGGATCTGGTTCCTGCTATTGATGCTGAAGGATGTTTTGAGCCGACCCCGGTTGCGTTTCCGCTAAGAACTGCCGCCAGTTCTTCCACATGGACCTTCATCTGCTCCGCCTGTGCATTCATCTCTTCGGACGCTGACGCCGATTCGTCCGCAATGGATGCGTTTGCCTGCACGACTTTGTCCATCTCTGCCACCGCTTTGTTGATCTGCTCCACACCCTGGGATTGTTCATGGGATGCAGCAGTAACCTCTCCAATTAGTTCACCCATTTTCGATACGCTGACTGCCACCTCGGAAAACTCTCTGCTCGTCTTCTCGACGATCTCCGATCCCCCTCTGATCTTCTTTACCGTTCCCTCAATAAGGTTTGCCGTATTCTTTGCCGCCTCGGCAGCTCTCAGCGCAAGGTTTCTCACCTCACCGGCAACCACCGCAAATCCCGCTCCGGCCTCTCCGGCCCGTGCTGCTTCAACCGCCGCGTTGAGGGCCAGAAGGTTCGTCTGGAAGGCAATCTCATCAATGGTTTTGATGATTTTGGAGGTTTCCTCGGATGCTTTGGAGATTTCTGTCATGGAGGAAGTAAGGTGATTCATCGATTCAGAGGCACTGGCGACCACCCTGGATGTATCACCCATAAGCGTATTTGTTTGTGTGGCATTTCCTGCATTTTGTCTGGTCATGGATGCCATCTCCTCCATGGAGGAAGATGTCTCTTCGATGGATGCCGCCTGCCCCGATGCACCTTCCGCCAACTGCCGGGAGGCCGATGAGACCCGGCCTGATGCCACAGCCACCTGATCGGAGCTCTCCCTCAACCCGTAGATCACGCGGTTGAGGGGTTTGGATATCATCCGAATGATATAGACGCAGATCAAAACGATCAAAACAGCGCTGCCTGCTGCGATACCGAGCGAGGTGAGCATGACTGTCTGAACGTTCGACAGGACATCGCTTTCAGGAACAAAGATTGACAAGAGCAGATTAGAGGCTGCCTTGTCCGCACCCCCTTGTTGGAACAGCATCGCAACGCCGAAAAGGTGAGCAAAAGTGAGGTAGTGCGGCTTGTTCCCAATGTCGAACTTGCGAGTATCCCCGTCAGAGGCCGTACTGAACCAGGATTTCATGGAATCGTCCATCGCCAGTGTGCTTCCCTGCAGCTCTTCATCCGAGCGGGCTAGCATCGCCTTGGATATGGAATCCAGGATGGCCACCTTGGCGTTGCCAAACCCGTTGCTTTTCATCTCGTCGGCGATAGCCTTCGTTTTGTCGAGCAGCTTGCCCCAGTCGAGATAGGCGAGAAAGAAGCCTGCCGGTTTGCCACCCGAGTCCATGGCCTTCAGGCCAAAAAACATCGTGGTCGGCAACTCTTGCCCCAGCTCTTTCATGCCGTCGCTTTCTACCATGGCAGCCCAGCGGCTGGCCTTGCCCGTCGACGCCTGCGAGCCATCCTTGACTATCCGGCCAATCAACTTTTCCGGTTTCGGACCCTTCGCGTTCTCTGGGGCCGCTGCCTCCACGATCTTTCCATTCTTGTCGGTAAGCAGCAATAGAAGGAATCCATCCTCCCCCTTTAGAATCGAGCGGAAATGGTTCCTAATCTCCTCGGTGGTTTGAAACTCAAGGGCCATGCCAAAGATATCCTCCTTGGTCCAGTCGGAGAAAACGCTTTCGCGACGTTGAACAAAGGAATTGATCTCGTTGGCTCCATGCCGGCTGATGAGTTTGATGATGTGGTTGCTGTTCTCCAGTGCCGTCTTGCGTGCAGAGTGATAAGTAATGCCGACGATCGCCAGCATCGGCAGAAGGGATATAAGCACTCCGAACAAGATCTTGAAACGAAGACTGGTCGACTTAAGACCTTGAAGCATTTCTCAACCTCCCGCCCCACCCTCTGCCGAGGCCGTCAAAGAGCCAAAACGCTTGCCCGTTACCTTGCGCCCCATAAAAGTTGTTCTGTCCGGTTGTAGCATGAACAGGGGCTTTGGCGGGCCAACGATTGTTTCATTAACGGCCCTCGGTCTCCGATGAATGTCTCTTTTCTGATGACCGAATCACTCTCCCGGCAGCTTCTCGAGCTCTGTCGGTTTACCGGCCGCCGCCCGCACCGCATTCCATTCCTCGCGAGTAACGGCTGCTTCGTCTCCCGGCATGCTCGCAATGATGTCAAAGTAATCCAGTTTGTATTTGTCCTTCATCACCACCTCGGCGGGATTGCATTTGACCGCATAGACCGTTTGCACCGACTGGTGGTCGAAATTGCGCCAGACTTGTTTGTCCTTGAGAAAAGTATACTCGTGTCCTTCGAGGGCCTTGATAACGGCAGGCGCCTCAAAGCTGCCCGCCCTTTCGGCGGCTGCCTTGTATTCGTAGAGAATCGTGTACGCCGAAGCGCCGGAAGTGCTGGGGTAGCGGTTGTATTTGGCGTCGAACCTCTCAACGAATTCTTTCCCCCGAGCATAATCGTATTTGTAGGGCGCCTTCCACGTCCACGGCGTGGCTCCGATAACGCCTTCCATCACCTTGGGGCCGCCTCCTTCCGCCATACCCAGGGTAATGTTGGGCACAACGATTTGCATTTCGGACTTAAGCCCCATCGTCGTGGCAATGCGGATGGCTGTAGACATGTCCTTACCGAAAAGAACCAGCACGAGTACATCGGGCTTCACCATCTTGGCGAAACTGATCGCCTTCTTAAAGTCGTCCTCCGTTGCCGTGGGAAAAGGAGTCAACATCGATTTGTTGACTGATTTGTCCTCTGTCCCGGTGAACTTCCTCATTGCATCTTCCGTGGTATGGCCCCACGTGTAGTCCGCCGTGATATAGAGGAACTTCTTTCCTCCAAAGTTTTGCTTCAGGTATGAGGACAGAACCTTGGCTGCCATCCAGGAATCGTAGCATTCCCGGAAGGTATGCCTGTGCCCGTCAACGCCGGTAGTCTCCGTGGAATAGGTGAGCGTTCCGAAAAACAGGTTCCCCTTTTCCTGAGCTATTTTGCTTGCTTCTATCGCAACACTGCTGGCAGATCCTCCGAAGACCATCTTGACGCCCTCGGTGTCGATCATCTCGGTCACGTTCTTGCGCGTCACGTCAACCCTGGACTGGGAGTCGCGAATCACCAACTCTATCTTCTTCCCCAAGAGCCCCCCCGCCGCGTTGATTTCCTCTGTGGCAAGCTGTGCGGCGCGCAACTGATCCAGCCCCTCAATCGAATACGGTCCGGTCTCGGGGTAGTTGAGCCCTATCTTCACTACCTCCTGGGCAGCGCAAGGAAGGGGCTGACCGCCGCAGAAAAATGCCCAAAAAACCAACAATACCCATGCCGCCACTCCCGCTCGCCTCAAAATGTGCATACCCACCACCTCTTTTCGATTGAAGAAAAAGCTCCGTTTACCGCTGTATCCGTTTTGTTGCCGTTTTGCCGCAGCAGGACGCATACTTCATCAGGCAAAGCCAAAACACGGTTGCAATACCCATGCCGCCACTCCCACTCGCCTCAAGTCCTCAAGCCAATCGAGGAGCTTGTTAGGGGGGACGAGCTTACGGTGCGATGATCTAGAAATGCGTCTCATCAAAGGGGATGACTTTTTCGGGGACGATCTCCCTGGTCCGTCCTTGACCGAGGGTGGGCTGTCTGCTCACGGCCTTGCAGGATCGAGGTGGAACCCAGATGGCTATGTGCTCACCCGTCACTCGTTACGGCGGAATGCATGAGGAATTAGACTGAGAAATTGTACAGGACATGAGAAGTATGAAAAATTAGACTCGTAACCGGCGAGCCAAAAGAAAGCTTTCAACTGCAGGGACCCGGAGAAAAGGAAAATGCAAAAAATCTCCGCGTCTCTTCGTTGAAAAAGATGGAAAGCACATGAGTCAAACGCCGTACTTCTTCAGGAGCTGATAGATGCGGGCTCGGGAGAATCCGGATACCCGGCAGGCTTTTTCCATGTCTCGATCGACCAGGCCCATCAATGCCTGAAGGTACTTTCGATCCATCTCCTTGCGGAATTCGAGCAGACCGGGAAAGTGCTCCGGATCGACGATCCCTTCCATATCTCCGGCCGGCCCGATGCGGCGGCTTTCAGGGCCGCTCGCGCCTGTTGGAACCGGAGTGCCGGGAATATCGACTTCTCGGCAATGTGGCTCGGGCTCGTACGAAGCAGGACATCTAACGGACCTTCTGGCCAGCAGGGCACGAATGTGCACGGGAAGATGCTGAGAGAGCAGGATCGGCTCATTACATGTCAGAATGAGCGCACTCTCCAGTACGTTGACCAGTTCCCGTACGTTTCCCGGCCATTCGTATGCGGCCAGAGCTTTCAGGAATTCCGGGCAGAACTCCTTGGTCTCCATTTTGTGGTGCCTGCAGAGTCTGTCCACATGATACGGCACCAGGTCTCGAAGATCTTCGAAACGCTCCCTCAAAGGCGGCAGGGTAATCGTTATGGACTGGATGCGAAAATAGAGATCCTCACGAAACCGGCCCTCCTTGACCATTTGATCGAGATCCCGGTTAGTGGCTGCGATCAACCGGAAATGACTGACCGCTTCGTTCTTGGCCCCCAACGGACGAAAACACCGGGTTTCCAGAACGCGGAGAAACTGCTTCTGCGTATTTAACGGAAGCTCGCCGATCTCGTCCAGGAAGAGCGTTCCCTCATCCGCTTGCCGGACAAGGCCTTCACGCACCTTGTCGGCTCCGGTAAAAGCGCCCTTTTCATGCCCGAAGAGCATGCTCTCCACAAGGGTCTCGGGAAGCGCGGCACAGTCGACAACGACAAGACGCTTCCCTTCACGAGAACTGTTTTCATGGATGGCCCTTGCGAAGAGCTCTTTGCCCGTGCCGGTTTCCCCCATGATGAGCACATTGGCATCACTGTTGGCTGCCCTGGCCAGAAGATCCAGGCTGGCCAGCATAGGCGAACTGCTCCCGATAATGCCTGCGCGCCTCAGAGCTCCCCACGATTTCCCTGCGATCTTCTCTTTTCTGAATAGAAGAGCACGCTTGATCGAAAGCTCGATCTCCCGGTCGGATGAAGGCTTTCCCAGATAGTCCCAGGCGCCGTTCCTTATGGCCAGCTCCGCTCCGTCGGGATCTCCAAAACCGGTGAGTATTATGACCTCCGGAGGGCAACGGGTCTTCAGGATCTCCGGCAGGACACCGATACCATTTCCATCCGGCATCTGCACGTCGAGCAAGACCACGTCATATCCCCCGGAGAGCCCCTCTCTGAGTCCATCCCCAAGCGTGTGCACACTGGCGGCCTCGTGCCCCATCCGTGTCACTATATCGGTGAGGGCCTCGCAAACCATGGTATCGTCATCGATAATGAGGATTCTTGACATATTCCGTTATTCGCCATGCCTTAAGAGCTTGCGAATCGTTCGGGCCATCTCCCGCCTGTCGAAGGGCTTCATGACAAATGCGCTGATGCCGGCGGCAGCTGCTTTTTCTTCGGTGATCATCTCGCTGAATCCGGTACAAAGGATAATCGGGAGATCCGGTCGGATGTGCAGGATTTCCTTGGCCAGATCGGCGCCCGTCATGCGTGGCATAGTATAGTCCGTGATCACCAGGTCGAATTGGTAGGGTTGCGCGCGGAAGAGCTCCAATGCTTCCATGCTGTCAACCTCGATGGTGACCTGGTAGCCGAGATGATCCAACATTCTCTTGCCTGCATCGATTACTTCCTTTTCGTCATCCACATAGAGAATTCGCCCGGTCCCCTTGGGGATGGGGCAAGGCGCTTCGCCATCCCTTGCATATTCGCTTTCGATTTCAGGAAAGAGAATATGGAAGCTGGTACCTTTTCCCGGCTCACTATAGACCGAGATCGCCCCATCACAGCTCTTCACGATTCCATAGACCACGGCAAGCCCCAGACCCGTCCCCTCAGCCTTGTCCTTGGTGGTGAAATAGGGATCGAAGATTCGCAGCCTGACCGCCTCTGTCATACCGTGGCCGGTATCGGTCACGGTCAGCTTCAAGTAGGGTCCCGGCTCCAGGCCCGGGTAATGGTGAGCGAGCTCCGGGTCGATATCGACGCCGGCCAGGCTCACCTCCAGTCCTCCGCCTTTCTCACGCATGGCATGCGCCGCATTGCCGCACAGATTCATCAGGATCTGGTGAATCTGTGTCGCATCGGCCCTGACGGTGCCGAGTGCCGCTCCTGGTGAGGTATTCGTGCGGATATCGATGGTTGAGGGTAGAGTGGCCCGCAGCAGCTTCATGGCTTCCCTGATGATGAGGCTTATCCGCACCGGCTTGAATTCCAGCTCGTTTTGGCGGCTAAAGGAGAGAATCTGTTTCACCAGTTCCTTGGCCCGGTGACTTGCATGCAGCACGCGATCGAGATCGCGTCTCAGTGGATCTCCTTCGGGAATCCTGTCCAGGGCTATGTCAGTATAAGTAATAATGGGCATAAGGATGTTATTGAAGTCATGGGCAATGCCTCCGGCCAACGTACCAATGGCCTCCATCTTCTGTGCCTGACGCAGTCTCTCTTCCACTCGCATGCGCTCGGAAATCTCTTCTTTCAACCTCTCATTGGTCCGGGTCATCTCGGCCGTGCGCTCCTCCACCCGTTCTTCCAGTTCGGCCTGGGCTTTTCGCAGCTCCTTTTCCACCTTCCGGCGCCTGGCAATTTCGCGCAGCAACTGCACATTCCTTGCTTTCAGTTGCTTTTGGATCATGAGCAGAACCATGTGCGTCTTGACACGAGCCAGGACTTCTTCGACTTGAAACGGCTTGGTGATATAGTCCACTCCCCCCGCTTCAAATCCGGCGACCTCGTTCTTGATCTCCGTCAGAGCAGTCATGAAGATCACGGGGATTTCCCGGGTTCTTTCGTCTTCCTTGAGGAAGCGGCAGGTTTCAAAGCCGTCCATCTCCGGCATCAGAACGTCCAGGAGAATCAAATCGGGCTGAGCATCTCGGGCGATGTCCAGGCCGCTTTTACCATCGATAGCCACCATGGTCTCAAAGCCGGCTTCTTCCAGACAACGACTGACGACTCCCAGGTTGGCGGGATAGTCGTCGATGATCAAAACGGTCTGTCCCCTGACATCGATTTCGAGTCTCACGGATTCTCTTCCACCCTCCCGCTATTTCTTCCTTTTCTGTTCTTCCGCCACGACTTCCGCGATGTGCTTTACCTGCATCTTGCCCTTTCGCTTCTTCATTCCTCCGCGGAGCTGCAGGACGCATCCGGGGCAGTCCGTAACGAGAAGCTCCGCTCCGGTTATCTCCATATTGTTGAGCTTTCTCTTCAACAGCTCAGCCGAGAGCATCGGAAATTCCATGGAGAACGAGCCGGCAAAGCCGCAACAGACTTCCTCGTCCTTGGCCGGAACGTATTCAACCCCGGAGATTTTGAGAAGCTCTCGAGGCTCTTTCTTGACTCCAAGCCCTCGACAGAGATGGCACGGAGCGTGATATGCAACCTTTTTGCCACTCCCGCAGAATAGCTCGGGATCGACTTTGAGGACGTTCACCATAAAAGAGCTGAAGTCGATGAGCTTGTCGACAAGCTGCTGCGCTTTGACTCCAAGACCCGGCTTGTCAGCGAGGAGCTTGGGGTAGTTCTCCTTGAAGTGCGAGCCGCATGAGGCACAAAGGGTCAGAATGTAATCGTAGCTCGCGGGATCCATGGCCTCGATGTTCCTGACGGCAAGATCCCTTGCAGTCTCATCCTCCCCGGTCATCTTGGCGGGCAGTCCGCAGCAGCTCTGCTCCATGGGGTACTCGAGCTGTACGCCATGCCCTCTCAACACCTCGATAAGAGACTTCGCCTGCTCCGGATAGACGAAATCGACGAGACATCCCCCGAAGAGCGCGACACGATATTTGGGGTTTCTCACAATCGGCTGATTGAGTATATCCCACATATCCCTCAAGGGTGTTGCCGCTATGGCGGGAAGGCTCCGGAAGCTATGCTCATGGGAGAAAAAGAGCGGCAGATGCCGTATAAAGCCCTTCTCTTCGAGAAATGGCCTTTGTGCCAGGTAGGCGCGGCGCAAAAGGGTGTGGAAAAGCTTGCGATCCTTTAGGAGCCTGCTCAGCAACCGGTTTTTAAGCGGCTTTTCGCCCTCGACCTCTAAAACCGTTCGATGCACTTCCTTGATGAGGTGAGGAAGATCGATACCCGTGGGGCAAACCGCCTTGCACGACTGGCAATTGAGGCAGTTTTTGACGATTGCCCGCGCATTCTCCCTGCCGTGATAAAAATAGGTGAGGATGAGCCCTATGGCTCCGATATAGACGTGGCCGTAGTTATGGCCTCCGACGAGCCTGTAGATGGGGCATACGTTGGCGCAGGCGCCGCAGCGGATGCAGCGGAGGGCCTGAGAGAAAACCGGGTCTTTCGCCAGGGCGAGGCGGCCGTTATCGAGAAAGACAATGTGCATCTCTTTCCTGCCGTCCGGTCCGGGACGGCATTCATTCGCTCCCGTGATCCAGGTGACGTAGGTCGATATAGCCTGGCCCGTGGCGTTTCGCGGAAGGACTCTGAGGATACGCAATGCCGACTCTAGATCGGGTAGCAGCTTATCGAAGCCGATGAGGGCGACGTGTACACGCGGCATGGTCGTCACGAGGCGGCCGTTTCCTTCATTGGTAACGATCCCGATGGCTCCGCTCTCCGCTATGGCGAAGTTTGCTCCGCTTATCCCCATGTCGGCTTCGAGAAAGGCCTGGCGAAGCTCACGCCTGGCGACCTTGACCATGCCGTTTATATCATCCGGGTCCTGGCTCTCGCCCGTTACCCTGGTAAAGAGCTCGGCCACCTCATGGCGTGAAAGGTGGATTGCAGGCATGACCATGTGAGAAGGACCCTCATGGCGGAGCTGAATGATCCATTCTCCGAGATCGGTTTCCGTAACGATGAAGCCCTCCCTTTCGAGATGATCGTTTAAGAAGGTCTCCTCGGCCGTCATGGACTTGCCTTTGACGATTCGTTTTACCTGGTTTTTCCTGGCAATGGCGGCGATGATCTCATTCGCCTCCCGTGCGGTGCGCGCTACGTGCACTTTCACCCCGGCGGCTTCGGCGTTCGTCTTGAAGGCTGCAAAAAGCTCCTCGAAGCAAGGGATGACGGCATCCTTACCCCGAGCTATCTCGTCAACGAGCGCTTCAATGTCCATGCCCGCAAAGGCGTTCGCCCTGGAGGTCGGGTAAGCGGTTGCGAAGTTGTCCAGGGTGATTCCCAGGAACTTGTTTTGTAGAGCGTTCCTGAGCCGGCTTTTGTATTTATCGTCATCGTGAGGCGTGTTGATCATTTCCTGCTCTCCTCGTGGTGAGGTGTTGTAATGAGTCTTGCCCGTTGTGTGCAAGCCTTTGCGCTCAGGCCTTATCGTCTTTCAAAATGAGCACATGGAGCTCCTGTGGGCCATGGACCCCGATGGTGAGCACCCGTTCGATATCGGCCGTGCGGCTGGCTCCGGAAATGAAAGCGAGGTAGCGAGGTGCGGACTTCATGAGGCGGCTCAGCTCCTCTTCCAGTGACATGGCCTCGAGTTTTATGCGAGAGCGCGGTAAGACCGCTACGTGAGTTTCACTCAGCATCGTCGCGATGCGGAGATCTTCGGAGCTCGAATCCTGCACGAGGGTTGCCGTTTCGGCAATACCCCAGTCGGCAATGGTAAATCCCGTATGCATTTCGCTCGCATGGTCTCTGAGGTTTGCCGTAAGCAGCTCGAGCCCCTTTTCTTCGCAGAGCTTGCCAAGCGAAGCAAGGTTCTCTTCATCCAGCCCTGGAGCGGCAATAGTAGCTCCATTCTGTTCTTTCGTAACATCGACAGCATATAGAAAAGCCTCGTGGAGACTCTTTATCTCAGCGACCTTTGTTTGAACCCCCTGAGCCTTTTCCTTCATTGTCTGAATTAAAGCTTCTTGTTCTGCCATGGGCTTTTGCTCTCCTTTTCGCTTGTCCGATCGAGGCTTCCGCCTCAAGGAATCAAATATGGTCTTACCAATCATCCTTTTACTGCGAACACCCATAACAGGAGCCGCTCCAGAATGTCAAGCCAAATATCTGATTTGCTTTTGATGAATTTTTATATTGAATATCACGGCCATAGTGGAGTATTAAAAGGAGTCACGAGAAGAAACCGGGGAAATATTTTAAGTTGGCGATTTGGTCGGTCCATTGAAGCCACCGAATGTCGGAGCTCTTCAGCGCAAGGAGAAGTCATGATCGGTCAGGGCCTGGTAAAGGAATTCGAACGAATTCTCGGCAAAGAAAACGTCTTCCGGGACGAGGCGGATCGACTCACTTATTCATACGACGCGGCGGTGCTCGAGCCGGTCCTTCCCTCCATTGTCCTGAGGCCCCTATCCAGTGAGGCATTAAGCTATATCCTTCGGCTCTGTAACGAGAACGCTCTGCCTCTCACCGCCCGGGGGGCCGGTACAAATCTCAGCGGAGGAGCCATCCCCAAGGAGAACGGGGTTGTGGTTCTCACGAACGCGATGAATAAAATCCTCGAGATCAACGAAGAAGATATGTATGCGGTCGTTCAACCGGGGGTCGTTACGGCAAGGCTTGCCGCGGCTGTGGAAGCAAAGGGCCTGTTCTACCCGCCGGACCCGGGAAGCCAGGCCGTATCCACGCTGGGAGGCAATGTGGCGGAGAATGCCGGCGGGCTTCGGGGCCTCAAATACGGCGTCACTCGAGACTATGTTATGGGCCTCAGCTTCTTTGACGCAAGCGGAGGGACTGTCAAGACCGGATCACGTACGGTCAAGTGTGTCACGGGATACAATCTGTCGGGTCTTCTGGTCGGCTCCGAAGGCACACTCGGAGTCTTTGATGAAATCATACTCAGGCTCATTCCGATACCGGCCTCGAGAAAGGCCATGATGGCGGTCTTCGACGACGTATCCGGAGCTTCAGAGACCGTTGCGGCGATCATAGCAAATCGAATTGTCCCGGCAACCCTCGAATTCATGGACAACTTCACCATTAGAGCCGTGGAAGACTACAGCCATGCGGGACTTCCAACGGATGCCGCGGCTCTGCTCCTCATCGAAGTGGATGGATATCCGGCCCAGGTGGAGGAAGAGGCCGCGAAAGTGGAGCTCCTGTGCCGGCAGATGGGTGCAATGTACGTTCGTGTCGCTCGAGATGCCGCAGAGCGGGACAAGGTCTGGGAAGCAAGGCGTGCAGCGCTTTCGGCTCTGGCAAAGCTCAGGCCCACAGTCGTCCTAGAGGACGCAACGGTGCCGAGGAGCAAGATTCCCGCCATGATACGCGCCCTCGAAAACATCAGCCGGGACTTCAACCTGACCATAGGAACGTTCGGCCATGCGGGAGATGGCAACTTGCACCCCACCATACTCACCGACCGCCGCAACAAGGAGGAATGGGAAAGGGTCGAGGCGGCCATCGAGGCTATCTTCGATCGGGCCTTGGAGCTCGGGGGAACGCTCTCGGGAGAGCACGGCATCGGCACGGCCAAATCCAGATTCCTGGAAAAGGAGACCAGCAGGGCGACCATCGTCTATTCACGTCGCATAAAGGCGGCCCTGGACCCCAAGAACATCCTGAACCCCGGAAAAATCATAGGAGCGTAGCCATGTCCGATATGAAAAAGCTGGCGCGGCTTCTACGGGAGCTCGAGGAGCAGTTGATGGCCTGCATGCGTTGCGGCTTGTGCCAGTCAGTCTGTCCTCTTTTTGCGGAGACGGGGCGAGAATCCGATGTGGCCCGTGGAAAGCTCGCTCTCCTGGACGGACTCCTGCAAGGGATGTTCAAAGATCCCGGGGGAGTAAACGAGCGCCTCATGCGCTGCCTCCTTTGCGGCTCATGTGCCGCAAACTGCCCCAGCGGCGTGAAGGTCCTCGACATATTCATCAAAGCCCGCGCCATCCTGGGGGGCTATATGGGGCTCCATCCCCTGAAGCAGGCACTCTTTCGAGGCCTGCTCGCACACCCTGTCCTCTTCGACCGCCTCCTGGAATGGGGGGCGGCCATTCAGGGGATCTTCATAAAGCCCGCGGACGATCTGCTCGGGACATCCTGCGGTCGAACACGCTATCCTTTTTCCGATCGACATATCAAAGCCCTGGCTCCGGTTGCTTTCCACACCATGGCAGCCGGGCTCGACACCCGCCCCGGCGCATCGAACATCAAGGTGGGCTTCTTCGTGGGATGCCTCGTGGATAAGGTATTTCCCGAAATCGGAAAGGCGGTGCTGCGGAGCCTGGATCATCACGGAGTCGGTGTCTTTATTCCCCGAGAGCTCGGCTGCTGCGGGATCCCCGCCCTGGCTTCGGGAGATGCCGGGACATTCAATGCCTTGATGCGCCACAATCTCGCAAAACTTGCTTCAAAGCCCTTCGATTACCTCGTTACGGCCTGCGCCACATGCACCTCCACGATCAAGAAGATCTGGCCCATGATGGCGACCTTCGGGCTCAGCCCAGGCGAGCATGCGCAGATTCTTTCCCTTGCGGACAGAACCATGGACATAGCCCGGTTTCTCACGGAAATTGCCGGTGCAACAGGCCGTAAAGAGCTCGGCGGGATTGACGGAAGAGCCATTCTCACCTACCATGATCCCTGTCATCTCAAGAAATCCCTGGGAGTGGCAGCACAGCCCAGAACGCTGATCCGGACAAATCCGAGATACCAATTCAGGGAAATGGCCGAAGCCGACAGGTGCTGTGGTTGTGGTGGGAGCTTCAACTTGCAGCACTACGAGCTTTCGGCGTCCATAGGAAAACGCAAGCGAGACAACATCGTGCAGTCACAATGCTCTGTGGTTGCAACGGGTTGTCCGGCCTGCATGCTCCAGATCTCCGATATGCTCTCACGGGCCGGAGATCGAATCGAAGTGAAACATGTTATTGAAATCTATGCCGAGTCGTTGGCCGAGAGCGGCCGACAGAGCGAATAAGCTGATGAAGCTGCATGGTGGCCGGGGACTTATATGGTGTTATTTTTCAGACAAGGAGAAGAGCATGAGAAGACTTGGGATCTTGATGATTATTACCGTATTGGTTGGATTTTCGTCGGAATTAGGTTTTGCGGGCGAAAAAGCTCCCCCGAAAGTCGTGGATTTGGCCAATAGTACATTGGTGCTGTTGGGATCCGATGAAGTCATAATCAAGGCCGTCAAAGCTCAAAACGCCGAAGGTAAGACGCTCGAACAGATTAAGGCAAAGGACAAGGAATGGCAGGCAACCGCGGGCATTACCGACTACATGAAAGCCCTGATGGATTCTGAGTGTGGTAAGCACTTGCGGGAAATACAAAAAAGCGCTCCATACTACGCCGAGATATTTGTGATGGACAATCAAGGGGCAAATGTTGCCATGACCGACAAGACCTCGGACTATTGGCAGGGCGATGAGGAGAAATTTAGCGAGTCTTACAAAGGCGGAACAGGCGCCGTTCATGTCGGTGATGTGAAATTCGATGAAAGCACTCAGGCCTATCTGGTCCAGATTTCGGTTCCGGTGAAAGATGGTGGTAAGGCCATCGGTGCAATTACTATCGGTGTCGATATGGATAAGCTGTAATGCCATGCCGGTATCGGGAGGAAGGGCGAGTGCAAGGAGCACGGTTCTCCCTTCAGGACTTCAGTTCTGAACAGTCTGCATTGCAGGTGCTGTCAGTCGAGGTCATGACGTTTTGTAGGGAAGAAGAGGCTTGTGGAATGAGCGATTTGGAGGCCCGATATGAAATGGTTCAGAAGTCTGAAGGTTGGAACGAGGTTGGCTCTAGGATTCTCTTCCATTCTATTCCTGATGGCGACTGTGGGTTTTGTTGGGAATCGCGTTGCCGAAAGCATCCAAAAAGAGATCGAGATCATCTTCACTGTTCGACTACCTGGTATTGATTGCCTGGTCGGGGCCGACCGCGATTTGCATCAGTTGCTGGTGGCGGAGCGCTCCATGATTTTTGCCGATGCCGGCTCGGATATATTCAAGGAATTGGTCCGGACCTATGAGGAGAACATCACGCAATCTGACGATAGATGGAGTAAGTATAAAGCTTTACCAAAGACGTCGGAGGAATTGACGATTATCCCTCAATTCGAAAAGGCCCGGGCAGAATGGCTGACTGTATCAAGACAGGTAGTGGAGAGCCGTAAGGCGGATAGCAGGGAGGGAAGAAGACTGGCTCTGGATCTTGCTCTTGGGAGTGCTAGAGAGAAGTTTGACACAATGCGTGGGTATTTGGATCAACTGGAGGAGATTCCCCTCGGAAATGCTAGAAAGGATTACGAAGTGGCTACCGCCGAAGCCGGTAGGGCAAATAGATTGCTCCTGGGTATGACGGGATTCACCATTTTAATCGGGCTGGTCCTGGGCTGGGCAATAAGTGCAGGCATCAGCACATCCTTAAAGAGCGTGATCGAAGGCCTTGCGCAAAGCTCGCAGCAGGTCGCTGCGGCATCCACGCAGGTCTCTTCGGACGGTCAATCACTGGCTGAGGGCGCCGCACAGCAGGCTGCCGCCCTGGAAGAGTCCTCCTCCAGTCTGGAGGAGATGGCATCCCTTACCAGGCGAAATGCAGAAAATGCCAGCCTTGCCGACCAATTAATGAAGCGAGCGAATGAAGTTGTGCGACGTGCCAACGCTTCCATGAGCGAGTTGAGTGCTGCAATGGACGAGATTCACCGTGCCAGTGAGGAGACTTCCAAAATCATCAAAACCATAGATGAAATCGCCTTTCAGACTAATCTTCTGGCACTCAATGCAGCGGTTGAGGCGGCTCGCGCCGGGGAAGCCGGAGCGGGGTTTGCCGTCGTGGCCGATGAGGTCCGCAATCTTGCTCTGCGGGCGGCGGATGCTGCCAGAAACACGGCCAATCTCATCGAAGGCACTGTGAAGAAAGTCAAGGGCGGTGCCGAGCTCACAACCCGGACGAGAGAGGATTTTCACGAGGTCACCGAGAGCGCTGAAAAGATAGCCGGGTTGATCAGTGACATCGCAGTCGCTTCCAACGAACAAACTCAAGGGGTTGATCAAGTCAACAAAGCTGTCTCGCTGATGGACAAGGTGACTCAAGAAAATGCAGCCAAGGCCGAAGAATCCGCCTCAGCTTCTGAAGAGATGCATGCTCAAGCGGGGCAGATGAAAGTTTTCGTTTTGCAGCTCGAAGCTTTGGTAGGATGCGATGGCGAACCGAGTGAGGAGCGGTCGGTAACAACAGAAGTGATCCGTCAATTGCCTGTGATAGCCAAACGGGGAGGCTCTTCCAAAAAGGGGATACCCACATAAGCGGAAACATCAAGTATATTCTCGTTCCCATGCTCTTGCGTGGGAACGCATTTCTTGGACGCTCCCGCGTCCTGCTCTCTCAGGCTCATTCGGCCGGCGCACAGGACGCTGGAGCGTGCAAGAAGGGGTTACGACGTAGGAGCATCGTAACCAGGAAATCCCTGGGAGTGGCAGTGCAGCCCAGAACGCTGATCCGGGCAAATCCGAGATACCGATTCCAGATTTCCGATATGCTCACACGGGCCGGAGATCGGATCGAAGTGAAACATGTTATTGAAATCTATGCCGAATGGTTGGCCGAGAGCGGCTAGGAGAGCAAGCACTGTCCTGGCATTCTAAGTCCGCGACTCGGAACCGCTTTTTTCATACAGGGGACGAGAATGTTAAAGCCCATTAGACCCAAGCGCATTTCCGACCAGGTTTACGAGCAACTGCGGGACCTCATCTTCAAGGGCCACTTCAAGCCCGGCGAACAGCTGCTGACCGAGCGCGAACTGGCGCTGACCCTGGGTGTCAGCCGCCCCACGGTACGGGAAGCCCTCAACAAACTGGCAACCATGGGGTTGTTGGAACACAAGCAGGGACAGGGAACCTTTGTCAACTCACCCTCGAGCTCCCCGGACAAGAACCCTATTGCGGCGATGGTGAACGGCCAGGATATCAGCCTGGCGGAGCTCCTGGAAGTGAGACTCGGGATTGAATGCAATGCCGCCACTTTGGCCGCACGCCGCGCCACAGAGGAAGATGTTCGTGAACTGTGGACGAGAATCGATGAAATGAAGACGGAAATCAAGGCTGGAGGCCTTGGAAGCGATGCGGACGTCTCATTCCACATGGCCATTGCCTACGCCACCAAAAACGTCGTGCAGGTTCTCATCATGAAGAGCTTCTATGACCTGCTCTTCTATGGCATCAAGGAGAACTTGCTGCACCTCTACTCCCAGCCCAGCAACCTGGAAATGATCCTGCAACAGCACACCGACATCGTCGAGGCTATTCAGCGCCATGATCCCGACGCTGCCTTTGAAGCAATGAAGCGCCACATTACCTTCGTGCTGGACTTCGTGCAAGAAAGAGCGGTGAAGCGCTTCACCGGGTGATGAGGAATGTGCGCGACCAGTGTCGGTAATCAGTGATCACTCAACAAAGGAGGCAACAGACATGGGTATCCAAAGTACGGAACGGTCAGCCAGGTGATACGACGTTTACTTTCATTATTCGCGGTAGGGGTCTTTCTTTTCATGTTTACCCATACCGCTCATCCGCAGGAAATATACAAAAGGCATGTCCTTGTTCTCAACTCCTATCATCATGGGCTGAGCTGGACCGACAACATAATCAAGGGAATCGAATCGGCGCTCAAGGAGGAGGTTCGGGATGTCGAGCTCCATCTCGAGTTCATGGATGCGAAGAGGTTCTTTAGTGATCGCTATTTTGAGCGACTGTACGAAACCTATAGGGAGAAATACGGCAGAGCTCGTTTTGAGGCGGTGATCGTGGCCGACAACGACGCCCTCGATTTTGTCCGTAGGTACCACGAAGAGCTCTTTCCCGGCACACCGGTCATATTTTGCGGCATCAACAATTTCAAGGATTCGATGCTCGACGGATGCGATCATTTCACGGGTGTCGTCGAAGAGACGGACGTAATGAGCACCGTCGAGATCGCTCTCAAACTGCATCCGAAAACCGAGCAGATCGTGGTCGTGAACGACTCCACCACGACGGGACTCGCCATGAAGCGCGAAGTGCTCGAAGTGGCGCCGCACTTCAAGGATTCGGTGGAATTCGTTTTCCTCGAAAACCTCGACATGCCGGAGCTCCAGGAACGACTAAGGAGGCTCCCGCCGAAAAGCCTCATTCTCATGCTGGTCTTCAACTACGATAAGACCGGCCGGTTCTTTTCGTACGAAGAGAGTCTGCATCTGCTCTACCCGCATGCGAAGGTACCCATCTATGGCATCTGGGATTTCTATCTCGGGGAGGGAATCGTCGGGGGCATGCTCACGAGCGGCTTCCAGCAAGGAAGAACTGCCGGTGGAATTGCGCTTCAGATCCTTCGGGGAGAAGATGTCAGGCAGATCCAGATCGTGAGAAAGAGCCCAAACCAGTATATGTTCGACTATGGGCAGATGGTGCGATTCGCCCTGAGGCAGTCCGCCCTGCCTGCGGAGAGCATGGTGGTGAACCTCCCGGATACCTTCTATTCCCGCTACAAGACATTCATATTATTGAGTGTCGCCACGATTCTCTTTCTTTCGCTCACCATCTTCGTCCTCTTTTTCAATATCTCCTTGCGGAAACGCACAGAGAAGGCACTCCGTGAATCCGAGAAGAAATACCGCGATCTCTATGACAACGCCCCCGATATGTACCATTCCGTGGATAAGGACGGCATCATCATCGACTGCAACGAAACCGAGGCCCGGATATTCGGCTACGAAAAGGAGGAGATCATAGGAAGGTCCATTACGGCCTTTCTGACCGACGAGTCCCAAATACTCCACGAGCAGGAGTTCCCGGCCCTGAAGAAAAAAAAGAGCATCCAGGGGCTCGAGAGGGAATTTGCCAGAAAAGACGGCACCACCTTCACGGCGAGCCTGAATGTATTCCTGGAGTTCGACGAAAAGGGTGATCTGGTCAGGACAAAGACAATCGGAAGGGACATCACGGAGCAAAAGAGGGTGGAGGAGGAGCTGAGGCGCTCGCAGGAAGAGCTGAGGAACCTCTCGGCTCATATGGAGACGGCAAGGGAGGAAGAAAGAGGGCACATAGCCCGGGAGATCCATGACGAGCTGGGCGTCACCCTCTCGAAGCTCAAACTCGACATTTCATGGCTGCAGAACAGACTATCGAAAGAAAGCAGCCCGCTTGTCGAGAAGACCGGGAAGATGTCCGATCTCGTCGACAAGACTATCGATTCCGTCCAAAGGATTGCCTCGGAGCTCAGGCCCGGCGTGCTCGACTATCTCGGACTTTCCGCCGCAATCAAATGGCAGGCGGGAGAGTTCAGGGAGCGAGCCGGGATCGAATACATCATCTCTATCTTGCCCGAGGACATCGAGCTCGATCAGGAGCTCTCCATCCCCGTCTTCCGCATCTTCCAGGAGACCCTGAGAAACGTGGTCCGTCATGCGCAGGCGACCAGGGTCGAAATCGACCTCACGGAGAGCCGGGGAGCCCTCAGCCTGGAAGTGAGGGACAACGGCAAGGGGATAACAGCCGAGCAGATATCCAACCCGGCTTCTTTCGGACTCATGGGCATTCGGGAGCGCGCCCGCTTTCTGGGAGGCAGCGTGAGGATCAGCGGTATCCCGGGCGAGGGGACGACCGTGACCGTGGATATCCCTATTACCTTAAGGCACGAACGAGGTGGAGAATGATAAAGGTATTCATCGCCGATGACCATGCGCTCTTCCGGGAGGGACTGAGGCAGGTCCTCGAGGAAAACCCCGATATTGCCGTAACCGACGAAGCGAGCAGCGGCCAGGAGGTGCTCGAGAAGGTCTCGACGAATGACTACGACATTCTCCTGCTCGATATCGCCATGCCGGGAATGAGCGGGCTCGATGTGTTGAAACAGTTAAAGAGCCTCAAACCGAGGCTCCGGGTACTCGTCCTCAGCATGTACCCCGAGGAGCAGTACGCGGTTCGGGCCATCAAGGCGGGCGCGGTGGGCTATCTGACGAAGCGGAGCGCCTCGGGCGAACTGGTTACGGCAATCCGAAAGGTATCGGAGGGCAGGACATACATCAGCACATCCATCACGGAAAAGCTGATCTTGGATCTCGAACCCGACAGAGATCGGCCGCTTCACGAGAAGCTTTCGGACAGGGAGTACCAGATACTTTGCATGATAGCGTGGGGAAAGACCGTAAGCGAGATTGCAAAAGAGCTTTTCTTGAGTGTGAAAACCGTGAGCACCCACAGGGGCCATATCCTCGAGAAAATGAGAATGAAGACCAACGCCGAGATTACCAATTACGCCATAAAGCGCGGCCTCATCTGCATGACCGACTGAAGACCCGGTCAAGACCAGGCAAGAAGCCTGGAAGCCGGTGGGAATGGCTTCATACTCAAACCGGCATCCTTTGCTTCGGCCCGATTTTGCGCCGGAAAAAGAAGGATAGGACGATGCCGACTGTTTCATCAATGGGCATTTCACGAAACCCCCTGCGACTGGGGAAGGTCACTCCGTTCCCGGCCGGACTTGCTTCCGCAAGAAGGCTCCTTGTCATCATCTGCGCGCTATGCCTCTATCCGCCTCTTCTATTCCCGACCCGTGCGTCGTGTCAAGACATGAAGCATGTTCTTTTGCTTCATTCTTATCATAAGGGGCTCACCTGGACCGACAGCGAGGACCACGGAATCAGATCGGTACTTCAAGGGCGCGCGGCGGATGTCGAGGTGCATACCGAATACCTGGATGCTAAGACCATCTCAGACGATGAGTATTATCGAAGGTTCTTCGAACTTATGAAACACAAGTATGCGTCGATCGCCATCAAGGTCGTTATTGCGACGGATGATAACGCATATAATTTCTATCTCGAGCACCAAGAGGCGCTTTTCCCCGGCGTCCCCGTGGTGTTTTGCGGCGTCAATTACTTTAAGGACTCGCAGCGGGAAGGCCGCGAGGACCTTGTTACAGGCGTTGTCGAGGCCTTCGACATCCCGGGCACTCTCCGCGCGGCCCTGCGGTTGCATCCCCATACGTCGCGGGTAATCGTTATCAACGATATGTCGACAACCGGCCTTGCGAATAGAAAGATCATAACAGAGGAGGTCGTCCCGCAATTTCCCGAGAAAGTCGCCTTCGTATTTTACGAAGACCTCACCATGGACGAACTTCTGGCACAAGTCAGGTCACTGTCTTCGGGCGACATTATTTTGCTGATGACATTCAACAAGGACCGGGCCGGCAGGGTATTCAATTATGACCAGAGCATTGCGCTTATCACCGGGGAAGCCAAGGTGCCGATCTACGGCGTCTGGGACTTCTATCTCGACAAGGGGATCGTCGGGGGTATGCTGACAAGCGGCGGCGACCAGGGAAGGATAGCGGGCGAGACGGCCCTGCGCATCCTGGACGGAGAAGAGGTCCGGACCATCCCCGTCGAGAAGGAGAGTCCCAATCGACATAAGTTCGACTATCGGCAAATGATACGCTTCGGCATCAGGGCCTCGAACCTGCCGGCGGGCAGCATGGTCATCAACGAGCCGGTCTCGTTTTATGCCGTCCACAAAGGCCTCGTGTTGGGTACCGTCTCCGGTTTTCTCGCCCTGGCCGTGTTAATCGTGTTGCTCCTCGCAAACATCAGGCAGCGCAGGCAGGGAGAGGAAGCGCTTCGGGGCAGCGAAGAGAAATTCCGCACGCTGGTAAATAATATAAATATCGCGGTGTGCCGGACCGCCCCCTCTGGACGCTATCTCCAGATGAACCCGGCCATGGCTAAAATATTCGGCTATGATTCTCCTGATCTTCTGATGGAGAAGTCGGTCAGCGATATTTACCGGGACCCCGAGGACAGGAAGCGGTTTTTCGAGGATCTCCAGGTCGAAGGGTCCGTCAAGGACGTTGAAATGGCGATGAAAAAGAAGGATGGGACCCCCATCTGGATATCGCTCAGCGTGACCGCCCAGTTCGACGAACAAGGCGCCATCAAATGGGTTGACAGTGTCCTGGAGGACATCACCGAGCGTAAACGCACGGAAGACGCGCTGCAGAAGGCCTATGACGACCTCGAGCGAAAAGTCGTCGAGCGGACAAAGGAGTTGTCCGAGGCGAATCTCAAGCTGAAGGAGGTGGACCGCCTCAAGTCCATGTTTCTTGCGAACATGAGCCACGAGATCCGCACGCCCATGAACGGCATCATCGGGATGCTGGATCTGCTCATGGACACCGGACTGCAGAGAGAACAGCAGGAGTTCGCAGAAGCAGCGAAGTCTTCCGCCGACGCCCTGCTGACCATCATCAATGATATTCTCGACTTCTCGAAGATCGAGGCGCAGAAGCTGGAGCTGGAAACCATCAGCTTCAACCTGAGGGACAGCCTTGGCGACGCCCTGCATACGCTCACGTTCCGGGCCGCGGGAAAGGGCCTCGAGCTCGCCTGCGACATTCCACACAACGTCCCCGACGCCGTGATCGGCGATCCGGGCCGCTTGAGGCAGATCATTATCAACCTGGTCGGGAACTCCATCAAATTTACGGACAAAGGAGAGGTGGTGCTTTCCGCCACGCATGAATGGATGAAGGAAGGCGAAGCACTTCTGCATTTCATTGTTGCCGACACCGGGATCGGCATTTCCCCGGAAAAGCAAGCTCGGATATTTGATGCTTTTTCGCAGGCGGACATTTCGACGGCCCGCAGGTACGGAGGAACCGGTCTCGGCCTGACCATCTCCGCCAGGCTGGTCGAGCTGATGGGCGGCCGAATCTGGGCGGAGAGTGAAGTGGGGAAAGGAAGCAAATTTCACTTCACCCTACGGATAGGTCTGCAAAAAGACAGCCCCGTGCGATATGTCCCTGAGAAGCTCGAAAACCTCCAGGACCTGCCCGTTCTTGTGCTGGACGACAATGCCACCAACCGGCGCATTCTTGAAGAGATGCTGAAACACTGGCGCATGGATCCTGCCAGTACGGACAACGGCACCTCGGCCCTCAATATGCTCACAACTGCCAGGCAGGCGGGGAAACCGTTCCACCTCCTGCTTCTCGACGTCAATATGCCGATTATGGACGGCTTTGAGCTTGCGGAGCGGATACGACAGGAACCTGATTGCGGCGACCCGGTCATCATGATCCTTACCTCCTCAGGCCAGCGCGGCGACGCCGGCCGCTGCCGTGAACTGGGCATATCCGCCTTTCTGACCAAGCCGGTGAAGCAGTCCTCACTGCTTGACGCCATCATGACCGTTTTGGGAAGAACAGACCCCGAGGATGCCAGGCCTCCGCTCGTGACTCAGCACTCCCTCCGGGAAAAACAGCGACGGCTCCGGATACTCCTTGCCGAAGACAACGCGCTCAACCAGAAAATAGCGTCTTCGATGCTGACAAAGCGCGGCCACACGGTCGTTGTCGCGGGGAACGGAAAAGAGGTGTTGGCCGACCTGGAAGCCAAGGGCGGTCACGAGTTCGACCTCATTCTCATGGATGTGCAGATGCCCGAGATGGACGGTCTCGAGACCACGACATGTATACGGGAAAAGGAAAAAACGACGGGAACCCATATCCCGATCATCGCGCTGACCGCGCATGCAATGCGGGGGGACCGGGAGACGTGTCTGAACGCGGGCATGGACGGGTATGTTTCAAAACCCATCAAGACGGAAGAGCTTTTTAAAGCCATCGAGTCGTTGTTTGCCGCGAGTGATAAGCAAGGAGAGCTGGGAGCATGAGGACATGGAAGTCCTGCACTACATCATCCAAATAAGGGAGGTACCATGCAAGAGAGCGAAAAATCTCGGAACGACGGGGGCGCCGTTTTCAGCAAGGAAGACACCCTGGCTTCCGTGGAAGGAGACCGGGAGCTTCTCCTGGAAGTCGTCGGCATATTCATGGATGAATGCCCCACCTCGGTCGCGGCTATCCGGAAGGCCTTGGACGAACGAGACGCTTCCGGCCTTGACCGCTCCGCTCATACGTTGAAGGGCATGGTCGGCAATTTCGGCGCGTGCGCTTGCATGGAAAGGGCGTTAAGACTCGAAAAGATGGGCAAGAGCTCCGACTTCACCAACGCTCGAGAAGCATTTGCCACCCTCGAAGAAGAACTGGAGCGCCTCAAAAACGCGCTCGAGCAATTTGCAGGGGAAGCACAGGATGAAAATACTTATAGCCGAGGATGATCCTGTTTCGAGGCGTCTCCTGGAATCTAAACTTGCCAAATGGGGTTATGAGGTAATCGTGACCCGGGACGGCAACGAGGCATGGCAGGCACTTCAGGCGGAAGATGCCCCGCGGATCGTCATTCTCGACTGGATGATGCCGGGCATGGACGGCGTGGAAATATGTAGAAAGGTCAGGGAGAGCACCGGAGAACCCTACCTTTACATCATTCTCCTCACGGCATTGCATCGGGAGGAAGACCTTGTCGCCGGTATGGAAGCCGGCGCCGACGACTACATTACCAAGCCGTTCAAGGCCAATGAGCTAAAGGTCCGTCTTCGCGCAGGCAAGCGCATCATAGAATTGCAGGACGAATTGATAAAGGCCCGCGAGGCCCTCCGGGCAAAGGCCACCCATGATCCTCTCACCGGCCTTTGGAACCATGAGGAGATACTCCTGCTCCTGAAAAAGGAGCTCGCGCAGGCCGAACGAAAAGGGACCTGTGTCGGCGTAATCATGGCCGATCTGGACTATTTCAAGAAAGTGAATGACACCTATGGACATATGGCCGGGGACGCGGTGCTTCGTGCTACCGCTGCAAGGTTGACTTCCCAGTTGCGAACGTATGATACCATAGGCCGTTACGGCGGCGAGGAGTTCATCGTTGTCTTGCCCGAATGCGAAGGCACGTGCGCTGAAGTGGTCGGGGAGCGGATGCGAAAAAGCATGGAAGAAGACAGGGTGAACACGCCGGAGGGGGCCATATCGGTCACCATAAGCATTGGTGTCGCGGTAAGCCGTAATGGGATGAAGCAGAACGCGGAATCCATTCTACGGGCCGCTGACGCGGCCCTCTATCGGGCGAAAGAGAAGGGACGAAACCGCGTGGAGAAAGCGCCGGATGAAGATTGAGGTCAATTCCTTTTGCCTTCGTTTATTGTGTTTGATTTCTCCTCGTAGGCCTGCGTTTTTCACCTTATATGCCGGTTAAGGATGAGAAGCTGCATTTGGGTTTCGCAGGCTTTCCAACTTGACCGTCACGGTGAAGATCTGCACTCCATTCGAATTCATGATCTGATCGATCCAGACAAATGCCACGATTTCCTTACGCCATAAAGCGTGACCTCATCTGCATGACCGACTGAAAACCCGCCTCCACGAACGATCCTCCGTCCAGCATTCCGGCCATAGGACAAAATCCTATGGAAAAAATCAGACGAAAACCTATAGCGCAGCCCCCGCAATAGACTGTACATATAAATCATATGACCCTTTTAATTAATGGAGAACAGCCCTCCGAAAAAAGAGGGCAAAAGCGGAATGGAAGGCTGTAGAGCCTTGGAATAAGCGGGATCTGGAAGGAATGAGCCGCAGGCAATATTGGCCTGACCACTTTGCAATGCTGGAGCCGGTCGCCCTATCGACCCCGCTCGATGATGATTGGAAATACCATTTTATGCAACCATGCCGACCCTCAAGGGACTGAGCCGGAATATCGGAAAGGAGATATATGCCTGAAAGCCTTCAGATTGTCCTTGGGATCTGCTTCCTCTTCGTGGTCTACATCCTGACCAGGTGGGGCACGGTGGTAAGGATGAGGAGAGCGGCCCTCTCAATCATCGATGACCTCGAAGCCAACCGGGCGTTTGATCCGGCAACCGCGGTGAAGCTTCCGTACGAACAACCGAGCGTGCTCAGGATGGGCATGCGGGATTTCAGGCCCAAGGCGCTCAAGTCCCTGGTGGTGGGTGGCATTTTGGGCAAGACGGATGATTCCAGGTTCTACCTCGAGCGAAGAGACGCCCGGGACCTGCTGATGAAGACCTGGTGATCGGAGACGGACGAAAATGGGGACGAGTCCCCGTCTTTATGGAAGGGAGGTGGTACTTTCGAGAGGCGGTTTGGAACGTAGAGAGGACTTATTGCGGGTATCTTTCTTAGAGAATGGAGGATGAATCGATGAAGAAGATTGCAAGGGCAGTACTGGCTTTAATGGTTGTCGCCACTTTTTTGGTAGTCACAATGAACGTCTGTTTTGCCCAGGGGCCTAAAAAGGCCGAGAAATTCGGAGAAGACCAAAGATCCGTCGAATGGAAGAACAAAAAGTGGGAGACCTCCGATAAGAAGATCACCTGGCGGATGAGCGATCCGTGGGGTGGGCTGCTTTTCCATGATTTCGCCGTCCACTTTGCCGACAGCGTACGCGCGGCAAGCGGTGGGCGACTCGACATCAAAGTCTTCCAGAGCGGCGCCATTGTCCCCGCCATGGAGACGTTCGAGGCCGTTTCCAAGGGGACCCTGGACGTCGGGCATGCCTGGGCCGGCTACTGGAAGGGTAAGAACGAAGCCTTTGTCCTCTTTGGCTCCGTGCCCTTCGGGCTCGATTATGAAGGCTACAACATCTGGTACTACGAGCGCGGCGGAAAGCAGATGCTCAATGATCTTTATGCCCCCTATAATATGGTTGGCTTCTTCTGCGGGAACTCCGGCCAGGAGCTCGGTCTCTATTCCAATAAAAAAGCGGTCAAGATGGAAGACTTCAAAGGGATGAAGATCCGTACCGTGGGCTGGTACATGGATATTCTCAACAACCTCGGAGCCTCCGTAACCCCGCTTCCCGGCAGTGAAATCTATCTCGCCCTGGAAAGAGGCGTCATCGACGGCGCCGAGTTCAGCTCACCCAGCATCAACATGCCCCAGGGCTTTCACGAAATCACCAAATACGTCATCGAGCCGGGCGTTCATCAGCCTGCCTGCCAGACGGACATCTTCATCAACAAGGATAAATGGAACGAGCTTCCCGACGATCTCAAGGCCATCGTCGAGATCTGCGCCAAGGAGACCCAGTTATGGTCCTATAGCTGGATCGAGCAGCTTAACGTCAAGGCCCTGGAGGAAATGAAGAAGAAGGTGGAATACGTGCAGATGGACGACGCCACTCTCATCGAGTTTGCAAAAGTCTCCCACGACTATCTCGAGCAGCTCAAGACCAAGAACGCGGACGTCAAGAAGATCCTCGATTCTCAGGAGCTCTTCATGAAAGACTACTCCCCCTGGAGAGACATGCGAGGCCGCGTGGCCCCGTGGCCGTATGAGGACTACGTCAAAGGTAAGCTAAAGCAATAATCGCTTCCCTGCATGCCTCGAGGCTATCGCGGCGGCCTCGGGGCATGTCATGCCGAAAGTGAAAGGAGTAACCTATCATGAAACAGATCGTCCGCTGTATAGACGCCTTCAGTGAGATGTCGGGCAGGTGGGTCTCACTATTGATTCTCCCCCTGGTCTTCGTGGTCATGTACGAGGTGGTGATGAGAAAAATGCTGCATATGCCCACCTCATGGGCTTTTGAAATGACCATATACCTCTATGGCGCCCATTTCATGCTCGGGATGGGTTACACCCTCTATCATGACCGCCACGTACGTATAGACGTCATTGTGCTGCAACTTCCCGAAAGAATGCAACTGTGGCTTCGGGTGATCACTTTTCTCATTATATTCGTGCCTTTTCTCGCAGTCCTCTCGTATGCGGCCGTGGGCTATGCCGCGAAATCATGGATGCATTGGGAGCACAGTTGGAGCGCCTGGAAGCCCCCTCTCTACATCTACAAGACCATCATGCCCCTGGGCTTCATCATGCTTTTTGTTCAGGGAATTGCCACTTTTATACGCGACGTCTACAAGCTCAAGGGGGAGAAGATATGAACCCTGAAACTCTTGCCATGGTCATGTTCGGGACGCTTATGCTGACGCTCTTTCTGGGCCATCCCCTCGCCTTTTCCCTGGGATCGCTCGCCGTATTCTTCGGCTTTATCGGCTGGGGCGGCTCTCTTGACGCCATCATGGGCCTTTTTGCCAACAAAACCTACGGGGTCATGGAGGAATATGTCCTGGTGGCTGTCCCCCTCTTTATCTTCATGGCCCAGATCCTTGATTCCTCCGGCATAGCGGAGAAGCTTTTCTCCAGCCTGCATGTTCTGCTCGGACCCATCAGGGGCGGGCTGGCCCTTGCGGTCATCGCGGTCTGCACCGTGTTCGCGGCCACGGCGGGCGTCGTGGGAGCAACGGAGGTGGCTGTGGGCCTGCTTGCCATCCCCGCCCTCATGAAGCGCGGCTACGACGTTTCGCTCACGGCGGGCGCCATTTGCGCGGGCGGCACTCTGGGCATCATCATTCCGCCCAGCATCATGATCGTCGTCTACGGAAGCATGGCGGGATTGTCAGTGGGACAGCTCTATGCCGCCGCCATCGCCCCGGGCCTTTTGCTCGCCACGCTCTACATGATCTACATCGCCACCCGGTGTGCCATCAACCCCAAGCTTGGACCTCCCATGTCCAAGGAAGAAAACACGTACACCCTCGGCCAGCGAATCAACATGGCCGCGGGGTCCCTCGTCCCGCCCATGCTCCTGGTACTCTGTGTATTGGGAAGCATCCTCGCGGGCATTGCCACGGCAACGGAAGCCGCTGCCATCGGCTGCACGGGCGCTTTCGTTCTCGCCATCTTCTACCGGAAGCTCACCTGGACGGCGGTCAGGGATGCGGCCACCTCGACGCTCCTCACCACCGCCATGGTCATGACTCTCTTCGTGGGAGGAAATGCCTTCCAATCCATATTCATGGGCCTCGGCGGGGGAGACGCCATCACGGGTATTCTTCTCGGAATGCAGCTCAGTCCTTACGTGGTTCTCTTCATTATGATGGGGATACTGTTCTTTCTGGGGATGTTCATCGACTGGCTGGGGATTCTCCTCATCACTCTCCCCATCTTCATTCCCATAGCCCAGGAGCTCGGCTTCAACCAGGTCTGGTTCGCCACGCTAATCTGCGTGAACCTCCAGATGGCCTTCCTCACGCCCCCCTTCGGCTACTCGCTCTTCTACCTCAAGGGGATTGCGCCGCCGCAGATGACCATTGGCCACATTTACAGAGGCGTCGTCCCCTTTATCGGTCTGCAGTGGCTGGCCCTTGTCATATGCGTTTTTGTCCCGGATTTCATCCTTTGGATTCCGAGGATCGCGTTCGGCCTGGATTCGGTGAAATGACCACGGGAAACGGGACCGGGAGTCGAGAAGGTCAGAGCAACGATTGCCGGACGCCCCAAGCAGTGGCCGCGCGGCGACTGAATGGCAGGTCCCATGACATAGGATTGGCATTGAAAGGAAAGGTGGATTATGGCTGTTGTTGCAGTGTCGAGACAAGTGGGAAGCTACGGCGATGAGATAGCGGCCCTGGTGGCAAGGAAGCTCAACCTGGAGCTCATTGACCAGGCCAAGGTGCACGAACTGGCGCAAGGCTGTGATCCGGAGTTCAAGAAAGCCTGTGCGCTTTATGAAACGGAAGCGCAGCCCGGTTTCCTCGAGAGCTTGTTCTTCCGAAGCCCCGCTTATACGAGCCTTTTCGAATCCCTCACCTTCGAGCTGGCCGGCAGGGGTGATGTGCTGCTCATCGGGCGCGGAGCACTCTTCTTGAAGGATTTTCCCAACGTGTTCAAGGCAAGAATCGTAGCTCCAATGGAAGTCCGGGCCCGAAGGATCATGGAAGCGAGGAGCGTCGGCATGGAAGAGGCCAGGGAGCTCATTGGAAAGCCTGACGCCAAGAGGAGGGCGCTGTTCAACCTGGTCTACCGCGAGGATGTGCAGCCCTGGGACCTTTTCAACGTCATTCTCAACACGGTCTGTCACGGCCCGGAAGCCGGCGCGGAGATTATTTGCAGTGCAATCAGGAGCATGGAGCATGTTCCCGAAAACGGCACTCTCCAGGAAAAGCTCAAGAACATGGCAAAAGCCAAGCGAATCGAGAGCGTGATCAAGAAAAGGGTGGTCACCTCCCCCTACAGGAACCTCGAAGTGGCGTTCACCCCCGATGGTGTTGCCACTCTGACAGGATACGTTCAGGACAAGAAGACAAAGGAACAGGTCGAGGAAATCGCGCTTGGAATGGAAGGTGTCAAGCAGGTTGAAAACAATCTGAAAACAACGGAGTTGAGCTTCTGATTCCTCGCTCCGAGATGCCCCCTCCAATGCTTTTGAATGAAGAGATTGCGGGATTGCCAAATCAGGTTCTTCCCTGCCCCACGGCGTGTGAATTCCGCGATTCCTCAATCCCTTCATCCAGGTATCAAGCCGGCGGTCCGACATACCGATTTCAATGGGGGAAAAACAAGCCATTTTTTTCGAGCATGGGGGGAAATAATGACACTGAGTCTCAGGAATCGCTTTTTGCTGCCCACTTTACTGTTGATCTGCGTGGGGTTGGGCATATCTACCCTGGTTTCATTCCTCAATTCGAGGAAAGCCATGGAAAAAGTGATTGCCGGCGAGATCAGACAGATCGCCGACACCACCACGAAACAGGTATCCGCCTGGATCCATGACTGCAGCCGTAATCTTCGCATCTGGAGCCGTGATCCCCTTTTCGGCTCCGCCTGCCGCATGGGCGCGGATATGGCACGCAAGGTGGTGAGCAACCAGTTCAAGACCCTCATCCAAGAGTATCCGCTCTATGAAGTACTGATTCTCGCGGACGGCGAAGGACAAGCGATCGCTTCTTCCAACGATGCCGTCGTGGGGACGTTGAGCATTGCCGACCGGCCATCTTTCGGAGCGGCTCTCGAGGGGAAAGCGACCATATCGGAAGTCTTGAAGAGCGAGACTTCCGGGGGGCCGGTCATCCATATGACACAGCCGGTCTATAGAGGTGAAGAGGTTGTGGGGGCGGTGTTGGGTATCATCGATCTCAATCATTTCACTTCCGAATTTGTCGACCCCGTCAAGATAGGCGAGAAGGGATACGTGTATGTTATCGACAAGTCGGGGCTTGTCATTGCGCATCCGAACAAGAATCACATCCTCGAGCTCGACTTGAGCAAAGAGGATTTCGGACGCACCATACTGGGACAAAAGACCGGGGAGCAGACCTATCAGTTCGAGGGTGTCGACAAGTTGTCTGCCTTTCGGGAAGAGCCCCAGCTCGGATGGATTGTGGTGGCAGCGGCCAACGAGGAAGAGCTCCTCGCCCCTGTGAGGCGGGCCGGTCTCATGAATCTCGGGATCGGACTGGGCATTCTCGGGATTGCCACTTTAGTGATTCTCTTTGTGGCGAGCTCTCTCGTTAAGCCTGTAAGCCGTTATTGCGACGAACTGGGTGAAGCCGCAAGCCAGGTGGCAGATGCTTCCGGCCAGGTAGCCGCAACCAGTCAGACTCTCGCTCATGGGACATTCGAGCAGAGCGCTTCACTCGAAGAAAGCTCGGCTTCCATTGAGGATATTGCATCCGTAGTCCGTCGGAATGCGGCATCCGCGGGAGAGGCAAGAGGGCTCATGGATGAGACCTCTAGGGAGGTTGCAGAGGCGAACGGGAGCGTGAAAGAGCTTCGATCCGCCATGGAGCGAGTTGACCAGACGAGCGGGGAAACGGCCAAGATCATCAATTCCATTGAGGGGATCGCCTTCCGGACGAATCTTCTGGCCCTCAATGCAGCGGTGGAAGCGGCTCGAGCCGGAGAAGCCGGAGCGGGGTTTGCCGTTGTGGCCAATGAAGTGAGAAACCTTGCGATGCACGCCGCTCAAGCCGCAAAGAGCACAGCCGATCTGATTGGGCAAAATATCCGGAACATCGCCCGGGGGACGGAGCTCGCGAAAGTGACCGAAGAGGCATTCGTGAGGGTTCAGGTCCGTTCCGGAAAGGTTTCCGATCTCATAGCTGAAATAGCCGAGTCTTCCAACGTGGAGCGTCAGGGAATCGAACAGATCAAGCGTGCCATGGGGTTAGTGGACAATATAGCGCAACAGAATGCCGCAGCCTCCGAGGAGCTCGCTTCCATGTCCGAAGAAATGAGTGCACAGGCATGCACCATGGAAACGATCGTTCATCGGCTTAACGGATTGGTTGTGGGACAAACCGCTTCCGATGCTCGTGCCGCACAACCATCAGCCTTGGATTAACTGTCCCTCACCTCCTAACAAGGGTCCCCATGCACATTTGCCCCAAAATATTCCTGACAGGAATCTGACGATTCCCCGACTTTCATTGCCTTTCGTTCGACTGCGGATTGGAAACCCGCGTCTTCCGTCAGGTCAGTCCTTTATGTTGTCGAACATTGATAGCTTTCCATTCCAGAAGCGGTTGCGTTCGGATGCGGTCCTGGAGTGCCGGATCGCTCGTCAGCAACTCCGGGACTATTTCCCCCTTGTCGAGTAAACGGCACAGGAACTCCAGTTCGGCGTCCGTAAAGGGCAGGACCACTGACAACGCCTCCCGGCATTCGTTTACGAGGCGCATCCCATATACCGCCGAAGTGCCTTGCTGCTGTATGGCATGGAAGTGAAGGGTTGGGAAGAGTTGTCTCGCCAATTCAGCGGGATCAAAAGCTACGTCCTCGGCTGCAACCGTCCTCCAATCCTTGCGGTTCATTGCACCAAAGACCACGAATACGGTCCGGAGCCGTCCCGGATCGAGCTTGTCCAAGCCAAGAAGCTGATGACAATCGAACAGATCCCTTGTCTGGCGGCGCGACAAAAGGGCCGCGAGCTTGCCTGCTGTGAGCTCGTGAAGGTCGAGGAGGGGAATGTTCCTGGCCTGAAAGTCTCCAAGGGGATGCGAGTCTGCATACCGAATATCCCAGAGCGGCAGCCGGAACATGAAATTCAAATCGACTTCGAGGTTGTTTGATTGCCCGGTAAAGCTCGGGCAACTCAGCCGCCATTTCCCGCCGGCGTGATCGTCCGGCACCCTTTTGACAGTGAATCCCTCTCTGGAAAATACCGCTTGTGCAGCTTGCTCGATTTTGGGGCGATCCGAGAGCATTTCCTCACGATTGAGCGCCCCCACATAATTGAGATCGATATCCACCGAGAGTCTGGGCATGCTGAGCACGAAGAGATTCACGGCCGTGCCGCCTTTCAATGCCAGCTTCCCCTTGAGATAAGGATGCGAATTCAAAGTGTTCAGGAGATTCAGCAGATGGAGCACCTTCTCGACCATTTCCGCTTTGAACCCGGTCGATTCGGCTACCTATTATTCGCCCCCGGGTGCGATAGTACGTCAGAAGCGATTTCCGGGTGTTCGGCTTGCCGGAGCCTTTCTCGGAGAGAAAGAGCGCCAGTTCTTCCACCGTGAACACATCGCGGCGCGACAGGAATTCGTTCAACTTCATGATGCGATCCTTTTGACATTAAGGCTATATAGCATCAATATATTTAGCGCTAATTAGCCTGTGTGTCAAGTACCGTTAACTCCTCAACTTTGAGGTACTTTCAGTTTGCGGGCTTTCCAGGTTGTAGCGAAGGATTATCTCCCATGTATAGCCTACGCGGGACGCTGGAGGCATGGTAAGGCCAAAGGAGTGAAAATTCGAGGTGGTAAAACCGAAGGACCAGGTGATCTTCTATTCCTCTCCGGCTGTCTTCAGAATCTCCGACCGGATACGGGGACTTATGCGGAATGAAGCCCCTTCGAGCTCGGCCAACAAAGCAGAGACCTTTGGAATGAAGCCGGCCTTCTTCGCTATCAGAAGAACTCCCAGAGTTCCAATGGGTGTGAGGCCGATCTGGCCCGCTTTTCGGCGTGCCAACCTTTCATCCAAGAGCACATAATCCGCATTGATTTCAGTTGCGAGAACGATCTCTTCACTTTCACCGGGATCCAGCCTATCACGTAAAAGCTTCACCATCGTCCGGTTGAGAACCTTTTTGCGTTGTATCCAGGCGGCTTCCTTCACTTCAGCCTCACCAGGTCTGCCTGCGCCCATGGTAACGACTTCCCTGTAAACCGCGTCAGGAAGGCAAATCGACCCAAACAGCAGTCTCAAGAGCTCCAGCCTTTTTATCGAGGAGAGCGCAATCAGAGGACCCGCATTAGAAACAACAATGGGATCAGCCATTGCGAGCTTCCCACTGGTCTGCTCTCGTTAACTCCTCTTCGAGCTCAAGCGGCGTGTAATCAAAATAATCCACGCCCTCCTCGGATAGAAGTCTGATGAAGTCGTACTTCCTCATACCGAGGATCTCTGCGGCTTTTCCGCTTGTTATCCGGCTGGTTTTGTAGAGGTTTACGACAAAAAGCTTCAGCATCTCCGAGGAGACATTTCTTTCCGAAAGCCCCAAATCCATCAGGGTCTCTCGGGGAACGCGCACCTTAAGAGTTACACTTTTCTTCAATCTATCCTGCTCCATATCGGATCTCCCTGGTTCAGGGTTTTTCCTACTTTGCCACAGCTCCTAATGCTTCAATATAACACAAAACAGAAAATGTTCATTCATCATCGGCTGGGGTTTTCAAGAGGATGTCATCTGGGAAGACGTTCAGATGCAAAGAAGTATTTGGGGCCATAAGGTCAGCTCCGGAAGGGAAGATGACCGGCGTAGAGTCAGTTGGTGGGACAGGTACGATCAAACCCTCCGATCCGACGAAAAAGTCCGGGAAGCAGGCGAAGTATGTACCGTTTCGGCTATGAGCGTATTTGACGGGTTGTCACTGGCGGCGGGTTGGAACCTCAGAATTCTTTCTGACGCACAGACCCAACCCACATTTCGCACCCTTGGTGAGGCAAAATCCGGGTATTTTATGGCCCGGAACTGTTGCTGTACTTGGGTTTGCGTTTAGCATAATTCTGTCGCAAACCACTTGCAGTGCGCAGAATGGTCAATAGGAGTGCCTAAACTCAAGGATGGCTCTTTTGCAACTCATTGATTTGGCCACAATTAAAATTCTCATGCTCTCGTGCAGAAGGGTGCGAAATGTGGGACCCAAAATGAAGAATGAAAACTTGACCGGTCTTTGATGGTAAATGATGCCTATTGCGCTCTATTGCGCTCTATTGCGCTCTATTGCGCTCTATTGCGCTCTATTGCGGTTCTGGTTGACGGTAAAGGCTGTAAAACCGCATGAATGCTAGGCCAAATAGAATCCGGCCTTCGGCACCATGCTTGATTTTATTGGGAAAATTGGCCCAACATAGCCTTTTTGTCACAGAATTTGTCACAAGAACCGGTTTTTCGAGGATGACACCCTACCAAAATAGCGGCTCTTGAGTCTGTGACAGTGTGACAAGCTTTTGTCACAAACCCATTTGAACCCTTGTCAGTTTGCGCCTGACAAGGGTTTTTTGTTTTTCGGGTCTGTACTCGATTCATTGCCGCCTCTACTCATCCTTCTTCTTGTCAAAAGGGCTTCCCTTCAGCTTCAAGGAGATGGTCAGCTCCTTTCTGCCAAAGGTTTCATTGAGGTGTTCCTTACCCTTGCCTTCCCCATGTATCCAGTGGCCGTAAATATCGACCGTCATCGTGATACTGTGATGGCCGAGCTGCTTCTGAACATAGGCTGGGCTGACATTGCCCATCAGGAGCAGCGTTGCGTACGTATGCCTCAGATCGTGCGGGCTCCTTACTCTGAGCTTGGCCGCATGGCACGCACGCTTCATGGCGTTTTGAACGATCCGCGGTGTGACACCTGGAAAGATAAAGTCAACCTCTTTGCCTTCCCTCAAGGCTTCCTTGCGGAGCTCTTTGATGTGCTTTTCCAGCCTGGCTGCGAGGAAGTCGGGAATATCGATCAGCCGCTTACCCGTTTTCGGCACATCATATCGCTTATGTCTGACCGCTTCGGAAATCATGTACTGCTGGTTCAAGACGTCGAAATGATTCCAGCGCATGGCCAGGCATTCACCAAGTCTCATGCCGGTATAGGCCAACGTCTCAAGGACCAGGGGCACAGGATCGGGAAGATGCTCCCGGGCGGCATCGAGCAGTCGCTCCAGGTCGGCACTGGAGAATGGGTCAGGGGCACTCTGGTTTCGCTTGCGCTTCGGCGGCAAGATCTTTTTCAAAAGACCGTGGCAAGGGTTCGATTCGATGTAGCCACGTTCAATCACCTCGCCGAAAATGCCGCTCAAAACGGCATAGAATACTTCGCATAAGTCTACAAGTTGTGATCTTTCAAAAAGTCAACCCATTCAGCTAGTTCGTTGTTCTTGAGATTGCCAATAGTTTAATTTATTAGCGATAATGTCTGTAATTATGCGTTTTTGTCACTAAATATCAATAATATGGGTCGTTATTACCATTAACTACTTGAATTAACAATATTTGAGATTAGACTTGTCGTCGCTAATTTGATATTTACTACCCCGAACAAAGTACAGAACGGAGAGGGTGCCATGGAAATATCGAATGAAACGGTGACCGTTAAATCTGCGGATGAGTATTCCCCCGAGCAGATTGGAACAACAGATAACAACAACACAATATTTGCTAATGTGCTTCGAATCTTGACGATGTTGGATAAAGCGGTTGAAAGGCTAGCGAGACGGAATTATTTCAACCGCAAACAATACCCACAAATATTGAGCGATATTGAGTATGCATTCACAGTTATTAACCAGTGGTGCTAGTTTTTCATAATTTCGGGCTTATCCTGTGAGGGTAGAACCCATGCCAGCAAGGAGAAAGCCTATGACAACCATGGATTTCATTACCGAGCTGTTCTGTATGGTGGATGACCGGATGCAAGACGTGGCCAAGCATAGCCAGGCAACCCTCCATCCGAGTGAGATCGTCACTCTCGGTCTTTTGTTCGCCATCAAAGGGGTAGGCAATCGTGCATTTTATCGATGGTTGCTGAAAGACTACCTTCCCCTCTTTCCCACACTCCCTCATCGCACGAGGCTTTTCCGTCTTTTTGCGGTCCATTCGAACTGGACAGAGCGTTTTCTGGCTGATCCAACGTTCATCGGATTGGCCGATACTTTTGGCATCGAGTTGATCCACCCGGTGCGAGAAGGTCGAAGCCCTGAACAGATTGGCAAGAAGGGCATATCCAATCACCGCTGGATTGTTGGCTGCAAGCTCTGTCTTGTGCTCAACAAGTATGGACTGGTGGTTCAATGGGATTGTGACACGGCCAATGTTCATGATTCAACCTTTCAGCCTCTGATCGAGTACTTTGATGGTAAGATGGTGGTATTTGTGGATACAGGTTTTCACGCCAAGGAAGGTGATCCAGCTAACATGAAAGTCTGTTCGCGATGGACATGGAATGAGCGGATGATGATCGAAACCGTCCTCTCCATGCTGACCGTTGTCTGCCACTTGAAGAAAGTAGGGCATCGTATGTGGCCATGCTTTAGATATCGGCTCGCCTTTACTTGGACTTTGGACAAAGCTATAGCGTACCCGAACGCAACCAACCTTGTGAGCTCCGTTGCAATTGGGCTATTTGATGGAGTCAGGGTGCTCGTTGCCTCTGGGGGAGCTTTGCGGCCGCCTTT
>Ga0074199_1000487_pt1 | contig 60539 bp, 54 predicted proteins | sample EPASupsiteSAE347_FD_64528 | JGI IMG/M metagenome (GOLD analysis project Ga0074199, IMG submission 64528) | Bioremediated contaminated groundwater from EPA Superfund site, New Mexico - Sample SAE3-47 | ecosystem: Environmental > Aquatic > Deep subsurface > Groundwater > Contaminated ... | reverse complement strand
CAGTAAATATTTAATTAAAAACAATTCATTATACGTTGAAAATTATGGCACAGCTTATAAACGTAAAGACATTCCTGCTGATTGGTTAGTGAATGATCATGCTAGATATCCATTCTATGTGTATTTGAATCCATTTTATGTTAGGAAGATATGGTACTATATGTAATTATTGTACGATTTAGTTCTTATTCTTGGAATATAAATCATCTAACAAATCTGCTTCGCACCTGACGCCATCACAGTAATGGTGATGACCGGAGAACTTATAATCGGCGTCAGCGTGCAAACAGTGGTTGAACTAAGCCTCTTATCTGGAAATTGCACGGCATTGAGATATGCCGGTCATTCGAGTTGAACGGGTTAAATATTCAGAATATTTGGGTATTTGGAGTAGTTTTGATCATACGCATTGTTCCAGGAGTTGACATATTTGTTAAAAAGCGGTCTGATTCTTTGTAAACCCCGAATTTTGCATATACCACTCCCTGTCGCAGTTCACGTTTTAATATAACATTGATACCTTTCTGTATTCCGGGAGCAATACTGTGAGGGGTGGCGCTCTCTGGCGTGTGGTTTTATCGATCAGGATCATATCCTTACCACAAGCGGGACATTTAAAGACGAACGGATGCATATTACCTGATTCATCATCTTTGATTTTACAGTGGAGCAACAGTCGCAGGGTGTTCAGCAGGGCTTTGTTTTTGGGATGCAGGAATCCGAAGTAGCGGACTTTCTGAAAACCTTTGGGCAGGACATGCTGAAGGTAGCGGCGCATAAACTCCATGGCTGTAACTGTCATGGTTTTAGTGTGGCCTGAGATTGAATCTTTATAGCGGAAGGTGACGTAACCATTGGCGCATTTTAAGATATTGGAATTGGAGATTGCAATTCGGTGGACATAGGGCGTAAGATAAGTCAGCGCGGCTTGTCCATTACCAACGGATTTGATATGGACGACCCAATCCTTTTGCCAGGCTTCATCAGGCACAATTTCAGCCAAACCGGTTTTCCTGATTGCATCCCTGAATTTGGCTTTGAAGATCATGGAGAGCGGTTCAACCCGCATGAGGAAGCCCTCATTTGAGAATCTGATTTTCTGATTCTGTTCTGAAAGGGCAATCCCGGGGATGATAAAGTGAATATGAGGATGGAATGTCAGTTGCCGCGCCCAGGTATGTAATACTCCGATCAATCCAATATTACCGCCGGAAAAGCGTTTGTCGAGCGCCAGTTTTTTGAGACTGCCTGCGGATGATTGGAAGAGGATATTATAACATGTTTCAGGAAAGTGGCGGAAGAGCGGATTGAGTTGCTCGGAAACGGTAAAAGTAGCCAGGAAGTATTCGGCAGGCAGGAGTTTATCGGACTGTTGCATAAGCCAAGCCTCTGCCTGCTCATTTTGACACTGGGGACAGGCGCGATTCTTACAGGAGTGATAGTTGTAATGGAATTGCTGACAGTTATCGCAGAACCAGGTGTGACCGCCGAGATGAGTTGTACGGCAGGTCAGAATATCGCGGATGGCTTTTTTCTGGTGGGCTGTCATGACAGCGCCGTATCGGGCGAGGTATTCAGCGCCGTGTTGTTGGAAAATATCGGCGAGAGTGGTCACAGGTCGGCCATGACCTGATTGAGAATAGCGACGGGATTGGCGAGGGCTTTGTTGATGAGACTGGTGTAGATCATCGTGGTGCGCGGGTCCGAATGGCCAAGATATTCCTGAACAAAACGAAACTCTACACCGGCTTCGAGGAGATGAACGGCGTAGGCATGTCGGAGATGATGCAGTGAGACGGCTTTTGTGATCTTTGCTCTATTGATAGCGTCTCGGAAAGCATTCTGAATACTGGCTTTCGGCATCGGTTTGCTGGTGGATGGCATGTGAATCTGACCCCTGCCAGGAGCGGGAAAGAGCAAAAGGGTGTTTTTATGAGTCTGCCAATGCTGTCTGAGGATCTGGAGAGTTCGCTTTGGCAAAGGAATATATCGGTCTTTATTACCCTTGCCGCGCTGAATATGGACAAACATCCGGTCGGCATCAATATCGGCTACTTGCAGATGGGTGCCTTCCTGCAGTCGTAGTCCCAGGGAATAGATCGCAGTGAGGCAAGCGCGGTGATAATCCATTTTGGTATTGGTAAGAATGTCTCTGACTTCTTTGAGGCTGAGGATCGGCGGTAGTTTCTTTTCTTTGGGTGGGCGGACTAATTTGAAGGTGGTCCATTCCTTATTCAGGGTTTTCTCGAAGAAGAATTTAATGCCGCACAGAGATATGGTTGAAGCCACCCGTGACCATTGGCGGATGTTTTTGTTGTAGAGGAAATATTGACGCAGTTCTTCTTCGGTGATTTGGTCGGGTGATTTGTGATAATGTACACTGAGTTGCCGGACGGCTCTCACATAAGCGTCGATGGTACGTTGACAATAACCGTGCAACTGCATGTCTTCAATGAACCGTTTTCGTAGTGCTGTCATGGTTTGGCCTTTCATTTTAAGGTAATTTCCGCTGAAATTCAGTACCTTAAAACAAGATGGAAAAACTGACAGAAAGTGAGTATCAGAACAGATGGATTTTTATATTACCGATGGGCTGCCGCTGGGCGGCTTAGTTCAACCATGGCGTGGAGCCAACGCCTTGGGCGGTTGCATGGATTTGAAGTTTGATGAGTTTATGGAAGATTTGAGAGTAGAAATGGAGCATTGCTCCGAGTCGGCGTGGCTCACGCATGTTTATCAACAGATAATAAGCATAGTGGCATAAATATTTATAACAATATTGAGTATGTTACATAATTGAATGATATTTTATCTTTAAGGTGTCCTTCCCGATAACGCCACAAATATTTCCTTATAGCAGTTGTGAGAGCTTCGACATCCTGATAAGAACGGAATCCGTAAATCTTACTCTTCAACCACAACCAAAAACGCTCAATAGGATTATATTCCGGGGAATATTTAGGAAGATAAAAAAGCAAGATGGATTTGTTATTCTCCAAAAACCGTTTCACTTTTTTTGAAACATGAATTGTCGAATTGTCCAGAATTATTATAATCCGTTTTGACGGAAAATGATCTTTTAATTGATACAGAAAGGCAATGAACTGATGGCTATCACCGCGTGGCGCCTTTTTCCAGAATATACGTGAATTGCTTAGTTCTAATGCCCCAAATAGCGTGAATTTGCCCCTTTGTGAAGAAGTTGGCAGTTTTTTTTATACCCTTCTTAATCCATCCACGAGTTAAATACGGGTCGGTTGAAAAATGGCTTTCATCCAGAAAAAATATCTCACATTCTTGATTAGTGACAATCTCCTTAACTTGCTCAATAAGTCTCTCGATCTGTTCTTTTTTCTCAAGTGCCGTCGGAGCATTCAGGGGAACTGTCTTTGAGGGTCGCTTATAACTATACCCTAATTTTTTCAAGGTTCGTTTTACTGTATCAGTGCTCATTTGATAACCATTCCGGGTAAGATAATCAACCAATAACGGAAGTGTCCAGGTATTACACTGGTACTCATATTGATCTGGGCTGTCCTCTATGACGGCCTTAATAAGATCGTGCCCTTTGGCACCATACTTCGGGGGACGTCCCGGCGAATAATGTCGGTCAAATCCGGCAATGCCATATTGAGAATAACGTTTTAGCCACAATCGAATAGTATGCGCATTTCGGCGAATGATCTGAGAGATCTTTCGGGGTGACAAACCCTCATTACTCAATAAAACCATTAAGGCTTTTTCGGATTGCCGGGAAATGCCTCCAGTGCGCATCTTTTCCAAGTGGGCTTTTTCTTCTGCATTCAGTCTAATCCTAATCATTTCTTATCTCCATGTTTTGTCATAAGATAAGAAAAATACTAATGAATGTCAAGTATTATTATAGTTATTTATGCATCACTGCTTATATATGATCGTTTCCAACCTTTGCGATTACATTCGCGCCATACGCGATATTCCTATTGAACAAGATAATGTAAAACTGAAGTCAATCGAGTTAGATCATGAAAATGGGAATATCGTTAAAAGTTCAATTCTTTGCTTAATGACAATCGTGCGCAAAGTACTTCTGAGTAGTAATATCAATGAAGAATTTAAGAACTACCTTATAGAGATCCCATTAAATTTACTTTTGACCCTTCAGCAATCTAGCCTTCATGCACAGTATTATCAATGTTTCCGGAAAGCACTGATTGTCGGTGGATATTTTAATGAACCTGATGACGATAAATACAGAGCCGAATTGTCTAAGCGTGCAAAACTGATAGATACACATAAATTCAACTCCGATGTTGTTAAACTTTTTATCTCTGACATTGAGAATAATAATCCATAACGATACACCCGACACATATTGCGGGGGGCCGATTTGGGGCTATTGAAGTAATAAAATCAGAACGAGAATTACTCGGTGTAGGTAAAGTGTCGACAGTTATTCTCGTCACAACATTCTCGCGTTAAAACGAGTTATTAACTCTGTTCAGTCTGCTTTTTCGCGCGATAGGCTTTCAGGTAATTGCGGCAATCGGGATCGCGCCCCACGAACAGGCTGGCGGCGGCGATCAGATCGTGAATTTGTTCGTCTATTGGATTGAGAATCGCGGCATCCAATCCCGCGCCGATAGCTTGAGCCAGAAAAGTATTATGCACCAGCGCTCTCTGCGGCAAGCCGAATGAAGTGTTGCTGACGCCCAGCGATACCGGCAGGCCCAGTTGTTCTTTTATCAGCCGGATAGCAGTCAGGACTTCGCGTCCGGAATTTTCGTCAGTGGCGATGGCCAGCGCGGCCGGGTCGATGATCAGGTTATTGAGGGCGATATGAAAATCGAGACAGGTCGCCAGGATATTCCGGGCAATTGCTAAACGCCTGGCGGACGTGGCGGGCATTTCCTCGTCGATGCAAAGCCCGATGACCGCCGCGCCGTACTTTTTCACGATTGGTAACAATTCGGCCAGCCGTTTTTCTTTACCATTGACGCTGTTGACCAGCGCCTTGCCGACGTACATTTTCAGCCCGGCCTCGATTACTTCCGGCGAAGCGCTGTCTAAAACGAGCGGCGAGGGTATGATATCCTGAATCTGACGCACCGCTGAGGACATTATGTCGATTTCATTGACTAAAGGCGCTCCGACATTTACGTCGATGGCATCCGCCTGGTTTGAGAATTGCGTTTTCGCGTCCTGCAGAAGAGTGTCAAAGCTACCTTCGGCTAATTCGGCGGAAAGTTTCCGGCGTCCGGTCGGATTGATGCGTTCCCCGATTTTTACGAACGGCAGGCTATTGCCGATCCGAACTACCTGCGTTGCCGAAGCGATCCGGAGCGGAAAAACCTGCTGACGCGGAGTTATTGTCCGGTTTTGCACGGTGCCGGCAATTATTCGGATATGTTCGGGAGTAGCACCGGCGCCGCAGCCGATAATATTGATTTCTTCAGCGGCGAACTTTGCACTCCATGTATCGATCTCGTTGCCATCAGGAATGTCGAACCGCACGGCAATCGGCAGATTGGTAGCCGGTTTGATTTGTTTGAGAGCGGCCCGGCAGATTTCCGGTGCGCCGCTCAGACCGAGGCAATCGACATCGAGGCTCTCGAAGATAGTAGCTAAGCTAAGCAGGTATTTCGGATCAGTTTCCGGTTTCGTGAAGTCGAAGAAACAGATCAAAGGAATCTGGTGGCGGACGGTATTGGCCGCAATCGCGGCCGCACGCATGGTCTGTAAATTTTGGATCTGGTCAATTAAGAGCAGATCGACGCCGGTGTTGATCAAAATCAGGATCTGTTGCCGGTATTCCGCAACGGCTTCGTCAAAGCCGGTGTCGCCATATGGTTCGACCGCCATCCCGGCACCGCCAACCGCACCGGCGATGTATACATTGCCGCCACCGGCCTGCAAAGCCAGATCGACAGCCGCGGCGTTCAGGCGCTCGAAATCGCGCTCTGCTCCGAATTTTTTCAGATCGGACGGCAGGCCATTCCGGGTATTGGTCGTAATTATTTCCGCGCCGGATGCGATATATTCACGGTGATAGGCGATAATTTCCGATGGCTTTTCCAGGTTTAACAGAATCGGCGGAAGTCCGGCGGACAATTTTCCTTCTGTCAGGACATTGTCAAGAACCAGCACCTCATTTTTCAGTCGATGAATAAACGGCATTTTATCCCCAGTTAAAGATCAATTTTCAATCACGATTTAATCACTTTCGCAGAAATTTACGAATATTTGTCACTATTCTTTAATCGTTTATTGCGCCCTTCGCCATAGTGTAGCAATCAGATTCGGATGGTCGAGCCGGATAAATATTTCTTTCTGATTTTAATTCAATTCCGCAATAAGGATTATGGTGATATCGTAAGAGTTTCTTTTTCATCGCACGCAGTCTGGTGTGAGGATTGGTAAAATGGTTGATAAAGTAGGCGATAAAAGAAAATGAAGAATAAATCCAGTACCAGCAGATACCAGGGCCATTGTGGCAGAAGTTTGATCGGGCCGAACTGCACCGGCGGAACGTCGCGCAGGTAAAGATAGTTCGCTTTAAAAACCAGATTGATCGGAATCATTATCAATGCCAGAATATTAATGGCCTGGAAAGCTTTCCAGTAACTATTGCGACTCGGCCTGATTTTCAGTACGATTATGAAATACAGCATGCAAAATACCATCAGGCTGTGCGGAATAAACATTGCAAAATATCGTGCCGACGGAATATCCCATTGCAGTTCGGGAATCAGGACCGCCAGGGTCGAACCCGACATGATCCAGTAATATAAAATATCGAATACTGTCTGATTAGGACGCAGGAGATAGCAGAATAGTAAAATTTCACACAGTCCGCATAAATGCAGGGGTAAATCAAAATCAAGCGCGAAATCATGTTGTAAGATGAAAATGATCCGCCATCCTACAATCTGGGTAAAGAGGAAAATCGCTAAAAAGGGATGAAAATATTTTTTACGCCACTCCGGTGAACAGGTTTGGAGTTTATAGAGAGCTACGAACATTGCGACGATGATAACCGTCAGCGTCAGGAAATGCGACCGGCCGAACATTTTAAAAGCTGAGTGCATACCGCTTGTAGTTAATTTATCCTGTTGTCAAAAGCAGAAAGCGAACTGGAGAACTTGCGGCGTTACCTTTTAAATTTTGCGATTTCGTTTGCCGTGTGATGTACATTTCGTGTACAAGATGCAATTGATTTTCAGGGACAAATCACCCGGATTTTCTGCAGGAATTCTTCCAGTTTATCCTGATCGCGGAAGACGTCGAACTGATCGGTCTCGACGATTAAAACGTTGTTGCGCTTCTGCTCTTCTTTGATCCAGCGTTCGTAAGCGAGATTGAGCATATAAATGTACTCGGGTGAAATATCGCGTTCGAATCCACGCGACCGTTTTTTGATTCTGGTCAGGAGTGTATCGACGCTGGCGCGCAAATAGATAATCAGGTCGGGCTTTTTTAAATACGAGGTCATTATTTCGAACAGGGCGCAGTAATTGTCCCAATCACGCTGACTCATATTGCCCATCTCATAGAGATTCCGTGCGAAGATTTCCACGTCTTCATAGATCGTGCGATCCTGGACGGTAGCTACATCGCACTCGGTCATTTGTTTATGACTGCGGAAACGATGGGAGAGGAAGTAGACCTGTAAATTGAAACTCCAGCGCTTCATTTCGAGATAAAAATCCTCGAGATACGGATTGTCGATAACCGACTCGTAGAAAGCCCGCCAGCCAAAACGCCGGGCGATTATGTCGGTCATTGTGGTTTTCCCGACGCCGATATTGCCGGCGATTCCGATGAAGTACGGACATTCACTCACTGAGCAATTCTCCTTTTAAAAAGTCTCCCGAAACATGGATTATTCTAACTTTTCTGATGCGATTAAACAAGTCCTCTTTTGCAAAAACGCGCACTTTTATATAATTATCGGTCAGCCCCTGCCAGAGTTCGGGGGCGATTTTTTCTTCGATCAGCACTCTACAGGTTTTTCCGGAAAAGGTTTGCATGAATTGAGCGCGTTTGCGCCGGCTCATTTGACGCAGAATTTCCGAGCGCCGTTTTTTCTCGGAATCCGGAATGTGATCGATCATTTCACCGGCCGGCGTACCGGGGCGCGGCGAATAGCGAAAGACGTGCAGGTAATTGATATCGAGATTTTCAAGGAACCGGCACATTTCTTCAAATTCGGTTTCGGTTTCGCCGGGAAAACCGACCATGACATCCGCGCCGAGGCACACTTCCGGAACGGCTTGTTTGATCCGGGCGACGAGTCCGGCATAATCGGCACAGCGGTAACGGCGATTCATTTTTGCCAGAATCAAATCGGAACCGTGTTGCAGAGGGATATGCAGATAATGGCAGAGACGCGGCTCGGTACGCATCAGTTCGATAATTTCCGGAGTGACCAGATCCGGTTCGACAGAACTAAGGCGAATGCGCGGGATGGTAGTTTCGACTAACAGTCGTTTGACAAGGTCGGTCAAATCGCCTTCAGCCGATTCGTAGCGGCCGAGATTGATACCGGTCAGGACGATTTCCTGAACACCGCGCTCGACGAGACGGCGGGTTTCGGTAAGACATTCCTGCGGCTCGCGACTGCGGGGATTACCGCGCAGGCGTGGAATGATGCAATAGGCACAATGATAGTCGCATCCTTCCTGGATTTTCAGATTGGCGCGAATACGTTCGTCGGCCGGAGAATGTGCCTCGGCCCGGAAAGTCGAAGCAGACAAGCCCGGTCCAGCGACGCATATAATCTTTTCCCCGCGATCGACTCGCTCCACGAAATCGAACAGGTCGTACTTTTCGGAATTGCCCAGCACCAAAAATACACCGGGCATGTCGCTCAATTCCTGAACGGCTATCTGGGAATAACAACCGACCACAGCTATTTTGCCGTTGGGAGAAATTCTCCGGGCGGCGGTAATGGCGCCGCGCGTTTTGGCCTCGGCCTGGCGGGTAACGGCGCAGGAATTAATGACAGTCAGATCGGCCGGATTTTGCCCGGTAATTTCGTGGAGATTGTGGCTGGCAAGTTCGGATTTGATGGCATCCGTTTCAGCCTGATTAAGGCGACAGCCCAGTGTCCGAAAGGCGACCGTCGCGATCAAAACTACCTGATCTCAATCAGGCTCTGGTCACCAATGATAAAACGGTTGGTGAACGGTTTGGCTTGTGATTCGACGATCTGGACATCTTTGCCCAGCAGACTGGCTTCGATCCGGATTTTCTGGTTGCGGATGACGCAATTGCAGGAAACGATGCTGAATTCGACTTCCGCGTCGCTGATTTCACAATTTTTATCGATGGCGGTATACGGGCCGATGTAGGCGTTGACAATTTTCGCGCCGTCGCCGATAATAACCGGGCCACGGATGTTGCTGTTGATAATTTCGGCATCCTTGCCGATGACCACGCGGCCGCTGATCCGGCTGCCCTGATCGACCTTACCTTCGATTGAGGTAACAATATTATCCAGCACCAGGCGATTGGCTTCCAGCAAATCGGATGGCTTGCCGGTATCTTTCCACCAGCCGGTGATTTCCGAGAAGGTGACTTTGTAACCTTTATTCAGCAAATACTGATGCGCGTCGGAAATCTCGAGTTCGCCGCGTTCGCTGGGTTTGATATTATTGACCGCCTCGAAAATATGATGATCGTAAATATAAATGCCGGTTACCGCGAAATCGCTCAGCGGTTCCGTCGGTTTTTCGACGATACCGACAATCCGGTTATCAATAATTTCCGGTACGCCGAAGCGTTCCGGATCGGGTACTTTAGCCAGTACGAGGTGACAGGTCGTTTCATTTTGTTCGAATTCATCGATGAAGCGCCGGATACCGCCGACGATAATATTATCACCGAGATAAAAGACGAACGGTTCATCGCCGATGAAAGGCCGGGCGATCCGAACGCAGTCTGCCAGACCGGCCGGGCGCTCCTGCGGAATATAAACGATCTTCAGTCCAAGTGCGCTGCCGTCGCCGTAAACGTCCCGGACTTCACTGCCTTCTTTATTGGTAATGATCCCGACTTCCCGAATCCCGGCATCCCGGACATATTCCAGGGCGTAGTTCAGAATCGGCTTATTGGCGATCGGAATCAGGTGCTTGTTTTGAGTATGCGTAATCGGTCTCAGGCGCGTCCCGTGACCACCTGCTGTAATTAATGCCTTCATCGCTTTACCTCATCCTAATTTTATCAAGATAATAATTTGCCCGGAAATTAGCTAATCTGCGTCTAACAAACAAAAGTTTTAAGCATCCGTCTCCGCAATCATGTCCAGATCCTCGATGCCAGTCACAGTTACTTCGCAGAAGTCTCCGATCGGCAATGCCGTACGGCTTTTAATCCTGACCGAGCAATCGATTTCCGGGGCATCCCAGACGGAACGGGCGAAATAATCCGAACCGGTCTGGCTTTCCACCAGCACTTTAATACGCTGACCGATTTTGCTACGGGCGAAGGTCTGGGCGATATCCCATTGAATCTGCATCAGAATTTCCTGACGATGTTCTTTTTCGCCCGGCGGGACGTCGTCAGGAAATCCTGCGGCAGTTGTGCCTTCCTCGGCGCTGTAAGTAAAAACGCCCAATCGTTCGAACCGGATTTCCTCGACGAAGTTCAACAGTTCATCGAAATCGGCTTCACTTTCCGCAGGAAAACCTACCATGATTGAGGTGCGCAGAGCGACATCTGGCCGGGACCGGCGAATGTTTTGCAAAGTGGTCTTGAGTCGTTGCGGATCGGCGCCCCGGTTCATTAATTTCAAAATTCGCGGGCTGGCGTGTTGCACCGGAATATCGATATACGGGCAGAATTCCGGATATTTGGCTATGATTTCGGTCAGCCCGTCGCGCCAGAAGTCCGGGTTGGCGTACATCAACCGCACCCAGGGAAACAGCCGCGCAGAAAGTAATTCTTCCAGCAGATCGTTCAGAGTTTTTCTTTCTGACAAATCACTGCCGAAACGGGTGGTGTCCTGCGCGATCAGGATCAATTCCCGTACGCCCTGTCCCCGCAGAAAATCGGCTTCGCGCAGGAGAGAGTAGATCGAACGACTGCGCTGGCGCCCGCGGATCAAGGGAATGGCGCAGAACGAGCAGGAATTTTCGCAACCTTCGGCGATTTTCAGATAGGCCGAATGATGCGGTGTCAGCAAATGACGGCCGGTTTCCAAATCGGAGCAGGCGCCCGGACGACCGGTCAGGAAGCCGATCACTTCCGCTTGTGAATCGACACCGAACAAACCGTCAATCTCCGGGATTTCGTCTTTGATTTGCCGGTAATAGCGTTGCGTCAGGCAGCCCATGACGACGACTTTTTTAACGTTAGTCATCTTCAATTTTAGTGTTTCCAGGATGATCTCAATCGATTCTTCCTTGGATGAACGGATAAAGCCGCAGGTATTGATGATGACCGCTTCGGCATCGGCCGGTTCTTCCATGTAGTCCATCCCGGCCCGTAAAAGACCACCTTTCAGGATTTCCGAATCGACGGTGTTTTTCGGACAACCGAGTGAAATGATGGCGAAGGAGTGGATGGCGGGCTTAAAGGTCATAGAATCATTTCACCGCAAAGATCGCAGAGGTACTTAATTGAAAATTGTAAATTGTTGATTGTAGGTTGGAGATTGTGGAATTGTACTCTGAATTCTTGCGACAATATAAATAATTCATCATGTAAATCTTGTCAATCCTGTCAAAAATATACTCACTCGATTTCCAGCAGACTGCGAATATATTCATCCGGGTCGAACTCGACCAGATCGCCGATTTTCTCACCGACGCCAAGGAAGCGGATCGGGATATTTAATTGATGGTGAATAGCGAGGGCGATGCCGCCTTTGGCAGTGCCGTCCAACTTGGTCAGGATCAAGCCGGTCACACCGACCGCTTTGGAAAATTCGCGCGCCTGAACGATGCCGTTCTGTCCGACGGTGGCGTCCAGAACAAGCCAGACTTCGTGCGGCGCGTCCGGAATCACCTTGGCAATTACGCGCCGGACTTTGGCCAGTTCTTCCATTAAATTGGATTTGGTATGCAGGCGTCCGGCAGTATCGATCAATAATACATCGCTGTTCCGGGCCTGCGCCGACCGGACGGCATCGAAGGCGATTGCCGACGGATCTTTGCCTTGGGGATTGCCGATGAATTCCGCGCCGGAACGTTCGGACCAGATACGCAATTGTTCATAAGCGGCCGCCCGGAAAGTATCGGCAGCACAGATCAGAACACGCTGACCGTCGCCCGCAAATTTCGCCGCTAATTTGCCGATCGTGGTGGTTTTTCCGGTACCGTTAACACCAACAATTAAAATCACGATCGGTTTTGTTTGAACCAGAACAGCCGGTCTGGCCGGTTGCACCAGACCGCTTAGTTCATCCTTTAAAATTTCATTCAGGCGGGTGGTCTCTTTGCGGTCTACTTTGCGCAGACGACCGACCAGAGTTTCCGTCAGATCGACTCCCAGATCGGTTTGGATCAGGGTCTCTTCGATCTGCTCGAGGGTGGTTTCATCGATCCGGAAAAAGCGACCGAGCAGGGGCAGACGACCGGCCAGAAAACGGCCGGTTTTACTCAAACCGAAATCAATCATGCGCGGGATGACGGACTTTCTTCTTAGCCCGGGCGGTAACGAAAATCTGCCGCGAGAATTCATAAATATATTGAATCAACGATAATGACATGAAAACCAGTGTTACCCAAATTAGCGGCGTGACTGACGAGCCGAAAAAATTCGGATAGATAAATGCCAGTACGGTGAGAGATGTGAAAACGACCGAGACTTTCCCCAGTTTATTCGACTGCGGTGAAATCCCACAATTATTCAGCATGTAAACTCCGAGCATTGAAACGATAAAATAACGAATTACCATGAATACGAGAAAAGCGGTCGGCATACGGTCCTTGAATGTCAGGAACAGTATTACGCTCATAATCACGAGGGTATCGGCGAAAGGGTCGAGAATTTTACCGAGTTCCGTAATTTCATTACCGACCCGGGCCAACCAGCCATCCAGAATATCCGATACGATTGCGATCAGGATGAAAACCAGTGCGGTTTTACTGTTGCCATTCCGCAGAAAATAGATGATCGGTACGGCCAGAAAGGCTCTTACCAAAGAGATAATATTTGAAATTGTTACGATGTTATGTGCCGGGATAGCGTCGTATTTTTGGGTGACACGATCTTTGACCCGCAGCACCCTGGTAATCGGGTTTTCAGTCATCGCCAGATTTCCTTTGTCTTATTAATTCCAATAAATCCAGTCCAACCAGCTTTATGATTTCGGGATGCCTCTGTAACTCTTCCCATTCACCTGCAAAGACCACTTTACCGCGATCAAAAATTAATACATTCGCGCATATTTTCCGAATAAGACGATAGTCATGGGAGATAATAATCAGTATTTTACGACCGGCGGATTCCTGAATAATGTTCAGGAATTTCGTGCGGGCTGCCGGGCTGAGCGCAATGGTCGGCTCGTCGAAGATAGCCATCTCCGGAGCCATGGTCAGCCCCAGCGCAATGGTCGTCAGGCGTAATTCGCCGGCACTCAGCTCATAACCGTAACGTTCACTGATTTGATCGTAATTCAATCCCAACCGTTTTAGATTGGCGCTGAAGTTCAGGGCCAATCCTTTTGAATCCGGCTGTTTTTTCAGCATGGTTTCCAGGGCATTACGGATGCTCATCCCGAGAAAAATCATCTCAGGGAATTGCGGGAGATAGAGGGCTCGCGGTGCCGCAGTACCGATCGGATCGGCGGAATCCAGGTGCCAACCGCCGTCTGTCGGAGTGAGCAAACCGCCCAATATTTTCCCGAAGGTACTTTTCCCGCTGCCGGTCAATCCGTAAATGCCGATCGGTTTTTCCAACGGACAAAGCAGATGGGGAATCGACAACCGGAAAGCTGGATTTTGGCTATAAGTGAACTGTAAATTTTGGCAGACCAGATTCATGGCGTCTATTTCATTTCAGAATATATTTCAGGTTTGGCCGAGTTCGATAACCTGATCGGCAATGGCGAGTTCATATTCGTCCTGCGTGATCCAGATGACGCGGAGACCTTTTTCGATCAGTTCGCGAATGTTCTGATACAGTTCGATACGCGCCGGGATGTCCAGAAAAGCCGTCGGTTCGTCGAGGATCAGAATTTGTGGCTGACTCACCAACCAATCGGCAATGGCAAGTTTTTGTTTTTCACCACCGGAGAGGTCATGTGGCGAAGCATTGCGTCGTTCATATAAACCGGTATTGTGAAGGACGCGTTGAACGGCCTGACGGGCGACGGTTGGATGGATTCCACGGTTTTCCAGATTAAAGGCAACTTCCCGTTCCAGATTGAAATGCACAAATTGATCGTCGGGATTCTGGAAAAGGTAGCCGATTGTCCATTTTGCTGGCGTGCCGTCGTCGTTTTCGTACTGAATCGCTCCGGCGGTCGGTGTGAGCAAACCGGCGATCAGTTTGGCGAGAGTCGTTTTGCCGACCCCGCAGTCTCCGGTCAAAGCCAGCCAACCTTGCAGGGGAATTGCCAGGTTCACCCGGTCGAATAATGGCTGATCGTTTGGATAGGCGAAACTGAGTTCACACAATCGAATGTTCAATCGGACTCCAGGATTTCTTTGACCGTACGGGCTGAAGCGCCCATATTCCGGAGAATTACCTGGCGAGCGGCGGTCGCGGCCTGCTGATATTCGGTTGTCCTGGTCAGCAGGCGACGAATTTCTCCACTCAGACAGGTTTCGTCCGCGCAAACAAAACCGCCGCCGGCTTTGATCAGCAATTCGGCTTCCTGAGAATTATGATAAGTCGGGCCAAACAGCACCGGCAATCCGGCCACCGCCGGTTCCATGACATTATGGATCGAACCGCGGAAACTACCGCCGACGAAGGTCAGATTGGCCTGATGATAGAGTTCGGCCAGGATGCCGATCCGGTCGATCAGAACGACCCGGTTGGTGGTCGATTGGTCTTTGATCCGGGAATAACGCAGAGTCTCGAAGCCTTTTGATTGGAAATCATCTTCCAGCATTTCGAGGGCATATTCATTCGGTTCGTGCGGGGCGATGATGACTTTCAGGGATGGAAATTCGTGCAGATTACGATACAATGCCGGCAACAAATGCCGCGCGTCCTGCGGCCAGATACTGCCACCGATGAAAATGAAACCATCTGAGAAAATGCGTGGAATCATTTTGTTTGCGAGTAGTTTGGCGCGCTCGAAAACCTGATCATAGCGAGTGTCGCCGAGATTCAGGACGGTAATCTTGGCCGAACCGATCAACTTCTCAACGGATAATTTATGTTCGTCGGAAATGGCGTAAATGTAATCCAGCGACCGGTAGAGATCGCAGAAAAATGTGCGGATGCCCGGTTTTAATTTGGAACTGCCCGGGCGGATACGGGCGGAAATCAGGTAAGTTGTAACGTGATGGCGACCGGCGTTGAAGATCAGGTTCGGCCATAACTCGTAAGTCACGAAGATCATTTTGGCGGGGCGCAATTTCTGGATAAAGCGCCGGGTACGCAGGAAGGTATCGATCGGCAGATAGATGAACAAATCTACTTCCGGAATGCGCTCGGCATTTTTATATCCGCTGGGTGAGGTGAAGCTGGAGACGAGTAAAATGTCCGGCCGTAATGCTTTAAGGCCGCGGATAACCGGCTTGGCCTGCTCAAACTCACCCAGTGAGGCCGAATGGATCAGGTAAACCGTCCGGGTCGGGAAACGCTCACGCAATTTCTGGATAGCCGGCCACAGGGCTTCGCGCCCGTCCAATCCTTCTTTGATTTTGGCGTTAAAATGCGACCAGACGATCAGGCCTGCATATGCGATCGGGATGAAAATGGCATTATAAATGACCAACCAGAATATTGTCATGGTTTGGCTCCTGTTATTTTTTCCAGCGCCGCAAAGACTTGTGCGTCGGAAATTAGGTCAAGACATAATTGGCGTCGCCTGCGGTAACAGCGTCGGTCGCCTTTCTGAGAGCAGGGTCGGCAAAAAAGTTTTGGCTCCAGCGTGATACTTTCCGGTGCAAAACTACCCGCGCCGGTTTCGCGGGCAGTCGGCCCGAGGACCAGTACTACCGGCACTCCCAGTGCTTCGGCGGCATAGGTCAGCCCGGTGTCGTTACCGATCACCGCCCGACTCTGGCTTATCAATCCCAGCGACTCCTCCAGGTCCGTTTCACCGGCAATCCGCACGCTCAGCCCCGGAATCAGGTAGTCCAGTTCCTGCAGTTGAACGTCCCGCCGGCCGCCTAACCATAGAACGGGTAATTTCAGATCGGAGTTGATTCTGCTGGCGACATGGATGTACTTGGCCAGCGGAAAGAGCTTGTTCGGCCAGGTCGCGATCGGCAGAATGACGATAAACGGCCCGGTGATTCCGCGATCGGCCAGAATGTTTCGTGCTTTGGCAATCGCATCCGGGCTGAGGAAGATTTCCGGCCGGGCTGAATGGGGTTCCCGGATGCCCAGTGGGCGCAAAACTTTGAAATAATCTGAAAGCAGGCAAAAGTCACGCGGGAAGAAATTCAACCACAAATAGAATAGCAGAAAACGTTTGATGCGCGGTTTATGGTATCGCAACCGCGGAATCCGGCGCAGATACCAACCCAAAATATGACTGCGAATATTATTGTGCAGATCGAGGAACAGGTCATAATTCTGGGCTATGAGTTGCCGGCACAGATTCAGCCAGCCGGACAATTTTGTATTCGAATCGTAGGCAATGATATTGGATAAAAACGGATTATCATGAACTAAACTGACGAATTGGGATTTGGTAACAAGATCGATCCGCGCGGACGGATATTGTTCCCTCAGGCGACGAAAAAGGGGCGTCAGGATAACGATATCACCGAGGGAACTCAGGCGAACAATCAGAATGGCGGTGGGATTGGCTGGTATATTCACCCGGTTCTCGTATGATTATAATTTGCTAATGCGACCATGGCTGTCTTGACTTCCGAATCCGGGAAAACGGCCAGCGTATCAATAGCCTGCCGGATCAGAGCCGCGCATTGTTTTTCGGTGTATTCGATGCCGCCATTGTCTTCGATGGAAGTGATGATCGCCCGAATTTGACGTTTGGAAGGATTGTTTTTCAACTGGCGATGGATCCGGCGGGCATCCTCGGGAGGGAGATTCTGCAGAGTGTGGATCAGGGGCAAAGTAATAAGATTAGCTTTGATGTCACGCGCAACCGGCTTGCCAACCCGCTCGGCCGTTCCGGTGTAATCGAAGAGATCGTCTTTGATCTGGAAAGCCAGCCCGAGACAACGGCCGTACTCGTGCAGGGCCTGCGCCTCTTTTTCGCCAGCCGCAACCGTCAGCGCTCCAACCTGGCAGGCAGTTGCGAAAAGCGACGCGGTTTTGGCCCAGATCATGCGGTAGTAAATTTCTTCGTCCATGCCATCGTTCAGGCTTTTTTCGAGTTGCAAAATTTCACCGGAGCTGAGCAGTTCGGATGTGCGCGAAAGGAGTTCCAACGCCCGGAAATCACGCAATCTTAGCATATTGCTGAGCGCCCGGCTGAACAGAAAATCGCCAACCAGAACGGCTACTTTGTTTTTCCAGAGCGCCTTAATTGATGGTTGACCGCGCCGGATTTCGGAGTCGTCGATAATATCGTCGTGGATCAGGGTTGCGGTGTGCAAAATTTCCACCAGGCTGGCAGTAATGATGGAATTCTCGTTCGGTTCGCCGCACAGTTTGGCGCTCAGCAGCACCAATGCCGGGCGGATGCGTTTGCCACCGACGGTCCTGATATAATCACCGATCCGATTGATCAATCCCACATCGGAAATCAGTGCACGCTGGAATTCATCACGGAAAAGATCGAGTTCCTTGGTAATCGGCGTAAATATATGTGTCAGGGAATTTTCACTCATCGGCATTCATCCGGCTAATTGCGGTTCATCCGTTTGATCGTTCGGTTTGGTTCGGCCGGCAATCTTTGACACCCAGATACTGACTTCGTACAGGAATAACAACGGCACGGTTATGATAATCAGGCTGACCGGATCGGGTGGCGTGATTATGGCTGCAACGATCATAATAATGATCACGGCGTACCGCCAGGATTTTCGCAGGAAACGCGGGGTGATCAGGCCGATCTTCGTCAATATGAAGGCCAGTACCGGCATCTGGAAGATCAATCCGGTCGCGATGATCAATTGTAAAACGAATTTGGTATAATATTCGATCGAAATGTTGCGCTCGACGCCCTCGACGCCGATTCCGATTAGGAATTTTAAGGCGAACGGTACCAATGTGTAATAGGCGAATACAGCACCGATGATGAAAAAGCCGGTTACACTGATGATCAGCCAGGGACCCCAGCGCCGTTCATTCTGAAAAAGTCCGGGTGCGATGAATGCCCAGAACTGATAGGCGATTACCGGAATGGAAAACGTGATGCCGAGCAGGAAGGCGACCGTAAATTTCAGCATCAGCAGACCCTGGATTTTTAATACCTGAAGGGTCATTTTGGCGCCGACCTGCCGCGCCGGACGCAGAAGCAGGTCCACGACATTATCCGAGAGTAAAAATGCTACTACGGAGGCAGCGGCCAGAGCGATCAAAACTTTGATAATCCGCCAGCGCAATTCCTCGAGATGGTCGAGAAAGCCCATCTCTTTTTCGATACTTGATACTGCGTGTTCGGTTTTCGGCATTGATTCGTTATCTGATGAAGATTTACCCACTACCCTGAATAATTCTAAAAAACACTGTAAATATAACCATCCCGCGCGTGAAAGTCATGGCTTATCGCGCTTGCCCGCCGGACAGGACAATCTGTAATCCGTGACCCGTAACTCGCCCACCTATTCCGCTCTCGCGGAATACTCGGGCAGGCAACCCGGAACTCGCGAACTAAAAATCCCCTGCTGGTTTTTTCGCCGATTAGGACTATATTTTGACGGTTTATGGAAATGGAAAATATATTCAGAAAACAATTAATACCGTTAGTGAGTCATATGTAGGCACGCTCAGTATGTCAGATTGTTCCAAAAATGCTACGGTCACTCTGGCCGTGGTCAATGCCAAAGTCTGGACCGGCGATCGTAAACAACCGTTGGCCCAAGCTTTTACAGTCAGCGGAGAAAAAATCACTGCGGTTGGTTCGACGGCCGATATTCGGAAATTGATCGATGACCGGACGCGCGTTATCGACGCCGGCGGCCGCCTGGTCACGCCCGGTTTTATCGATGCGCACCTGCATTTTATTGAAGGCGGATTCCGGCTGACTTCCGTGCAATTGCGTCAGGCCCGTACTCAGGCGGAGTTCACCGCCCGTGTTAAAGATTATGCCGGAAAATGTGAACCCGATACGTGGATCACCGGTGGCGACTGGGATCATTCGCTGTGGGGCGGTGAATTGCCGACCCGCCAATGGATTGACACCGTGACGCCCAATAATCCGGTCTGGATCAATCGACTGGATGGTCACATGGCCCTGGCGAACAGCCTGGCGCTGAAAGCCGCCGGCATCGACCGTAACACACCGGACATTGACGGTGGAACGATCATCCGCGATAAGACCGGCGCGCCAACCGGTATCCTCAAGGATAATGCCATGTATCTGATCGAAAAGGTTATTCCTGAGCCGACCACCAAGATGAAAACGCAGGCATTAGACGCCGCCATGCGCTACGTAGCTGAACAGGGCATAACCTCCGTACATCACATGGGCGTTTGGGATGATCTGGCGGTTTTTATACAGGCTCACGAAAGAGGTTTACTGAAAACCCGTATTTATGCCGCCGTGCCGCTGACGACCTGGCAACGCTTAGCCGAAAAAGTCAGGAAGGACGGCCGCGGCGATCAATGGTTGCGCTGGGGACTGCTGAAAGCCTACATTGATGGCTCACTGGGTTCACACACGGCTGCCTTTTTCGAACCATTCAGCGACACCCAACAGGATTCCGGCTTGATCGTCACCTCGCCCGAAGATTTATATGAGATGATCAAAGCCGCGGACAGCGCCGGATTACAGACTGCCGCGCATGCAATCGGTGACCGCGCCAACCACATCATGCTTAACATTTACGAGAAAGTTACCCGCGAGAACGGGGCGCGCGACCGGCGCTGTCGCATTGAGCACGTTCAGCACCTTAAACCGTCCGACATTCCGCGCTTCAACCGGTTGAGTGTGATTGCCAGCATGCAACCCTATCATGCGATTGACGATGGCCGCTGGGCCGAAGAAGTCATTGGACGGCAACGTTGTGAGATTTCTTATGCCTGGCGTTCGCTGATCGACAATGGTGTACGACTGGCGTTCGGCAGTGATTGGTACGTTGCTCCGCCAACTCCGTTGGAAGGAATTTATGCGGCGGCCACCCGCCGTACTCTCGATGAGAAAAATCCGGACGGCTGGATTCCTTCGCAGAAAATCAGGGTGGAAGAAGCTCTGCGCGCCTATACGGCTGATGCGGCTTTTGCCGGTTTCGCTGAAACGATACAGGGCACGCTGGAGAAAGGTAAACTGGCTGATTTTGTTTTGCTCGACCAGGATATTCTGACGATTCCGCCGACGGAAATCCGCTCTGTGCATGTCTTGATGACAGTGATTGGCGGCCAAATTATTTTCGATCGCGATTCGGAAAAATAAAAAAGGCGTGACACGCACGCCTTATAGAATAATTTCCGCTAAATATTAACTGAACTGTTTAACGAATTCGTCGTAGTTGGCAATGATCAATTTGCGTCCGCGCTTCTGGACATAACCTTTGCGTTGTAAGAGGGTCAGCATCCGCGAGACCGTTTCGCGGGAAGTACCAGCCATATTGGCGATGTCCTGCTGGTAAGGCAGGTTTTCGATCACGACCTGTCCCTGTTTAATGACGCCCAGGTCTTCGGCTAACCGCAGGAGACTCATTGCGATCCGGTTTTCGGCATCGCTCAGGGAAAGCCCCTCGATCTGCTGATCCGAGCGACGCAGACGCATGGCCATTTCCTGGAGTAGAACGATCGCGATTTTTGGATGTTTCTCCAGCAAGTCCAGGAAGTCGCCCCGTTTCAGGATCAGGACGTCTGTGTCTTCGAGGGCGATGACGTTCGCCGAACGGTTTTCGCCGTCAAATATCGACATTTCACCGAAAAAATCGCCTTCTCCGAGAATGGAAAGAATCACTTCACGGCCATCATCGCTTAGACGGGTGATCTTGACGCTGCCCTGATTGAGGATGAAGAGTGTGTCTCCGAATTCCTCCTCCATCAGGATGATATTTCCCTTTTTATAAACCCGTTTCTGCATGAGATTGGAAATCTTTTGGATGATCTCATCCTTCAGATCGGCGAATAACGGAATGTTTTTTAGAAGATTGTTTTCCATACTCTATCTCTCATGTTTTGTGGAAAAATAGTCGCCCTCCGGCAAATATCCAAGAAAAACTTTTCTGACTGATTATCAGGGACGGAATTATCAGGTTTTTTCTCCGGTATTTTTTTTCTCACAAGCGGGCTTGATGTATTTTTCGATGACTTCGGGCACGATTTCCATGAGTTTTTCAACGCTGGAAGATTTTTCATTCAGCCGGTGAATCTTGACCTCACCTTTTTGAATGGTAATGATCGCCAGCGGTTCGATCAACGCCCCGCCGCCCAGTCCGGTGCCTTTGGCTTTTAGTTTTTCATCATCTGGAGAGCCACCGCCGCCCGCCATGAAACCGAGTGAGATTTTTGTGATCGGAATAACCGTCGCGCCTTCGGCTGAAATCGGTTTGCCGATGACAGTTTCCGAGGCTACGATTTCCCGCAGACGACTTAGCAGAGTATCAATTAATCCTTCCAACATGGTCCGTGCTCCTTTTTTAATTTTTTGTTCCATAAAAATCTTAGTGTAAAAATAACTAAAGGGATTGTTTTAATCAACCTAATTGAACCCCAAAACTCAATTTCTCCAATGAATTTTTTATTGATGAAGTCCGGTGCGATCCGTACCGACCGGAAGACATCCAATGTCTTTGTCGTGGCATAATAAGCGCCCACCATCAATCCGGTGCTGGCCGGATTATCCAGACCGACCACGAGATCGGCGCTGAATTTCTCGATGCGCGGCAATTGGAAGAATCGGCTAACGATTTCACGACCGAATCCGAGCCATTGCGCCGATGAGCGCCGCACGAGCTTACGCTTAGACTTTTTAGCGGGCTTGGGTTTAGCGGTCGGCTTTTTGGGTGAAGCTGCGGCTGATTTTTTATTCCAGACCGGAAAGTAAAGTCCGCCGATTCCGGCTTTTACATTGATGTCCGGCCAGTCGATCGTGACGAGCGCTGAGATTAATTTACCGGCCAATTGAATATGGATTGTTCCGGTTTTGGCAGGCTCGGTCAGATGGATCTTTAGTTTCAGCCATATTTTCGGGATCAGGACACCGAGCAGTAATAAAATCAGTACGCCGAGCAGGATCAGAAATATCTTTAATAAAATCATCGTTTATTTCGTAGATAATTCATTTGAATTTCCGCCCCGGCGTCGATAAATTTGCGTACTTTTTGACAATCATCGCGAAAGGAGCTCAATGAAAAAGAATTTGTCAGTTTTAAAACGAACCCGTCAGGCTGAAAAAGCCAGTGCCTCGAATCAGCACTATATCTCAATGATGAAAACCTCTGTGAAAAAGGTTAAAACCGCTAACACCAAGGCGGAAGCCGAACCCCTTTTCAAGTCCGCCGTATCGACGATTGACAAGCTGGCCGGTAAAGGCATCATTCACAAAAATAATGCCGCCAACAGTAAATCGGCCCTGGCGAACCATCTTTCCAAACTTCCCTGAAATCACGGATTAATTTCTCTTTTTCGGACTTTTAATTTTCAAGGCGATAATTCGGCGCTTCCTTGCTGATTTTAACGTTGTGCGGATGGCTTTCCTGAATCGAAGCCTGCGTCACACGAATGAAGCGCGCCCGGTTCTTTAATTCCGCTATTGTCTCCACGCCGCAATAACCCATCGACGAACGCAGGCCCCCGGTCAGCTGGTGGATCGTATCAGCCAGAGAACCTTTATACGGTACAATGCCCTCGATCCCTTCCGGAACCAATTTGCTGGTTTCTTCACCTTCCTGAAAATAGCGGTCGCTACTGCCTTTACTCATGGCCGCGATCGATCCCATGCCGCGGTACGATTTATAAACACGTCCTTCATAGAGAACCGTTTCGCCCGGGCTTTCATCCAATCCGGCCAGCAGTGAGCCTAACATAACAGTACTGGCACCGGCGGCCAGGGCTTTGGCAACGTCGCCCGAATATCGAATCCCGCCGTCGGCAATAATCGGAATGCCGGTTTGCGCGGCGATCCCGGCGCAATCCAGGATGGCCGTTAACTGCGGAACACCCACTCCGGCAATGACGCGGGTCGTACAAATTGCACCCGGTCCGATGCCGACCTTCACAGCGTCAACACCGGCGTCGATCAATGCCCGCGTCGCGTCCGCAGTAGCGACGTTTCCGGCGATCACTTCGACCTGCGGAAAGCGCCGTTTCAGTTCACGAACGGTATTAATGACATTGGCCGAATGACCATGAGAGGTATCAACCACCAGAGCATCGACTTGTTCGTCGGTCAGTCGTTCGGCCCGCGCAAGAAAATCCTTTCCGACGCCCACCGCCGCGCCAACCCGCAGACGACCGAGATCATCTTTGGCCGCGAGCGGAAAGCGTTTCTTTTTCAGAATGTCTTTGACCGTAATGAGGCCTTTCAACCGTCCTTCACGGTCGACGACTAATAATTTTTCGATGCGGTGATGTTGCAGAATTTCCTCGGCTTCTTCCAGGGTCGTGCCTTCCGAGGCTGTGACTAAATTGTCCTTGGTCATCCTTTCGGCGATGCGCTGATCGAGGTTGGTTTCGAAGCGGATGTCGCGGTTGGTGAGAATGCCTTTGAGTTGCCCGTCGTCCACCACGGGAATGCCGGAGATCGAGTAACGCGTCATCAGTGCCAGCGCCTCGCGGATCGTGTTGTCGGATGCCAGGGTGATCGGTTTGACGATCATGCCGCTTTCGCTGCGTTTGACCTTATCGACTTCGGCGACCTGTTCCTCGATACTCATGTTTTTATGTAGAATGCCGATGCCGCCTTCGCGGGCGAGCGCGATTGCCAATTTGCCTTCAGTAACGGTGTCCATGGCAGCGCTCAGAATCGGGATATTAAGTCGGATTTTTTTTGTCAGGCCAGATGCCAGATTGACCTGTTTCGGCAGGATATTTGATTCGGCCGGAATTAACAGAACATCGTCAAAAGTCAGACCTTCGCAGGTGATCTTTGGATTCATAGGAGCCTCATTCGGTTTCATTTGCTAATTTTTCGATTTTCCTGATAAAAGTGCGGTCGGAGAATAACTGTTCCGACTTTGCCAGATCGGGATACAGTACCCGGTCGTATTCCAGAAAGGTGGTCAGCGTGCGTGTCTTGGCGAAACCCAGACGGGTCCCGCGCCCACCCGATAATGGGTGGCGGAAATCCAAACCCTGCGCCGCGGCGATAAATTCGATCCAGACGATCTTTTTCAGGTTATCAATGACCCGCAGTAATTTCATACCGGCGTTGGGCGCCATACTGACATGGTCTTCCTGATTGGCGGAGGTTGGAATGGTTTCGACGGAAGCAGGCATTGATAATGTCCGGTTTTCGGCCGTCAGGGCGGCCGCCGTGCAATGGGCGATCATAAAGCCGGAATTCAGGCCACCGGCTTTGACTAAAAAGGCCGGCAGACTGCTCATTGCCGGATCCATAAGCACAGCGATTCGCCTTTCTGCCAGATTGCCGGCTTCGGTCAGCGCGATCGTCAGGAAATCAGCCGCTAATGCGAGCGGTTCGGCATGAAAATTTCCGCCGGATAATATTTCATTCCCGTCACTAAATACCAGCGGATTGTCAGTTACCGCGTCAGTTTCGGCATCGAGAATCCGACGAACGTAATCCAGCGTATCCCGGACGGCCCCCATAACCTGTGGCAAACAGCGAAAACTGTACGGATCCTGCACTTTCGGGCAATTCCGATGTGAACGGATAATCGCACTATCCTGCAGGAAATTGCGCAAATGACGGGCGACAACCTGTTGCCCGGCCTGACCGCGCACGTTCTGAATTTCCGCCCGGAATGGTTTGTCAGTGGCCAGGATCGCCTCAATGCTCATTGCGGCAGCCAGTTCCGACATCAGGATCAGGTCGGCGGCCTGCAAGTAGCCCGATAACAGGAGAGCCGTTGAATACTGCGTGCCGTTAATCAATGAAAGGCCGTCTTTCGGCCCCAATGTTACCGGCTGGTAAACGCCCTGTTTGACCAATGCCGTGGCCATGTGCCTGACCTGCTTGTAATATAATTCACCCTCGCCGATCAACGGCAGGGACAGATGCGCCAGAGGCGCCAGATCGCCGCTGGCTCCGACCGAACCCTGCCGAGGAACGACCGGCAGAAGGTCTTTGTTCAACAATTCGGCTAATTTTTCGATGACCGCGAGACCGCAACCCGAATAGCCGCGCGCCAGATTCCGGATTTTCAGATAGAGCATGAGCCGGACAATCTCAGGTGCGATCGGTTCACCGACCCCACAGGCATGACTGCGCAGAAGATTAACCTGCAATGTCTGCAACTCTTCCGGTGCGATTCTGACCTGGCTGAGTTTCCCGAAACCGGTATTGATGCCATAAACGGTTGTTCCGGAATCGATAGATTTAAGAACCACCCGATGCGCCGCATTTATTCTTTTAATCGCGGCCGGTGAAAGTTTTACTGCTATGGGATTTTGTAAATATTTGATGACTTGGTCAACCATTTGGTAAAATACAAAAGTTTATAAAATTTTCATAGCGTCATAAAATTAGCGCCGTTAAAATTTCTAAACAAATACGACATCGGCCGGAAATAAACGCAAAATACCTGGCATCGACAGGCTTGACTCTCGAACGGATTTGGTGTATATTAACAAAAGCAGAGATGAGGTGAATGATGCGTATAATGAAGAAATTGTTTTTGACTTTAATGCTAAGTGCGGCGGCATTTGCCCAGCAGACGGTGGATGTCGGCGATATTATCGTTACTGATCTGGGCAATGATCTGTTGAAGATCAGTGTCGAAGTGAAAAATATTTCTAATAAATCCATCAGTGAAATCGCCGGCTACTTGGATATTTATGATAAAAACGGCAATATCACCGAAAAGCAGGAGATCGCCATCGTCCTGAAAAGCGATGTTCCGCTCAAACCGCAGAAAAGCGCTTCGCGGAGTACGATCATTACCCAACGGCCGAATATGTCCGGTACGGTACGCTTCCGGATTACCACTTTGCGCTTTTTCGGCGAACCGAGCGTCTACATGATTTGCCCGGCCTGCGGCGAACTGGTCCCTAAAGATTGACCCGCTAACGCGACGGCAGGCGATAGAGCAATTCGTTAATCCACTTTTTTCCGGCTAAAATATATTGATCGGTTTCGGTTTGCGGGTAATCATTTTGCATCATGATCGTTGCGATGACAGCCAGAGGCAGGGGCAGGTAACGCCGGACCGGATCACGGTAAAACTGGTCAAGTCCCTGAATCAGACGCTGACTGCCAGCCGGTTCCAGTAAATCTTTGAAAATCGTATCGGCCAATGCCGGGCGGAGTGCCCGGGTGCGCAGTTGATAAAAGAGTTTACCGTCGAATAATCCACTCAGGTAAGCGTTTTTAATGCGGAAATTGTACTCCGGGTATTGCGCGGTGACTTTATCAATGGCTGTCCAGTCGTCGCCATCCCAGAAAAGTTTCGTTTCCTGGGCGTTCATCAGGACGACCCAGGTCAGTAGAATCGGAATCAGGTACCATCTTTTCATTACATTGAACCTCACGGATTATTTCAAATAAAACTACATCAATGCGGCGTCTGCAATTTGACTTTCAGCGCCAAATCTATAAAATTCTGGTAGAGCGTTTTTAATTCCGGGTAATCGCCGAGCAAGTCCAGGTGCTGTTCGATCGTTTTAAAATCGCCACGCATCAGCGGCCCGGTCAGGACGCTGTCATCCCAACCATTCGTTATGGCCTGTTGTGAAACCGGTTGCAGAATCGCGCGGGCTTGCCCGGGCGGAAGGCCATTCTCAGCGCATAATGTTTTAATGGTGTTGATCAGGGCTGAAACGTGATTATTCAGGAATACAGCGGACAGGTGGACGATCTGTTTCTGCCGACGGTTGAGCAGGTACGGTTGACCGCCGATTTCCCGCACTAACTGCGCCAGGTTGTTTTTTAAGGCTCCCTCGCAGGTGTAGACGCAATGTTCCAGTACAGCCAGGCCCGCTTTAATGTCCGGGACGCTGACGACCGGATGCAGGGAACCAGTGACGGCGCCTTTGTGTTCGAGGTCGGTAAGAGCCTCAGAAGTCAGAAATCCGGAAGTGTGGCAGATATTGACTCCGTCGAAATCGCGGCCGCAGGTCGCCAGTTTCCCGGCTATTTCCGTAATCGCATCGTCACTGACGGCGATAATGATCCAGTCTGTTTTAATATGATGAGCGTCCAATTCATTGGTAAAATTCAGGAAGGGTACGAACTGCCGGGCCAGCGCCAGTCGCTCCGGATTCCGGTTCCAGACGAATTCCGGCCGGAAGCCAATTCTCTGTAAATGGTAGGCAAGTGAAATGCCGACCCGGCTGGCGCCGAACAGACTGAAACTGCGTCCCGGCCGATCTTCATTCATAAACGACCGCTGAAACATAACCGACAACTTCCGCCCGCATACCGCAGGTATCACCGGAATTGCGGTAATCGAGCGATTGGCATTGCGCCGTGCCGGATTGGCGGGCGTAATTCAAGAGAGTCAGGATCGGACCGAAACCGCAGGCTTCGAGATTCTCCTTATGAAAACCGGCTTCCAGCGCATCCAGATCGTAATTCTCCAGCAATTTAACAAAAGCGGTGTCCATACGGACGGCGACCTGGTAAGGATGATAATGCGATAAATCCGAACTGGCGATTACGATAAAATCATGTTGACGACGTAGTTCGGTCAGCCGGGCCGCCAGTTCGTGGATAACTTCCAGCGAGCCATAGCCGATCGCGACTGGTACCAGGTTAAAGCCTTCCGGGTAGATCGCCTGCAGGAATGGCAGATGTACTTCCAGACCGTTTTCACTGCCGCGGTGTCCTTCGGCAGAATGGCGGATGAATTTGCTGCTGGCGGTCAATTCCGCGCCGAGCGTTTCCGAGATCGGAATGCGGCCGAGTGGAGTTTCCCAGGCGATGCCCGGGTAGATCGAAGCGCCGACGAAATACTCGCGGTGACTCGGGGCCAGCACGATCACGTCCCGATATTTAAATTGCCGCAGAAATTTGTAGCCGGTGGCAGCTACCGGGCCGGAAGCCATATATCCGGCATGCGGCGCGATCAAACCGTACAATCGCTGAAAATCTATTTTTATATCCCGGGCTGAATCCAACAATTCGTCAACCGTTTTGCGCAATACTTTCGGCGTCCCCGGGTAAAATGTGCCGGCTACCAGAGGAGTTCGTATTGAGTTATCTTTCATCTGCATTGCTTTTTCCTTTTTGATAAAAGTAAACAGCCTGAAGCGATTTGTCAAGTCCCGGCGTGTCTAAAACGCCGGTTATTTCAATTCCGCGACGTTGGCCTGAACGCTCAATTGCCGGGCCAGCCAGTTCCAGACATTGTTGTAGCAAAACAGTTCGAAAACAACCGTATCGTCCTGATAAATTTCGCGGTGCACCGTCGTATGATCGCGGATCAGGGCACAGTCGGCCACCGCCTGCAAGGGAACGGTAATGCGCAATTGTCGGCCTTCGCGCGAAATGGCTTTGACCAAAGCCTGCTTCAAATCCGCGATCCGCAATTGTCTCAGTGCCGAGATGAAGACCGCCTCAGGATAGGATTTTTGGGCGATCTTGAAAACCTGTTCGTCCATTTGATCGACTTTGTTGAATAAAACTAATGATGGCCGGGTACCGACGCCTAATTCGTTTAGAACTTCATCGACCGTCAGTAATTGCTGAAGGCATTGGGGTGAGCTGATGTCGGCTACCTTAATAATCAGGTCGGCGTCCGTAATTTCGCGCAAGGTACTGCGGAAGGAAGCTACTAAATTGGGCGGCAGTTTGCGGATAAAGCCGATCGTGTCGCTCAGCAGGATGCTCTGGTAGCCGTTGAGATTGAACTGGCGTACGGTCGTGTCCAGCGTGGCAAAAAGTTTGTCTTCGACCAGGACATCCGCCCCGGTGAACAAATTCAGAATGGTCGATTTACCGGCGTTGGTGTAACCGGCCAGCGCGATTTTGATACAGTCCGCGCGACGCTTGCTCTGGATGGTATGCTGGCGATCGATGACAGTCAATTCGTGCCGCAGTTTGGAGATACGGGTTTTGATCAGGCGGCGGTCGGTTTCGATCTGGGTTTCGCCGGAACCGGCGCGCACGCCAATCCCGCCGATCTGGCGCTCGAGATGTGACCAGCGCCGGGTCAGACGCGGCAGGAGATATTCCAGGGTCGCCAGTTCGATCTGGGTGCGGGCTTCGTTGCTACGGGCATGATTGGCGAAAATTTCCAGAATAACTCCCGTCCGGTCGCGCACTTCGACTTCCAGCAATTCCTGCAGGTTGCGCATCTGTGTCGGCGATAGATCCTCGTCGAACACGATCTCGTCAATCTCCTGCGCCTGCAGGAGCGCGTGAATTTCGGCAACTTTGCCTTTACCGATGAAACTGGCCGGATCGATGGCCTTTTGAGTGACGATCATTTTGTCGGTCGCTTCGTAGCCAAGTGTCCCGATCAGCAATTCCAGTTCCGCGAGATGTTCTTCGGCGACGTGGCGGGGTTGATTGGTATTGACGATGCCGATCAGTAAAGTTCTTTCCAGCGCGGCGGGCTGGCCGGTCGGTAAATATTTCAGGTGAATGCGATTTGTACTCATTTTTCAGGACGATTTCCGGATTCGGTGCGGTTCAGGCGCCCGATGAAAGTTTCGGCGGCAGCCAGTAACAAGGCAATTATCAGCAGAGCGAAGTTGAATTCACGGGTTAGTGTGAGCTGATTGACTTCGCCGTCGGCCAGGCCGCTGACAACCGCCACATTTTCGGGATTGGCTTTGATAATGTTTTTAAAATCATTGGTGCCCAGGAATTCCCCGATGGTTTCGCTGAGCGGCAGATTGACGGCGAAGCGTTCGGTACGACTACCATTGCGGATGATTTCATAAATGCCGGATTCGCCGGTATCGTCAAAGAGATAACCGCCGTCGCGGGAAGGAATGGGCGCAAAACGTCGTCCGGAAGGAGTTTGAACCTGCGGCGCCGATTCGATCACTCCCGGAATTTTATTCAGACTCAATGTATCGCCGGTCGCATAATTCACCGGCTGTTGCGCGCCACCGGAAATGTACAGCACCAAGCGGTTCAGTACCGCCGGGAAAAAACCGGAGAACGGCAGATCGGTCCATTCACCGTGCGGAATGGTAGCCATCAGTACACAGCGCCCGGCCGCCTGTTTCGTTTCGATCAGCAGGGGAGTGCCGTCGTCGAATGACATCAGAACCGTATGCTGTGCGCCGCAGACGAAACCCGGCACGTTGAAGAAACGTGGACTGCCGGCCGGTATCTCGTCTTTCGGCCAGAGTTCCCGGAAAATTGGGTGGTCGGTTTTGAAGCGGCCGACACTCAGGTAAGTGGCATCGGAACCGCGCCGCGTCCCATGCCAGCGCGGGACGCCAAAACGATCGGCCCAAAGTGCATTAAAATCCTCCGGAGTGCAATTCCGGCCGACGAACAGCAGGATGCCGCCGCCGTTACTCAAATAGTCTGCCAGTGCGCTTTGATTAGCGCCGCTCAGCCGGGAGACATTGCTGAAGATCAGACCGTCGTATTGCGCGAGATTCTCGTTGCCGAAATAATCAGCGGTGACGAAGCGGCTTGCGATAGTTTGAGCCGGACTGGCATCCAGGGCCTTCACAATGTAATTGCCGTCGGTCGGTTGCTCGCCGACTACCAGGATGCGGATGACGGCGGGAATGTTGAGCACGAAAAAGCGCCGGTTGTCGGCGGTCAGATCGTCGTCATCGGTTTGCAGGTAACCGCTCAAAGCGCCGGTTGCTAAAGGCACGAATTCAAAGGTTGCTTCACTGCGCTTGCCGGGCGGCAGGTTGATCAGGGCCTGCCCGACGCGTTCGTTCTCGATGAACAGCGATACCGGGTATTCCTGTGCATTCATCCGCCAATTTTCGGCCAGGATTTTCAACGTAACGGATTTGTCTTTGGCCTGAATCTGCTCGGTAAAGATTAACTCGCCGAGCGCCGTGTTTTCGGCCGGGGCCGCGACCGGGAAAAGCACGAGCCGGATTTTATTGGCGTGAATATTTTCCCATAAATTTTTAACAGTCTGTGTCCCGGCGCTCCAGTTACTGCGCTGGAAATCACTGGCTAACCAGATAACGCCGTTTGCGTCGTGGTTGGCACTGATGTCACCGACAGCGGTGCGCAGGGCGAGTATTAATCGTCCGCCGTATTCGGTCGTTTTAATGCCGGCCAATTCCTGGACTAATTCCGCTTTGCCGGAGACGATTGTGCGGTGTTCGATCCGGTCGGGACGCGTGCTGAGAATCAGGTTCAGATTAACGGGGAAGTCGATCTTGTCCGCGGCGGTTTCGATCATTTCCATGGCATTGGTTAATTGCGGGCGGCCCTGGACATTCAGGCTCAGCGAAGCCGAATTATCGACGATCAGGTAGAGATTGGTGCCTTTACCGACGAATATGCCGGGTGTCCGGCCGCTACGATATGGCCGCGCGAAAATCAGGATCAGGCACAGCACTAAAAGCGTGCGCAAAATGAGGAGAATGATTTGGCGGATTTTCAGGCGTCTCAGTACGTCGTTCTGCAGGCTTTTCAGGAATCGCAGAGTGCTGAATTCAACGACCTGAAAACGCTGGCGGCCAAGCAGGTGGATCAGGAGCGGAACGCCGATCAGCGGCAATAACCAGAGGAATCCCGGATTTAAAAAGGACATGCCAATCCTGTCTGATGATATTTATTGATGGAAAAGGCGGTCAATTCAAGGTTTTTTTTCAAGCAGGACTGCGATCTCCGCGCCCGCCGTTTGCAATGGCAGTTCGCTTTGTCCGCCGTCTTTCATGTTTTTCAGGATCACGACGCCACGGGCGATTTCATCGTCGCCGATGATCACGACCCGGCGAGCCTGCTCGCGGTCGGCGTCCCGCAGTTGGGCTTTCATCGAGCGACGCAGAAAGTCCATCTGGGCGTTGATTTTCTGCCGGCGCAATTCGGCCACGAGCCGGAAACCGGCATTGCGCGCGGATTCCCCCAAAGCAATTACGTAAACTAAATTTGGTTCCGGCACCGGGAAACCACCGATCTGCTCCAATACGAGCAGGAGCCGTTCCATGCCGGAAGCCACGCCCACGCCCGGAGTCGGTCGGCCGCCGAGATCTTCGATCAGGTGGTCGTAGCGTCCGCCGCCGCAGATCGCATCCTGCGCGCCGAGCAATGGCGAAGTAATTTCAAAGGTCGTGCGTGTGTAATAATCCAATCCGCGCACCAAAGTCTTGTCGATCGTATAAGGCACGCCGGTCAGTTCCAGCAGGTCGCGCACCGCTTGAAAATGCTGGCGGTCTTCGTCTGTCAGGTGATCCAGAATCGACGGCGCGTGTTGAGCCATGATCTGCTGACAGAATTCGACCTTGCAATCGAACAGACGCAGGACGTTCTTTTCGAGCCGCTCACGGCAGGTGCCGCAGAGTTCCTCTTTGAAAGACTCAAGCGCTTTTCTGAGAACGTCCAGATATATGCCGCGGCTGGTGCGACTGCCGATGCTGTTCAGGCGGATTTTCAGGTCCGTTAATCCCAGTTCGCGATACAATTCATAGGTTGTTTGAATAACTTCGGCGTCGGCTTCCGGGTGGGGCGTGCCGAGGATTTCAAAGCCGAATTGATGAAACTGGCGCAGGCGTCCTTTCTGAGGGCGTTCCTGGCGGAAAAGAGCGTCGATATAATAGACTTTGGTCAACGGGGCGACCTGTTCCAGATTATTCTGAATGTAAGCCCGCATGACCGGCGCGGTCAGTTCAGGCTTCAGCGTCAGACTGCTGCCGCCTTTGTCGAGGAAAGTGTACATTTCTTTGGAAACCACGTCTGTATCGCTGCCGACGCCGCGCGCGAATAGTTCGGTAACTTCGAACGCTGGAGTGCGGATTTCCCGGTAATTATTGCGCTGAAAGTAGGTGCGCAGGAAATTTTCCAGATATTGCCATTGATGAACTTCGTCCGGTAAAATGTCACGGGTGCCTTTGACGCGCTGGTATATCATATTTTTCGATTGCTCTTTACGTTATTCAAGCGGATTAATGAGTATCGGTCATGGATTGCAGGATTTCCAGCGCCGCCTCTTTCTGTCCACGCGGAACATAAAGTCGGGCATACGAGCCGGTCGCGCCGGCACTAAAGACTGAGAGAGCGCTATGGATCGGATCGGTTTTGAGAAATACCGGGATGCCGTTATTATTCAGGGCTTCCTTTACCATCTCCGCGATGGTGATGTCCGGCAAAGTTACCAAAAAGAGCCACTTCACGGCGTCTAATTTTTCAGCAGGTAACTGATCGACCAGCTTGGCTTTACAATCGGCACACGTCTTAGTTCCCTCGACAAATTCGTACAGACAATGCGGGCAGAACGGCATATAAACCTCTATATCTGGGTGTCGTATTTGTAAAAAACGCGGGCGATCTCTTCCGCCGAGGTGGCGGCCAGGATCTCCTCGCGGCAGGCGGGATTGTTCAGCATCCGCGATAATTTGCTCAGCAGTTTCAGATGCTTGCTGGGAAAACGCTCGGGTGTCAGCAGAAGGACGAAAATGTGGACCGGCTGGGCGTCGATGGATTCAAAATCGATGCCTTCGACGGAAACGCCGGCCGCAATGAGCACTTCATTGGTTTCATGGTATTTGCCATGCGGCAGGGCGATCCCCTTGCCGATACCGGTCGTCATCAGTTTTTCGCGTTCGATCACGGCCTGACGGGCGGCCTCCGGATGGGCAATTAAACCCGCTTCGTACAGGCGTTCGACCAATATTCCAATTACTTCCTCTTTCATTTCGGCCGAGAGCGGAAAGACGATTAGACGCGGTGTCAGGATTTTAGTAAGTTCCATCAGGTTTTCTTCAATCTCAAAAAATGTGAACCAAATTTAAAAGATTATGCTCTCTTGCACAAATTTTATGTCAGGATTGAGTAGAGGTGTCGGGCGATGGTCATTCGTCCCGAAGCGGGTCTGTCATACGATTGCCAACCTATTTCAGGACGTGACACAATTTGAAATCTCCAATCTCCAATTTTCAATTTACAATTGAAGTGGTTTTAGAATGTCAGCGAAAAGACTGTTTCCTGGCCGGGCGATGAGTGCGCTGTGATCGAGCCGCCATGCAAGCGCATGATCTGGCGGGCGAGACTCAGACCGACGCCGGTGCCGTGAGTTTTGGTGCTGTAAAAAGGCAGAAATATTTTATCCAGAAGTTCGGCGGCGATGCCGGAACCATTGTCTGCGATGCGGATAATTTTTTGCTGTTCTGCCTGATAAGCGTTGAGTTTGATTATTCCATCGGCCTGGTTTTTCAAAGCCTCAACCGAGTTTTTTAACAGGTTAAGGATCGTCTGAGAAATTAATTTTTCATCGGCAAAGAGCGCCAAATCTTGCGGCTCGACTGTAATTTCCAGGCGTATTCCATTTTCGTCGAGCTGATTTTGCATGAGTAATCCGACGCTCTCCAGAAGTTCCCGGATGGCGACATTTTTCAGGTGGGGTTTCGGGACGCGGGTGAGTTCCCGGTACGATTGCACGAATTGCACCAGCCCTTTACTGCGCTTCGCGATGGCGCGCAGACCTTCGCGGATATTTTCGATCTGGTCGGGTTCCGCGAAACCGGCCTCGACCGGCCGATCCTGCTCGAAGATTTTTAAGATCGTCCCTGCTAATGAACCAATCGGCGTAATCGAATTCATAATTTCATGGGCCAGGACGCGAATTAACTTCTGCCAGGTGTCCAGTTCCTCCTGTTCGAGTTCGCCCCGGATATTCTGCAGTGAAACCAGCTTAATGGCCATAGTCTTGATTTTAAATTCAACAACCTTGACCGCCAGTTTGAGTGTTTCGTCATTCAGTTTGAAAGCGAACAGGCGTTGATACCCGGATTTTTGGTTGACAAACTGGGTCGCCAGTCCAGGAGCAGTGCGCTCCAGATCGAAGATATTCTTGAGGTAGTCGAGGCCTAACAGGTTCAGGGCGGCCTGATTGATCAACTCGACGGCGCCGTCCGGCCGGAAAGCGATCAGTCCGACTCCGACATGCTGAATGGTCGTCTGGAAAAACAGGTGTTCGCTCTCTTTTTCAAGTTTAGCCTGGCGGATTACGTTGATAATCCGGTTGTAGGTCAAATTGAGTTCGCGGAAAGTCGCGTCATTTTCCGGGACGCTCAGGACGTTATCCATGTATTGCAGAGATTCCAAAAATTGACGCAGGTCGCGGTTAGTGCGACGGACATACCGGATCAGATCATAAGTCAGCCAAATCCAGATACCCGTGACGGCGAATTTGGTAACTACGAGATAGTCTTTTGATAAACTCCAGACAAAAACGGCGCTGACTAATGAGATTGCCAATACCCGGAAAGTGACTTTGACGCTAAAGCGACTCCAGGCCATATTTTTTCAACTTATTGTAGAGGGTTTTGCGGGAAATGCCGAGCAGGCGCCCGGCTTGCGCGATGTTTCCGCCGGTGGCGCGCAGGGCTTTCCGGATGGTATCGCGTTCATTTTCTGCAAGGTTCAGAGAGCCAGGATGTCGTTCTGAGCCACGCAGGGTTGATTGCAGGAAGAAATCGTCGCCGTCGATGATATTCTCGTCGCAGAGGATGATGGCTTTTTCGATGGCATGTTCCAATTCGCGGATATTGCCCTGCCAGGTGTGTTTTTTAATTTTCATGATGGCCGCCGGCGTTATGCGCAAATGGGATTTATCATATTTAGCCCCATATTTATTGAGGAAAAAGTCGACCAGCGCGGGAATATCTTCCAGGCGTTCGCGTAAAGGTGGCAGGTCGAGCTGAATGGTGTTAATGCGGTAGAGCAGGTCTTCGCGAAATTGTTTATCCTGCACCATTTGGTTGATCGGGCGATTGGTGGCGCAGATCAGACGAATATCGATCGGAATCGTTTCATTCGATCCCAGACGAACGACTTCCCGGTTTTGGATAACAGTCAGCAGTTTGGCCTGCATAGCCGGCGGGATGTTACCGATCTCATCCAGAAAGAGAGTCCCGCCGGAAGCGATTTCAAAGCGGCCGGCCCGATCCTGCCGGGCGTCGGTGAAAGCGCCGCGCACATGCCCGAACAGTTCGCTCTCGAACAAGGTCTCGGTGATTGCTCCCAGGTCCACACTAACGAATACCTCGGCCGAACGTTTTGAGCGCCGATGAATTTCACGCGCGATCAGCTCCTTGCCAGTGCCGTTTTCGCCCAGGATCAGGATGTTGGCGTCGGTCTGCGCCACTTTATTAATAATGGCGAGCACGCTCTGCATGGCCGGCGAATCACCGATGCACAGGGTATAGTTCTGATCAATTTTTTCCGTTAAATGCTTTTGTTTATCCTTCAGGCGACCGATTTCCAGCCGGGATTGGCGCAATTTATAGGCTGATAGCAGACGCGCCAGCAATTTTTCCTCATCCCAGGGTTTTTCGATAAAATCAGTTGCCCCTTCCTTAATGGCTCTGACCGCCAGCTCAATATCGGCATAAGCCGTCATAAAGATAATCACTGCCGCCGGATCATGCTTCAAAATCTCTCTCAGCCAGTAAAGACCTTCGTTTCCGGTGTTAATACCCGCCTTGAAATTCATATCCAGCAGGATCACATCGAAGCGCGTGTTCTGAATCTGCCAGGGGATCAAATCCGGATTTTTCTCGGTGTGTACTTCCTGGAAATGATTTCCCAGGCAAAGGCGTAATGCGATCAGGATTTCTTCATTGTCGTCGACAACCAGGATCTTTGCATTATATTTTGCCATCAGTTCAAATTCCTTTTAGGGTCCTTTGGTCGTTTTGATCATTACTTCGCCGGTTGAAACATACGCTTTTTTCATTCACAAACTCAAGAAAAACTTCCTGCAAATTTAGTGACAGACTAATCGTTATCCTTGACTGAAGCTCTTATTCGGGAACCTGCGATCAGGGACTCCGCAGAACTATTTGACCACAGCCGGGAGCGCCTGTGTACAAATTACTCAGCGGCTGTATAAAATTTACAAGTATCGCAAGTTTGGCCGGAAATGCAATCGTCGAGTAACCGGCGTTATTAATTCTGGCACAGGAATTGGTTTAAAGAACGGTGACAATGTTAAGAGAAAGGAAACAAGATGATTACTGTCAAGAACCTGTTTAAAATATTCCAAACAGATGAAGTCGAAACGACTGCCCTGAATGGTGTCAATCTGGAAGTAAACGGAGGTGAGTTCGTCGCCATTATGGGGCCCTCCGGCTGTGGAAAGTCGACCCTATTGAATATCCTGGGTTTACTGGACAATCCCTCGGATGGTGAATATTACTTTGCCGGGCAGGAGGTCGGCCGTTTCTCCGAAAGCCAGCGTGCCAGCCTGCGGAAAAATAACATCGGTTTCGTTTTTCAGAGTTTCAACCTGATCGATGAACTTACCGTATACGAAAATGTCGAACTGCCTTTATTGTATCTGAAAATGCCCGGCGCGGAAAGAAAAAAACGCGTCACGCAAAAACTGGAACAGATGAACATTTATCAGCGCCGGAATCACTTTCCCCAGCAACTCTCCGGTGGTCAGCAACAGCGTGTTGCGGTCGCGCGGGCAGTCATCACCGATCCCAAAATAATTTTGGCGGATGAACCGACTGGTAATCTGGATTCGACGCATGGAGATGAAGTCATGGCCATGCTCGGCGCCCTCAATCAGACCGGGACGACAATTGTAATGGTGACGCATTCTCCGGCCTATGCCGAATATGCCCAACGCGTGGTGCATCTTTTCGATGGACAGATCATAACCGATCAACAGAATAACAACTACCACCTGTGAAAAATTGAAAGGATCGACCTGCATGCCACACTTTTTAATTAAAACAGACCAGACAATAAACAGAATCACAGTTAACAGACAAATCAGATTCGACCAGGAGAAAGATATGATGAGACTAAAAACGCTTCCGATAATAATCGCTGTGTTAATGGCTGTTTCCGGTTGCTCGATCGGCTCGGAAACCGGGAATTTGACGGTTGCGACTCTTGAAAAACCGATTGCACGAACGGCGGTCGTTCGCGCCGCGTCCCAGAATTTCTGGGAAGCTATGCATCATTTTGATTTCGACTATGTGAATCGCCAGCCGGTCGGCGAGACCTACCGGCAATTCGCGCAAGGCTTGCAGTTGGTCATGGCCGGCGAACAGGCGTCTGCCGAAACATTATTTACCACGCTTTTTGAATCTACCAGTGACTCGCTTATCCGGCAGAATGCGGCTGAAATCCTCCAGTCAATTTATAACAATCAGGATAAATGGGGCGAACTGGTTGACCTGAGTGCCAGACTGCCGCACGGGTTGGACGAAGACAATACTGTTTTCATGGCCAAGGCTTTCACTCAGGCCTTGCCGGAAAGTTATCATTTTCCGGATCAACCGGTAACCTTGGCGACGAAATTGAGCATTTCCGGCGTCCCGATGGTAGAAGTCAAAGTCAATGGTGTCGCTAAGCGCTTCTGGATCGATACCGGCGCCGAAATGACGGTGTTGTCATCGGCTTTTGCCGCAGAATGCGGAGTAACTCCCATCGGTACGGATGCAGCCAGAATCGGGACATCGACCGATATCAAAATCTCCATGCGGCCAGGCGTTATCCGGGAATTCCGGATTGGCGGCCTGCTGATCGAAAATCACCCGGTCATAATCCTTGACAAGAAAGACCTCGAAGTCCGATTATTCAAGATCTTCCGTCTGTTGAAGATTGACGGGATTATTGGCTGGAACGTGCTGAGAAATCTCGACCTGACATTGGATTACAAAAGTCTTACGACGACTATCCGTCCACCGGTCAGGCGTCAGTCTGCCGAACGGAATTTTCACTTTTTGAGTCAGCCGCTGGTCAGCCTGACCGATACGCTCGGAGCGCCTTTCTATTTCTTTCTGGATGTCGGAGCCAACCGCACCACGCTCTATGAACCGGCATTGCAGAAGATAGACACATCACGGGCTGTCTCGAAAAACGCCCTCGTCGGCGGAGCCGGTGGTACTCAGCATGTAAAAACAAGAGAGATTCCGCAGGTAGCGCTGGTACTCGGCGACCATCGTTTAAATTTCGCCAACCTGAGCCTGCACGGCGACGGGAAAGAAGGCTTCTTTTATTTCGATGGTGTTTTGGGTAGTGATATAGCCGAAAGAGGCACACTGATCCTTGATTTTCAGAACGGGCGCTGTGAATTGAAAATGCCGGAATGAGAAAGTGAACGGATGACGATCATAAAAGAAATTGCCCTCGGTTTCCGGTTGGTAAGAAAGCACGCCCTTTTCTCCGTCATCAATCTGATCGGACTCTCCGTGGGATTTTCGGTAGCGCTGGGTATTTTTCTATACATAAGCGATGACCTCGGCTATGACCGGATGTTCCTGGAAAAAGGTGAAATATATCGGGTTGCGACTCAAACCCGTACACCGGATGGAGAAGCTTTTCTGGCATCTTCGCCCCGCGCCCTGTACGCTGTCCTGGAGAAGGATTTTCCCGGAATTTCAGCGGCGGTCAGCATCAGCAACGGACAGGATGCGGTCGTTAAAACCGCAGGCGGCGATCTGTTTTTTGAAAAAGCGGGACTGTACACGGTTTCAGCCCATTTCCGGCAGGTTTTTCCATTACATTTAAAGTTCGGAAATCCCGACAGAGTTCTGGCCAACCCGCAAGAGGTAAGCATTTCCAGCAGTGTCTGCGAAAAATATTTTGGGAAGAGCGATCCGGTTGGAAAAAGCCTGACAATTAACGGCCAGGACTGGTTGATCGGGGGAGTTCATGCAGATATTCCACGCCAAAGTCATTTGCCGGAAATGGCATTAGTAATCGCGGCTCCCGCGATAATTGATATTCCCGATCTCCGGGAAGACTGGATTTGCGTGAAGACCTATTTTAAAACGAATGCGCCGGTCAAAAAGGAGAACCTGGAAAAGCTAATCAACGATTATCTTCGTCGGGAGAGTCCGAAACAAAACGGACAAAATCCAGCGCCAATGTCTTTTCGGCTACAACCGCTGCAGACCATTCATCTGTATTCGCATTGTCATGATGAGTTCAAAAAACCGTCCAATCCGGCTTTACTATGGGGATTGGTGCTGATTGGCGCAATAGTCCTGGGATTAGCCGTGTTTAATTTTATCAATCTGGCGACTGCTCAATTTCTGGGGCGCGCCCGTGAAATCGGGATTCGACGCATCAGCGGAGCCACCCGGACCGACATTTTCCGCCAGTTTATGATTGAGACCGCCTGTATCTCGGTAATCGCGTTTTTAGCGGGCCTCGTGCTGGTCGAGCTATTCCTGCCGCTGGTTAATCAAAGTACCAACCGGCAACTGGAGTTGGCATTTTTCCGGAACGGCTGGTTGGATGTTGGGGCCATCTCACTACTCGTTATGATCACCCTATTGGCAGGCAGTTACCCGGTCTGGTTAGCCAGTTCGGTCCGGTTGATGGATATTATGAAAAACCGCCTGCCCTGGCAGTATTCGCGCCATTTTATACGGAATAGTGTGGTAATCTTCCAGTTTACAATGGCGATAATACTGATCTGCCTGGCTATGCTGATTTATCACCAGGTAAATTTTATGAAGACAAAAGCGGTGGGTTTTAATCCGCGCAGGGTGTTGGTCATTCCGGCTCAATCGGCCCAAATGGCGCGCGCCTACAAGACGCTTTTTCCGACCATTCAGACAGAGTTAACCCGAAATCCGGCGATTATTTGCGTGACGTCGCAATTGAATCCTCCCGGTCAAATGGGTAATTATGACGTTCTGCAGTTACTGGATGAAGGTGGTCAGAAAGAACTGTTCGCGGCCTGGCAGTTTGTCGATGAGAATTACTTCAGGGCTTATGAAATGCCGCAGATGGCCGGACAAAATTTCGTGCGTCAGGCAAGTATTGATGGTAAAAACGCTTTTATCATCAATGAAACCGCCGTCCGAAAATTCGGCTGGTCGCTGCCTGAACAAGCCCTGGGTAAGCGCTTAAAGCTCTGGATGTTCGAAGGACCGATTGTCGGAGTCGTTCGTGATTTCCATTATCAATCCCTGCACTCACCGATTGGGCCGGTGGCATATTGTTTTACATCCGACTTTTTCCCTGAATCGATCAGCCTCAAATTGAGTTCCAATGATAATGACGCCGACTTGAATTTTATTAAGGGAAAATGGCGGGAATTTTTTCCCAATAATCCGTTTGAATATTTTTGGCTGTCGGATGTTTACGACCGTTTTTATCAAAGCGAGGAGCAAATCAGTTGCATGACGATCTTATTTGCCGGCCTGGCCCTGGTGATTGCCTGTCTCGGTCTGTTCGGTTTGGCCGCTAATTACGCCAAGAGTAGCACCAAAGAGATCGGTGTTCGCAAAGTTATGGGCGCCCACACGGCCGAGATTACCCTGATGATTATCCGAAAATTTATTGTGTTAATATTGATCGCCATGGTGCTGGCCTGTCCGCTCGCCTGGTACCTGATGCGGCTCTGGTTGCTAAATTTTGCCTACCGTGTCCCGATCAGCATCGCGGTCTTTTTATACGCGGGATTTTGCGGTTTGGCGGTTGCCCTCCTGACCATCGGATTTCAGGTTTGGAAGGCCGCCACCGCCAATCCGGTCGATAGTTTAAAATATGAATAGCTAAGTTTGCCAATCATGCAAACTGAGAACTGATAAGAAGAGGTAATAGGTATGTTCAGAAATTATACCAAAGTAGCCTGGCGCTATTTAATGAAATTCAAGGGTTTTACCTTCATCAATGTATTCGGATTGACGGTCGGTTTGCTTTGTTGTATGCTCATTTTGACGTTCATTTTTAACGAATTGAGCTTTGAAGAGGGACATCTGAATAAAAAGAACATATACCGGGTGGCATTTGAATTGAATGTCGGTGACCGGCATGATAAGGTTGCGGCCGGAATGGCACCTCTGGGGCCAATGATCAAAACTGAATTCCCGGAAGTTATCAATACTGTCCGGTTTGAGCGAATGCGTCAGGAAGTCATCGAGTATAACGATAATCGTTTCCTGGAAAAAGTTCTTTTTTTCGTGGATTCCACGGTATTCGATATATTTACTTTTCCGCTCTTGAAAGGTGATCCGCATGAGGCTTTAAAACAGCCGTTTACGGTTGTGATTTCCGAGCGAACCGCTGCCAAATATTTCGGCCAGGAGGAACCGATTGGAAAAATTCTGCGCTTTCAGGATCGCCATGACCTGTTGATAACCGGCGTTTTAAAAGATATCCCATGGCAGACGCAGTTGCGGTGCGACTTCATGATTTCTTATCTGACACTGGAAAAAATCAGAGGCGCGGCCAACCAGAATTGGTTTCAGTTCGGCTCGCCCTACACTTATCTGCTGGTCAGGGATGGTTTTCGACCCGACGAGTTTGAGAAACGACTGCCTGAAGTTTTAAAAAAATATATTCCGGCAACCGGTCCGATTACGATTATTCCTCATCTGCAACCCCTGACGCAAATCTATCTGCGTTCCCATATGATCGGAGAATTAGAACCCTCCGGTCAGATTGGTTATATATATTTGTTTGCCGCCCTGGCCTTCCTGGTTATGGCAATCGCCTGTATCAATTTCATGAATCTGGCCACCGCGCGTTCGGCCTATCGCACCAAGGAAATCGGAATGCGTAAAGCCCTGGGAGCATCGCGGGCTTTACTGATAGTGCAATTTCTCGGAGAATCAGTGTTAATGGCGTTATTGGCGCTGGTACTGGGAGCCATTTTGTACGAACTGGTTATACCGGTTTTCGAATCATTTCTGGGAACAAAGATTTCTTCCGGTAACGGATTAGGTCTCTGGATGATACCCGGTCTGATAATCCTGGCGATTATTATCGGGATATTCACCGGAAGTTACCCGGCGTTATTTCTTTCCCGGCTGGAGCCGCTCAATGCCACAAAAAGTGCTTCTCACAAAGGCGCTAATCCGATTTTGCGGAAGATCCTGGTGTTGTTTCAATTCGCGGCTTCGGTTATTTTGATCATCGCTACGATCATCATTTTTAAGCAGCTCTATTTTGTGCGGAATACGAATCTGGGATTTGACCGGGATAACGTTATAACTGTTTCCATGCAGGATCCGCTGATCGCCAGCCGATCCACAATCCTGAAGAACGAACTACAGCAAATCCCGGCCGTCGTTCAGGTCAGCACATCTTCAGTTGTGCCGGGCGGTGGCAAACGGATTGCTTTCAATGTCGAGGCAGAAGGTGTTCCCAGCGATGAAAATGTGGTTCTGCAGTTGATTTCGGTTGATTACGATTTCCTGGCTACTCTGGGGGCCGAAATCGTGACCGGCCGGGATTTTGACCGTCAGTTTGACAGTGATGAACACGCCGGAATTATTATCAATCAGGCGGCGGTTAAACGGCTTGGCTGGGCCGAGCCAATCGGGAGGAAAATCAGCTATCCGGATCAACGAAATTATGGCCAGTCGATCGAAGGCATTGTCATCGGCGTCGTGCACGATTTCACATTATATTCTTTGCGCGAAAAAATTGAACCGATTATGATTCAAGTCGATCCGGCCAATGTTGCTTACATGCTGATTCGCCTCCGGCCCGGTAATCTGGCCGGCGGATTGGCGGAAATTCAAAATTGCTGGCGGCGCAACCTGCCGAATGTCGCATTCGATTATTCCTTTCTCGACGAACAATTTGAAAGATTGCATCGCGGGGAAACCCGGTTAGGTCAGATTCTGCTGGCCTTTTCCGGCCTGGCGATTTTAATCGCCTGCCTGGGATTATTTGGCCTGGCTTCTTATACGACGGAACGCCGCACAAAAGAGATCGGTATCCGGAAAACGATCGGTGCAAGCGTCATTGATCTTGTCGTCTTATTGACCAAGGATTTCCTGGTGCTTGTCCTGTCCGCAAATATCATCGCCGTGCCGGTGGCTTACTTTGCAATGCAAAAATGGTTAAATGGATTCGCCTTCAGAACTAATATCACCGTCGGAGTTTTTATCTTTGCGATGCTGATCGCTTTCCTGATCGCTTTGCTGACGGTCGGGGGACAGGCCGCCCGGGCCGCCACGACCAATCCGGTCAAGAGTCTGCGATACGAATAAAGTCCCTGCAATACCGGGATTCTAACAATCCGGCTTGATTCCGGGGCACGGATACGCAACCGAATTGTCGCCGGATCAGATTGATAAAAACAAAATTGGAAAATACACCTGCGATACTAAATTATATCCGGTTCGATCGAAATAATCAGATGAGTGAACATGAATAAGTTTCCTTCAAAAATATTCGAAAATAAGATCGTAATCGGCGTCAGGGACCGAATTGCGGAGAGCGTTGACGAACTCTTTCAGAGCGAATTGTTCAAGGAATTGCTGAATCGTTTTCTCGACCGGCTGGAGAAGAAACAATCGCCGCTTCTGGACATTTTCGGCCATTACCCGCTCAATGCGAATGATCGGAAAATACTTTATGAAACGCTCTGCTACCTGACAAAGTTGGACAGTCATCTGATCCCGAACATTGTTCCGGGTAGTGAACAGCTGTTCGCCGACCGGCATGCTCTCAACGAATTTGTGGAACAATTGTATAATTACTGGCGCAGTTTCGACCGTTTCATCATCTGTGACTCGGCCAGTGAGAGTTTTGACAAGCGGCCCTACCGCACTTTCAATACAACTGTCGAGCGGTTGACGAACCTCGTCCGCCAGGCTTACCGCGACATGCAGGAAAATATCACCGCCCAGCATCCGCGGGTCTATCGCCAGGTGCACGCCGGGGCGGAAGTCGCTACGATTACCGTCGATTCGCAAAAGCCGCATTTCAGCGTTGAATACAGCCAGTTGAATACTATTTCGATCATCCGACAAGTATTGATCTATCCGCCGTTGATCCTGGAACCACCGACGAACAAGCGTCAGGGTGCTTTTCTGGAAATCTATGAAAATCCAATCAAATCGGTGGAACTGGACGATCGGCAATGGCTCTGCTTCCCGCTCAAGGTCGGAGCGCTGATCCTTTATGTCTATTTTCACGAGTCATTTTATGAATTGGGTTTTGCGCTCTGCAACCTGTTTGAGATGGCGAACGATAAGGATCTGCGCCGGAAGCCGGACGGCATTTTTCTGTACGGCATGGAAGATGAAAACCTGCGACGGTTTAGTGACCTGCCGACGGTTTTCTACGAGGATAAGATCAACGATCTATTGGTGGGCGCCATTCCACGGGGCAAGGCCTTCGGATATTTCGGCTACCTTAAAAAAATGATCCTGACTCTGCATAACCTGAAGGTCATGCAAAAAGGTAATTTGCCATTTCATGGCGCTTTCGTCCAGATATTGTTGAAAACCGGCCATCAGGCCAATGTCCTGCTGATCGGCGATACCGGCGCCGGAAAATCCGAGACTCTGGAAGCTTTACGCCGGCTGGGTGACGAATATATCAAGGATCTGACCATCATCGCCGATGATATGGGATCGTTGATTATCCATGAGAAGGACGTTCTGGCCTACGGGACCGAAATCGGCGCCTTTCTGCGGCTGGACGATCTGCAACCGGGTTACGCATTCGGGCAATTGGATCGGGCGATCATCATGAATGCCAGCAAGACCAATGCGCGCATCGTTCTGCCGGTTACGACTTACGAAAATATTACCAAAGGCGTTCCGGTAGACTTCATTTTCTACGCTAATAATTATGAAAATGTCGACTCCGACCACCCGGTGATCGAACGTTTCGCTACCACCGACGAGGCTTTCCACGTTTTTCGGGAAGGTACCGTCATGAGTAAAGGTACGACCACCACTATTGGTTTGGTGCACAGTTACTTCGCTAATATCTTCGGGCCTTCGCAACGCAAGAATATTCACGACGAAATCGCGCACAAATACTTCGCGCACTTTTTCAAACAGGGAATATTCGTCGGACAGTTACGCACGCGTCTGGGGGTCAGTGGCTTCGAGATTGACGGGCCGCGTATGGCAGCCGAGGAATTGCTGAAGGTTCTCCTAGACAGTTCCTCGATCTGATTCTTCCGGTGCTTTCCGATGGGCGATTAACAGATATTTGCGGTTGGAATAAAAAGTGCTTGATTGCGAATCGAAAAATTGTTAAGATTGCCTTCGTGTTAAGTGAATTGAATAAAATGAGAATGCAAATGTCCAATATGATGCGGATGGAAATGATGCGACCTACTGATTTATCCGGGCGTTGTTATGAATAAATAAAGAAAAAGATCCGATAAATTCTGAACCCCGCCCGAGAAAAACCGGCGGGGTTTTGTTTTTTGGATGAAATAGACAAAGAAAAATATTAAAACAGCCGTCGGGAATGAATTCATATATCGCAAACAGACGGAAATTACAACCTGAAATGATTATATTAATTCGTTTTGACAGATTTAAAATGGAAAGAAGAGATGCCAGCAGTCAAGAGTTACGCCGAGATTAACGAGAAAATCAAGAACCGCCAGGCAGTCGTAATAACTGCCGAAGAGGTAAAAATATATATCCGCGAACAGGGAATTGCCCGCACCGTCGAAAAGATCGATGTCGTCACAACCGGCACTTTCGGCGCGATGTGTTCGTCCGGCGCATTCCTGAATTTCGGGCACGCCGATCCGCCCCTGAAGATGGAAAAAGTCACTCTGAATGGCGTTCCGGCTTATGGTGGTATCGCGGCGGCGGACGTCTATATCGGCGCGACCGAACGCGCTCATAAGTCGAAAGAACATTACAGCGGAGCGCATGTGATCGAAGATTTGGTCGCCGGGAAAACCGTGGTATTAAAAGCCCGAGGCAAGCCGACCGATTGTTATCCGGCCAGATCCGTCACGACGGAAATAACTCTGACCGACCTGAACCAGGCTGTTTTGCTCAATCCGCGCAATGCCTACCAGCGTTACAATGCCGCAGCCAATTCGACTCAGCGGACAATTTACACTTACATGGGACGTCTGTTACCTCGACTTGGTAATATCACTTATTCCGGTGCAGGTGAATTATCGCCGCTGAACAACGATCCGGATTTTCTGACGATTGGCCTCGGCACGCACATTTTTCTGGGCGGCGGCCCGGGATTTATCATTGGGTCTGGTACCCAGCACAACCCGGAAACCGGCTTCGCGACTCTGATGGTCAAAGGCGATCTGAAAACGATGCGGGCGGAATTCCTGCGCGGCGCGTATGTGCATGGCTACGGCAGCACACTGTTCGTCGGCATCGGCGTACCAATACCGATTTTAAATGACGAAATAGCGCGGGCAGTGGCGTTCACCGACGACGAAATTAAAGTCAATATAGTGGATTACGGTATTCCGCGCCTGAAACGCCCGGTACTAAAAGCCGGCGTCAGTTACCGCGAACTCAAGTCCGGTTTCGTGGAAATCGACGGCAAAGCGGTGCGAACCGGCTCGATCTCGAGCCAGTTTATGGCGCGGAAGATCGCGGCGGAATTGAAGGACTGGATCGGTCGCGGTGAATTTTTACTGACGGAAGCGGTGGAGCCGGTTACTAAGAATGGCCTGGCCATGCCGCTCGTCGTGCGTAAACCGGAGAAATTGTCTGTCGAAAACTCGCCGGCCCGAAAGAAAGAAAAAATCATTACTATCGACCACAACCGCTGTATTCACTGCGAATTGTGTATCGCGCAGTGCCCGGTGCAGGCGATTTACAAAGATGAAAACGGCGACATCGCCATCGACCGCGCCAAATGCACGCTCTGCCGGGTCTGCACTAAAATTTGCTCGGTCGGCTGCCTGGATTAATCGATAGAAGGCGGGCGATGATTACTACGGTCACTTTCCGACACAAATCCACTATTGCGCGTATTACCGGCGAAGAGCGATTTATCGCCGTGGCCAAAAACGAAATCGTCCGACGTTACGCCGAAGTCGAAGAATATTGCGTTTCCGATCCGGCTTTTCAGACGACACTGGAACCATATTCCGTTCCGGCCGACGCATCCCAAATCGTGCGGGAAATGACGACGGCCGCAGCCCGATGCGGAGTTGGACCGATGGCGGCGGTCGCCGGAGCGATTGCCAGGTACGCCGTGATTGCCATGCAAAAAGCCGGAGCGACGCATGCCATTGTCGATAACGGTGGTGACATTGCCATGCTCAATGACCGGCCGATTGTCGTTGGTATTTACACCGGCCCGGCGGAGATCCGTGACCTCGGTCTGCGTTTTCCGGCGCGCAGTAAATTGACCGGCGTCTGCACTTCATCCGGCGTGATCGGCCATTCGCTGAGTTTCGGGAGCTCGCATGCCAGCATTATTCTCTGCGAAGATCCAATCCTGGCGGATGCCGCGGCAACGGCCCTCGGCAATCGTATTCGTTCCAAGGATCCGGCCGGGATCGAAAACGCCATGAATGCCGTGCTGGAATTCGGTGTTGCCGGATGTATCGTCATCATCGATGATTATTTTGGATTTGCGGGAGAAATCCCGGAAATTTGCCGCATTGAAATGAACGAAGAATTGATTGCCAAATGAAGGAATCGAAATGAAAGTATTGAAATTCGGCGGAGCCAGTTTGAAAGATCAAGCCGCTTATACGGAAACCATCCGCGTGCTGAAAGCGGAAAAGGAGCCGAAGGTGTTGGTGCTCTCGGCGATCTACGGCATGACGGATTGGCTGGAAAATGCCATCCGCGAAGCCCGCCAAAGCGAACAATCGATCGAAGCCACTACGACTAAAATCCGTTTGTGGCACGCTAATCTGCTAACGGAATTGGTCAGCGATCCAACCCAAATCGCCGATTGTATGAGTGTTCTCGAAGAACGAATCCAGAAACTCGAACGGCTGCTTTACGGCGTGGCTTATACCGAAGAAATAACTCCGCAGATTTACGCCCTCATCATGAGTTTCGGCGAACGTTTATCCGTCATTCTGTCGGCGGCGATATTTAATGCCAACGGCATCCCGGCGCAATATCTGGAGTCCGATCGGATCGGCATTGAAACCGACGATTCTTTTACCAATGCCACCGCTCATCTGGCGGCAATTCGTAAAACGCTGCCGTCGCAGGTCGAACCGTTACTGAAGCAAGGTATAACACCGCTCGTGACCGGTTTTTTCGGTGTCAATAAAGACGGCAAAGTCACCCTTTTCGGGCGCAACAGTTCCGATTACAGCGCGGCGGTCATCGCGCATGGCCTGGCGGCCGAACGGCTGGAAATCTGGAAAGATGTCGATGGCTTCATGAGCGCCGATCCGAAAATTGTCCCGGGGGCGACTCTCATTGAGAAATTATCCTATTACGAAGCGGCTGAATTATCGTACTTCGGCGCCAAAATCCTGCATCCGCGCACGGTCGAGCCATTGATCCACGATTCCATTCCATTAGTCATCCGCAATATTTACCGGCCGGACATTCGGGGCACCGAAATCTGCGCAGAAGAATTTATCCAGCAATCCATTATCAAGAGTGTTACGTACAACAAGAACATCACCGTCCTGCGGATCAAGGGCGCGGGCGTCGGATTCAAGGCGGGCGTGATCTCGGAAATCGGCAGTCGTCTGGCGGCCTGCGGGGTCAACATTTACTCGATCATCACCTCGCAAACCTGTATCAACCTGCTGATCGACCGTAAAGATTCGCACGTCGGTTATAAAGCCCTGCAAATATTGGCTGACGGTCTGATCGATGTGATCGAACATTGCGACGATGAAGTGGTCGTCGCAGCAGTCGGCGCCGGCCTGAAGCAAACACCTGGCTTAGCCGCTAAAATCTTCAACGCCGTCGCCGGACAACAGATTAATATCGAGATGATTTCGCTGGGTGCGTCGGATGTTGCGACCTATTTCATCATCAAAGATCCGTACTTGGTCCCGGCGGTCAACGCCCTGCATTCGGCCTTTTTTAATTCATAAATATTCAGGTGAATGTCATGAATAATATACCATCCTCAAAAATTCCGGTCGGAATCCTCGGCGCTACCGGAAGCGTCGGCCAAAAATTCATCGAACTGCTGGCGGAGCATCCGTGGTTTGAAATCACGGCCGTGGCGGCCTCGGAAAGGTCGGCGGGCAAAACTTATAAGGAAGCCGCACACTGGTTCATGGCTAAGCTGTTACCGTCGCATATTGCTGCTCTACCGGTGCAACCCTGCGAGCCCAATTTGCCCTGCCGAATCGTTTTTTCGGGATTGGACGCGTCGGTGGCCGGTGAAATCGAGACCGATTTTGCCAAAGCCGGTTATATCGTGATTTCCAATTCACGTAACCATCGCAATGATCCCGATGTGCCGATCCTCGTGCCGGAAGTCAACTCCGATCACCTGGCGCTGGTCGGTACTCAGAAATACGAAAAAGGTGCGATAATCACCAATCCGAACTGCGCCGCAACCGGGCTGGTCGTGGCGTTAAAGCCGTTGCTCGATAAATTTGGCCTGTTGGCCGTCAATGTTGTCACCATGCAGGCGGTTTCCGGAGCTGGTTACCCGGGCGTCGCCAGCCTGGATATTCTCGACAATGTCATCCCGTTTATCGGTGGCGAAGAAAAAAAATTAGAAAGCGAACCGCAGAAGATTTTGGGAACTTACCGTGACGGGCGCATCGAACCGGCGCAATTCAAAGTCAGCGCGGCCTGCAACCGCGTAGCAGTCATCGACGGTCATACGGAATGTGTCTCGGTCAAGCTCGAGCGTAAGCCAACTGCGGATGAAATCATCGCGGCCTGGCGCGAATTCCGCGGCGAGCCACAACGCCTGAAACTGCCGAGCGCGCCGGAACAGCCGCTCTGCTATTTCGAGGAAAATGTCAGCCCACAACCGAAATTGCATCGCCTGCTGGGTAACGGCATGACCGTCAGCCTCGGCCGCCTGCGCGAATGTCCGATTCTCGATTATAAGTTTGTCTTGCTTTCACATAACACGGTCCGCGGCGCCGCCGGCGGAGCCATTCTGAATGCCGAACTATTTGTCGCCAAAGGCGGCCTGGAAGCGTTAAAGTAATTAACCGGGAATGGAGGAATGATGAACCGTAAAATCGCTGTATTTTTCACCGCTGTGACTCTATTTTTCGGCGCTGGATTGATCGCCAAAGACAAGCAACCGGTAGTGCAACCGGTTAAATCGACGCAGTCGGTTCTGAAAACCGGGTGGAAATTAGTCTGGCAGGATGAGTTCGATGGCAAGGTCGTCGATCCGACTAAATGGAATATCCTCCTGCGCGAACAAAGCAAACACAACGAACTGCAATATTACGTGCCGGATGAAGTTTATATCGAGAACGGTTGTCTGAGAATTCGTAGCCGCGGGCGCGATTACGGCACGAAACATTACACCAGCGGACGGTTAGACACGAAGGACAAATTCGTCCCGGTTTACGGGCGCTTCGAGATTCGTGCCAAACTGCCGGGTGGACAGGGACTCTGGCCGGCGCATTGGCTCTACCCGCAGAACCGCGACTGGCGCATGGAACGCCTGATGGAAGACGCCGTCGAAAAAGGTCTGGAGCGACTGATTCCCGAAGAACGGCCGTGGTATTCCGAGATCGACATCATGGAATTTCTTGGCCACGAACGCAACATTGTCTACGGAACTCTGCATTATTGTTCGTATGACGGTCAGCGCCGCAGCAGTTCGGGAACCTGGAGAGGCGAATGCGACTACAGCGCCGATTTTCATGTATATGCGCTGGAATGGGAACCGGATTCGATCCGCTGGTATATCGACGACCAACTGATCCATGCCAGCACGGTCGGCATTCCGCATACGCCGCATTACCTGATCCTGAACACGGCCATCGGCGGCAGCTGGCCGGGCAATCCCGACTCGACGACCGTCTTTCCGCAATACCACGACATCGATTATGTGCGTGTCTTCCAGCGCGATGGGTATTTCAAGTAGCAAACTCTCTCGTTCCGTGGTTTTACTCCGGAACGAGTTTGGTCTATTACATGGATTATGCTACGGAGTACAGCCCCGTAGCGAGATTAAATCCGGCTTGATAATGACCGTGAGATTGAGTAAAATGTCTGCGACACGGTGATAAATGCAATGAAAAATAACTTTAGGGCAGATTAAATTTTAAGAGTTGTCTCAAATCAATATTCAATTGAAAGGAGGAATTGATGTTGCTTATGAAGTTTAAAAATATGTTTACTCGCCGCAGTGCCTCTATTAAGAGAGATATTAGACCCTATTGGATTCATTTTATTGATCATAACCCAGGTTGTGTTGAGGCTGAAAACGAGGAAAATGCCAAGCAAATAGCTCTTAAGATTACAGGGGCAGAAGTTACTTCATGTAATATCTTACCATATCCTGCCGACCCTCGTATTAATAAGTTGAGCGAATGTCCATCATTTTGTTATGATGCAGAGCATTGTAAAGGTAGAACCTCTTGTCCGAAACGCCCGGCCTGTTCAGAATAATGGATCCAGTTCGTCTATTGTACTATACCCAATTGACAAAAAATCTGACTTTACCAAGGTTGCAGAAATGAGTGAGAAATCGGCAAGATGGAGGTGGGGATACAGTATAAACATATGTTATGAGGGAAACAGAGATGAATAAATTGCACGAATCTATTTTCGAGGCTCTCGTGATGTTAATTGAATTCGAAAAAGACCTCATAAAAACACAACCGAAAGAAGAGTGTATAAATCACAAGCTGGCCCAGTACTTGGAGACAGTGTTGAACAAAAAGAATCTATTGGGCAGTTATTCGGTAGACATCGAATACAACAAGTACAAAGAAGATGAAAAGAAAACATCGAATGGTCGTAACATAAGGCCGGACATAATTGTACATCAACGTAAAAGCGGTGACAACAACAATCTGATTGTAATAGAAGCGAAAAAGAATTATGACGACAAAGAAGACAGAGAAAAGATTGTCGATCTCGTAGATAGCCGGGACTATCGGTACTCAGTGGGATCTATTATCTCGTACTTCCCGCTGAGAGAATACGTAAAGATTAAATTCTATGCGGAAGGCAAGTGGAGGAGATATTTAATGAACAAGAATGATTTTACGATTACTGAGACTAACAGATGAATCTTATAACCATCGACTGCAGCGAATCCGCGTGAAACGTATCTATCTGAGCCGTTCGTTAAATGCCTTAAAGTGGAGTTGCAAATGAAAAAAATCATAAAATACTTTGCCTTAACATTTTCATTAACATTGAATTTATTTTCACAAACTGGAAAACCATTTTTTGAACAATTTAAATTTACGGTTGCACTTGTCGAAACTGTAATTACTAAAAATCCAAAAGGTGATTTTATTTTAACTCCGATTGGTACCGCCTTTTGGGTAAGTGATTCATCCTCAGATGCTTCTGTGCTCGTCTCGAATAAGCATGTCTTTGGTAATTCTTCCGAAATTGTCCTTAGCCAATATTCTTCTTCAGGGCAAACTTCTGCATTGATTGTAATTCAACTCAAAGATAAAAATGGTAATAAATTATGGGTAGAACATCCTGACTCGATGACGGATATCGCAGCCATTAAAGTGAAATATTTTCAAAGAATCGGACAACTTCGAGCTGAAATTATTCAAATTTCTACTAAGATGTTTGCAAAATCTGATGAAATTATTGAAGGGGATGATGTTTTTATTTTAGGTTTTCCGATGGGAATAAGAACTTCTTCTAAATCTTTTCCATTGGTCAGGTCTGGAGTCTTGTCTTTAAAACCAACAGAGGATTTTCTAATTCTTCCAAATGGTGGCATTATTGGTCGGAATATTTACTTGCTCGACGCAAATATTTTGGGAGGAAATAGTGGCAGTCCGGTTTTTCTTAAACCTGTAGTGAACAGACCATTTCTAAACCCCCGCGAACTAGGTCGAATTACACAACCAAAATTAATTGGAATAGTATCTGCGTATGTAAATGATTTTCTTCCATTGGTAAAAGCACAACCATCCATTTATGCACAAGGTAACTCTGGAATAACGATAGTGCATCGATCTGAAGAGATTTTAAAGGTTGTTATGATGGCTTTGAAAAAATAAAAACGGCGCCTAATGAATTACTGAACCTAACTGCAAACCGCTATCATTCTTTAATTGAGATATTTGAGTATTTAACAGATGAAGTACAACGTCGAAATTTGTCAGCAGTTAATAAAATAATCCCGGCGTGCTGGAACGTTTGCGCGCAAGTTAATTCCCAGTCAAATAGAACTCTGAATCTTTAACTAAACATGAAAATTTGCCCCATATTTGAAATGGGGAAGTTCATTTTATTTCGTTACGTTTTACCCGATTTCCAGCGCCATCTGGTCATACACTGCATTTAACAGCGAATCGTAATCGTGTCCACCAGGGTGGTAGACCGGCTGGTGGAATTTATCTCTCTTTCAAGACTAACGGGCTTGGTTTATTGCACGGATTGCGCTAAAATGTCAGCGTAATGAAGTTGAATAGAGTAGAGATTGTGTTCGCATTAATTATCCCTGTCAGCCTGAATCGGAAGTAAAAATGAACAACGTGTTTTTTATAGGGCTTGTTAGTTTTTTTGCAGATTTAAGCACGGAGATGGTTTATCCGCTGATCCCGATTTATCTGACGCAGGTGTTTGGTGCGACGCCGGCCCTTATCGGTGTGATCGAAGGAATTGCGGAAAGTCTGGCGAGTCTCCTGAAGGTATTCAGCGGTTATATCACGGATAAATACCGGAAGAAAAAGCCCATCGCATTTCTCGGTTACGCGACCGGATTGGTGTACAAATTAGCCCTGCTTGTAGCCGGTTCATGGGTCGGCATCCTCGGAGCGCGGGTCATAGACCGTTTTGGTAAAGGTTTGCGAACAGCGCCGCGCGACGTGCTTGTGAGTGAGAGCAGCGACTCGGCTAAACTCGGACGTTCGTTCGGTCTCCATAAAGCTCTGGATATGGCCGGTTCGGCAGCCGGAATACTTGCGGCATACTTTATTATGAAGGCCTGGCATGGAGAGTATGCCTTCAAGCGGCTTTTCCTGCTTTCGTGCATCCCGGCGATTGCTTCGCTTTTCATGTTTATCTTTATTAAGGAAACCGGTAAACCGCGCGATTCTAAGGCGCCGCTGCATGTTTTCCGTGGGCTAAAGACTCTCGATGCGCGCCTTAAACTTTACCTAATTGTCGTCTTTATATTTACGCTCGGGAACTCATCGAATACTTTTCTATTGCTCAGAGCCGCGAATGTAGGGTTTAATCCGGCTTCTGTTGTGCTTCTTTATTTTGTCTACAATATGGTTTCGTCCCTGCTGGCAATGCCGCTCGGCAAGCGATCCGACCGCATCGGCCGGAAACGCCTGTTGGTTGCCGGTTATCTGACCTTTGCACTCGTGTACGCCGGTTTTGCCTGGGCTCCAAATAAGACTATCATCGTCGCCGCATTCGCACTTTACGGCGTGTTCACGGCGATGACAGCCGGTGTCGAACGGGCTTTTATTTCCGAAATCGCCCCGAAAGAATTGAAAGGAACCATGCTTGGTCTTCATTCGACGATTGTGGGAATTGCGCTCCTGCCTGCCAGTGTAATCGCCGGACTGCTTTGGAATACATTCGGGGCTGTGGTTCCCTTCTCATTTGGGGCAAGCCTCTCGTTTCTCTCTGCATTGATCCTCGTCTTCGGATTACGTCAAAAAGCGGGAAGAGCCAGCGTTTAGCCTGAAGTATTTGCTGCGGAGATTAATTGCCTGTTATCGTTCCGGGGCTCAGCTCCGGAACGAGATTATGTTTCTTGATTTAATGCAGGCGTTTTATCCGATTTCCAGCGCCAGCTGGTTGTAAACCGCATTCAAGAGCGAGTCGTAATCGTGCCCGCCGGGATAGACCGGTTGGTGGAATTTTACATTGATTTTTTTCCAGGGACGGGGAAAATGTGAACCGCGCGGCAGGGCCTCAAAGGCGCCCTTGATGGAAACCGGTACGATCGGGACTTCCATCTCTGCGGCGAGGATTGCAAAGGCTTTTTTAAATTCACCCAGCTCGCCGGTCCGGGTTCGTGAACCTTCAGGAAAAATAATTACATTTTTCCCCATGCGCAGTACTTCCGCCAGCTTCTGGAGTGAGAGTTTCACGTCTTTGTTCAGATCGGAAATGATAATGTTATGGCGATTCGCCAGGGCTTTTACCCAGCGTTTTTGAATATGTTTTTCCTTGGCGTAGAAATAGGTGTTTCGATTGATCTTGTCATTAAGAAAAACAGCGACGAACATACCGTCGAAAAAGCTCTGATGGTTCGGCGCGATAATACAGGGTCCGTCGGGAATATTTTCCATGCCTTCACCTCTCAGGCGGAAATAGATCTTGAACAGACCTTTGGTCAAATGTTTAAATATATTCCAGGTAAACCAGCTTTCGGGTAGCGTTAATTCTACTTTTTCCTTGAATATTTCGGCCCATTTGACCACTCCAACAGAAATTTTCTCTTTCTTTTCACGCATGTAATTGGATAGTTTTTCTACGGTCGGGTGATTAATGAAAATATCTTCAGGGATCTTAATGCCGAACGTGGATTGGAGAAATGTCTGCAGGCTGACTTTGTCGAGTGAATCGAGTCCAAGGTCAATTTCGATATGATCATCCGGGAAAATACTGGTCTTTTTCTGCTTCATGAGAAAATCACGGATTATCTGGTATTCCTCGTGATCCGGTTCTGCGGTATGCATTTTATTTATTCCAATGGAATTAGCCAGTTCTACCAGCTTAAAACGCTGGAGTTTTCCGAGGCGGGTTTTGGGTAATTCTTCTTTTAAAATGGTAAAATTGGAAATTTTCTTATAGTAGGAAACCATGCTATTGTATTTATCAACGATTTCTCCGCGAAACAGTTCGTCAATATTGATTATTCCACGTTTTTGTAACGCCTTAAAATCCGGTAAAAATGCGGCCTGAATCTGATCGTTTTTCATAAAAACGCCCACATCGGCGATAAGGTTGGATATTGATTTTAGCTTTTTCTCGCTTTCTTCGGGATTGAATTTTTTGCCGCTTGACAGGACGATGATTTCCTTTTTACGACCGGTAATCCGCAAGTAGCCCTTTTTATCAATTGTTCCCAGGTCGCCGGTATGCAGCCAGCCATCTTTCAGAACCTCAGCCGTTTCCGCGGGTCGGTTATAATAGCCTTGCATAATGTTGCGTCCCCGGGCGACGATTTCACCATCCCGGATTTCGACCTCGAGATTAGGCATAGCTTGTCCGGCCGAGCCGATTTTCCATTTTCCGGGGCGGGTAAACGTAATCATCGGTGCCGCTTCCGTCATGCCGAAACCTTCGAGCATTTCAAATCCCAGGGCTTTGAATCCCCGGGCGACATCTTCATCCAATTTTGCACCGCCGCTGACCATATATTCAATATGTCCACCAAATTTCTGATGCACGGTTTTAAAAAGAGTGCGGGAGAATGCCCGGGAATTGATGAATTTTGCGGTTTTGAACAGGGCGCGGGTGATGAAATGAGCATCGATTTTATCCATAATGCCTTTATGGATCGCGGCGTAAAGGCGCGGCACTCCAATGGTGATATTGACAGCGTTTTTTTGAAGTGTCGCAATAATGTCTTCAGAATTGATTGAAGGTGAGAAAGCGATTTTTCCACCGACTTTCAACGGTGCGATCATTGAGCCTACCAAGGGAAAAATGTGATGAAAGGGAAGCAGCGCCAAAACCGTTCGGAAATCGGTATAGATCGGAATGACTTCTGAAACGGCTTCAATATTTGCCAGGAGACTATCGAAAGAAAGCATGACCCCTTTGGGGCTGCCGGTCGTGCCGGAGGTATAGATAATCACGGCAGTTTTTGTGATATCGTCCGCATCGATTTCATCGCTGCTGAAATCATTGCTATCATACCTTTGATCTTCAAAGCAGTGAGCCGCATACTTGTGCTCAACAGATTTGAGTGCGTTATCTAAAACGGCCTTGGTTTTCTGAGAGTAAAAAATCTGTTCCGGTTGACAATCGTTGATAATAAACGCAACTTCCTCAGCGCTGGCGAGAAAATCTATTGGCACAACGATAGCGTCGTTTTTCCAGCCGGCGTAAAAGGCAAAAACCCATTCCGGTCGGTTTTCGGAAAAGATGGCAATTTTTTTGGTTTTTTGATCAAAAAGCGTCGAATAGAAGTGAGCATGGCGCAGGATATCGGTGAAGCTATAAGTTTCATCCTTCCAGATAAGGGCAACATTATCACTATTTTTAATAAACAAATTTTATCTCCTAATAAAAACGCATTGATTTTACGCATAATATGAATAATTAAAAAGTGTCAAGACCGAACTAATAGTGTTGCGATGGGAGATGCTATCTCAGATTCTTTAAAAAAAGCGTACCTTGCGCTTTTCGGATTCTTCGTTAAATTGTTGCCGGATTTGTGAAAAGTGAATAACGACAAAAGGATCAAGAATTCATGTCAAAAACCAATCTGTTATTGATTCTGCTGAGCGCCACTATCATCGGTTGCGGCAATCAGGCCGGCCGCGAAACGCTGACCCAGGTCGGCACATTCGATGCCCTGTTGGCCGGAGGCTACGACGGCTCGTTTCCCTTGCGCGAATTACTGCAAAACGGCGATTTCGGCACCGGAACATTCGACGCCCTGAACGGCGAAATGGTCGTGCTCGACGGCCAGATTTACCAGGTGACTGCCGACGGTAAAGTAGCTCTTGCCGATCTGAATGGCAAAACGCCATTTGCGACGGTGACCTTTTTCGATTGCGACCGGCAGATAGAAATCCCCGCCGGGACGGATTTCGATTCGTTGACCAAAATCATCGACGCCGTTCTGCCGACGCAGAATATTTTCTATGCCATCCGAATTGATGGACATTTCAGTTCGGTAAAAACCCGCAGTGTTCCGGTGCAATCCCGGCCTTATAAACTGTTGATTGAAATTGCGGCTACCCAGCCAGAATTTGATCTGGAAGATGTCGCCGGAACAATCGTCGGTTTTCGCTGTCCGCCATACGTCGCGGGCATCAATGTCCCCGGTTACCACCTGCATTTTATCAGTAAAGACCGGCAAGCCGGCGGTCACTTACGGACCTTCAGGACGGCCGGGAAAGCTGTAGTAAAGATCGATTATTCTCATTCATTTTCGATGATCCTGCCGCATGACCAGGATTTTTACAAGGCCGATCTGACTGTCGATAAACAGGCCGATACAAAAAAGGTCGAGAAGTGAACCGATCGGGCGCCGTTCAGGAATTTGACAAGCGCTTGACTGCGGCGGAACTTGCCCTGCTGGACGGCCTGGATTCGCCGCTGAAAATCCAGGTTTTCTTAGATGAGACTCCTTACAGTACCGAACCGATTTATCGTTCGCCGCTCAGTGTTCTGCGCGACCGGAAAGCGCATTGCTTCGACGGAGCGCTCTTCGCCGCGGCGGCCTTGCGGCGGCTCAGCTACCCGCCGCTAATCCTCGAAATGTTACCCAATAAGCGCGACGACGATCACCTGCTGGCACTTTATCAAAAGGATGGTTTCTGGGGAGCGGTCGCGAAATCCAATTTCACCGGCCTGCGCTCACGGGAACCGATTCACCGCACCCTGCGCGAGTTGATTCTTTCGTATTTCGAGGACTTCTTCAACATCGCAAGCGAAAAGACTCTGCGCGGTTACACCCTACCGCTGAATTTGACGACCTGCGACCGCTTCGATTGGATGATCAGCGACGACCGGTTGGAGGAAGTTGCCACCCATCTCGACCAACAGCACCGGGTCAAACTGCTGACCCGGGCGATGGAGCGGAACCTTGCGCCGGTCGATCGGCGGATGTATCTGGCCGGCTTGTTCGGCGCCGACCGCGACGGACTTCATCAACCGGAACCTTAAGTCTTTTCCATTCATCTAGCACTCGAGCTTGACTAAATAATTGCGAATGATTAAAATGTTGGTATGATGGAGATGGATGAAACGGGTATTAATGATATTTCTAAGCAATTATTACACTTTAGAGAAACACATTCAATGAGTTTTGAAGGGATATGTTAAATACAAGAGTAAAATATGGATAAGATTATCATCAAGCAACTCGACGAAAAAAGATTTAATGCCTTAGCAGCATACATTAGAAGTCCAGCGGCAGCTTATATGAGTCGAGAATTGGCATGGTTTTCGAATGAAGAAGAAACAATACTTGGAGTTCTCCTCTGGGATACTATTGATAATGATTATGCATCTATTATCCTTGGTCTTGACGAATCCGGTCGCTTCAAGTGCATTGAAGTAGAGGCCTCTTTCACAGATGAAGAATCGGCAGTTAAGTGGATATACAATCTCCTCAAGTGGCATACACGCAATAGCTC
>Ga0074199_1000486_pt1 | contig 60776 bp, 51 predicted proteins | sample EPASupsiteSAE347_FD_64528 | JGI IMG/M metagenome (GOLD analysis project Ga0074199, IMG submission 64528) | Bioremediated contaminated groundwater from EPA Superfund site, New Mexico - Sample SAE3-47 | ecosystem: Environmental > Aquatic > Deep subsurface > Groundwater > Contaminated ... | reverse complement strand
AAAACCGGGTGGTTGTGGCGTAGCCTATCATTCCCGTCGCGACAAATATGAAGAAATCTCATTGGCCTTATCGTCCGGTTTTGGATCTGAATGCCTATCCGATAGATAAAGTGCTGTTTTCAGGATGAAAGGTTCAGCTTTTTCAGCGTGATTTTTTTGTCGGGGTTTTCCTTTAAATTATTAAAATGAACAATTCTAATCCTTTAATAAATTTCGTGATGGAAAGGCGGGTCCATTCCATTTTTCACTCTAGAACGGGATAACCTCTGCGAAAGATAAAAAAGATCAGATTGACAAACGATAGCATATACGCTATCATAGAACCCATGAAAGACAAGGATCGTCTTGAAAATCTGCAAAATGTCTTATTTGCCGATCTGCTGAAAATTTGTGAAAAATACTTCGGTAAACCAAGAATACCTGGAAGTCATCACATCTTTAAAACGCCCTGGAAAGGTGATCCGAGGATCAACCTGCAAAATGTAGATAAAATGGCGAAATTCTATCAAGTAAAAGACGTGAAGAAAGCTATAGAGAAAATAGAGGGCAAGAAAGATGAATAATGACATTGAAAAATATACATACCGGATCGAGTGGTCGGAGGATGATCATTGTCATGTGGCTAGATGCTTAGAGTTTTCTTCATTGGCTGCCCACGGGGATACAATTGAGGAAGCGCTAAGGGAAATAGAATATGTTGTTGCGGAGTCCGTAAAGTGGATGCAGGAAGAAGGTGAAGCTGTGCCAAGTCCATTGGGACTCAAAAAATTTAAAGGTCATCTGACCTTGAGAATTCCCCCAGAAAAACACCGGGAGTTGGCTATTCGCTGCGCTGAGGAAGGAGTTTCCCTGAACCGCTTTATCCTATCTCGTCTTTCTACCTGAACAGTAAGTTTATTGCACCTTTCCTTCATTAATCTGAGATACTATCGGCCTTGGCCGGTCATTGACTTGTAGGTGGCTACAATTCCGGTACAGATCAGATTTTCCTTGATCTTGGTTAATCAGTACTGGTCGAAACATAGCATTGTTTGTCAGCCAATTTTCAGTGAATGTAAAGTCCGGTTGCCATGAAGAAAGGCGACAATGCTCGACGGTCTGGATGGCTTAATTTCCATTCGTGTATAATACGTATAACCTCTTGTATTCATTAAACCCACAAAGATGCTTGACTTTTCCTCACCATAAAGCCATATTTAAGCCTGAAACGGGTAAATAGACGATAACTTGGTAGTGATGATTAAGGAGAATCTTATGAGAATCGCTGTGACAGACCAGGGGGTGGCCATTACGAGAGATTGGTTTCCCGACGTCGAAGAGGTCGATGTGGAAAAGACAAGGGATGCCGTTGTTGTGAGGCCCAATTTTGCCCGTGATCCCATTCTGGAACTGGGAAAGAATCCCGTCGATTGTGGCATTTCTGATGGGTCGGAGCAGCATGATCGCTACCTATACGGGGGCAATTCATGAGAAGTGTCTTTCATCGTAATGAAAGAACAGGGGAGCGAGTCGGCTTTGTCTTTTGATAAACACTTCACCCAGGCAGGATTCAAAGCACTTCCCTGATAGTTCCCGTTTTTGAAGGAATCACTATTTCACACTCAAGACCTTGGAAGAGATCGCCGACCTAACTGGGATGCTGGTTAAATTTTGGCGCATTGCGGCATGCATGCTTTCGATCGTTAATCCTCAGTATTACGGGCACTCATTTCCGTTGACTTGTAGGGTATGAAGTCAACGTAACGTCCAATACATGACAAATATGGCCGGATAAAACATTTCAACTGGGCGCTCAAGATGTTGTATTCGCCGGGTGGTGAAGGGATATCGTCAGGTATTTTGCGTAAAGGAGGAAATCATTATCAGTAGTGAATATCGGGATCTCTCTGCCGGCTGCCACTGCACATATCAAGAACTCGATCTGTGACCCCTGGATGCCGGATTTACGGCAGGTGTTGTAGAATTCTGCCGCCCGTTCATAATCTTCCCTGGTCAACGGTATGTCCGCAAACGCCAAGAGCTTTTCTTTGAGTGCATCAAATTGACTCTTTATCGTAATCCCGGATAACAGTTCCTGGCGAATGGGTCCGATCATTGCGACGCGAACTTCACCAATAAGTTCCGTAAGTTCGTTAACAAGAGATTGATCTTTCCTGGAAAGCGTGCCTGATCTTCTCAACGCCAGAGACCAGATGGAGGTGTCAATAAGTATTTTCACTGCCGCGACCTGGTTTTTTTATAATCGTAATCCGGATCGTAATCCACATTCCCAAATAGCGACGTGATCTTTATCTGTTTTCTTCTTTGTATATATTCCATTAGTGCCTCCGTAACGACTGCCTTTTTCGTTCTGGCGCCTCCTATGGTTTGAGCCTCTATGATGAGTTTGTCGTCTATTGCCAAGTTTGTGGCCATACATCACCTCCACACATATCGGTACACAATTGCCTGTGTAATGTCAAGAGGGAAACAGGACAAAGGATGTCGGTGAGAACACGGAGAAGTGGAATTACATGAAGTGGACGGGGTCTACGTCCACTTTGACCTGCATGCCCGGGGCATTAAAGCCCGACAGGATATCCCTGGTCAGGGCATGGAGGAAACGGCTGTCATCCCCTTTCAGCAGGAGTTGCCAGCGGTAGCGTCCCCGGAGCCTGAACAGGGGGGCTTCCGCCGGTCCGACGATTTCCACCTTTCCCCTCACCCTGGCCTGTTTGAGAAGATCCCTCGCTTTTTCCGCAAGCCTGTTGATTCCATCTTCACCCTTCGCTTTATGAATACAAGACAGGCGCAGATGAATCAGCCGTGAAAATGGTGGGTAGAACAAGGATTGGCGCAGGGAGATTTCCTCTTCGTAGAAGCCTTCGTAGTCATGATCTTTGGCCTTTTGGATGGCGTAGTGGTTGGGATTGAAGGTCTGAATGATCACCTTTCCGGGGAAATCACCCCGCCCTCCCCGGCCGGAAACCTGGGTCAGGAGCTGGAAGGTGCGCTCGGCGGCGCGGAAATCGGGAAGGTTGAGGGACGTATCCGCTAAAATCACCCCCACCAGGGTAACATTTGGAAAGTCATGCCCCTTGGAAATCATCTGGGTTCCCACGAGAATATCGATCCTGTCCTGCCCGAGGGCGTGGAGCAACTCCTCGTGGGCCCCTTTCCGGTCCATGGTATCGCTGTCCATGCGCCTGATCCGGGCCGCGGGAAAGAGGTTGGCTATCTCTTCTTCCAGCAGCTCCGTTCCCATCCCGTAGACGCCGATATTGGCGCTGTTGCACCGGGAGCAGACCAAGTCGCCCGCAAGGGTGTAATCGCAGTAGTGGCATTTCCATACCCCTTCCCGGGCATGTTGAATCAGGGAAACCTCGCAATTCCGGCACTTTAGGGGATGACCGCAGTCCCGGCAGATCTGGAAGGTATGATAGCCGCGCCGGTTGAGGAGGAGCATGACCTGCTGCTTCCGGTCCAGGGTTTCCCCGATGGCGGCGGCGAGGGGGCGGGAAAAGATGGTAAAGACATTCCCGCCGTGAATGGCCTTTTCCATCTTCATATCGACAATCTTTACATTGGGCAGGGGTCGGTCGGCAATCCGGCCGGGCATGGTCAGGCAGGAGAATTTCCCGGTCCGGGCATTGTAGCAGGTTTGTACCGCCGGCGTCGCCGATCCGAGGACAACCGTTGCCCCGTGGAGACGTCCCTTGACAATCGCCAGATCACGGGCATTGTATGGCAGCCGGTCATCCTGTTTATAAGAGGAGTCGTGTTCCTCATCGACGATGATCAATTTCAGATCACGGACCGGCGCGAAAAGGGCGGAGCGCACCCCCACGGCCATGGTAATTTCTCCCCGTCGCAGGCGCTGCCACTGGTCATAACGGACGGCACGGGAGACGCCGCTGTGGAGGACGGCAATGTTTTCATTCCCGAATCTTTCTTTGAGACGGGTGATGAGCTGGGGGGTCAGGGCAATCTCCGGCACGAGATAGATGACCCCTCCCCGGCGCCGGCGGGTCTCCTCCATGGCCTGTAAATAGACTTCGGTTTTACCGCTCCCGGTCACGCCATGGAGCAGAAAGGCGCTGAATTGACCGGACTGGAGATTGCGGTAGAGATCCTGCAAGACCGCTTCCTGGGAGGGATTGGCGATCGGTCTTCCGGCAGGCTCCCCAACGGTGAGAAAAGCCGGTAAAGAGGGCTGCACGCCCTTTTCCGTGATACAGGCAAGTCCCCTTTTTTCGAGGGTGGCAAGGGTGGAGCGGATGTTCCCCAATCTTTGGCAGAGGCCGGCAATGGATACCTCAGCCTCCTCCTGGAGTACTTTCAGCACGAGGCGTTGTTTCTTGGTTAATTTTTCCGTGGTTGACGATGCGAGACAAGTGGCGGCGGCAAACTTTTCCGTCCTGTCGCAGCGCTCCTTTCCCGCCGGCAGGATTTCTCCAAGGACCTTTCCCAGCGGATAAAGGTAATAATCCGCCGTCCATCTGTAAAAGGCAAGGTCACGGTCGTCAAACAACGGCTCCTGATCCAGGATATCAATTATTTCCCTGGGATTTTCGATATCCGTCGCGGCCGTGATCCCGACAATGCATCCGGTCTGCCGCTTGGCGCCGAAGGGGACAAGGACCCGCTTGCCAATCGCGATATCCTCCTCCAGCGCCGGGGGGACGATATAATCAAAGGATTGATCTTTGGGGATAGGGATGGCGACCTTCACAAACATGGCGGCTCAATTCTTAGTTTATATAAGAATTTTCTTGTTTGGACGCAAGGATGGCGAGAGGGGAAAGGGGGAAGGCTATTCGCCCTTCATCTTTTCGAGCTTCTCCTGCTTGGTCTTGCATTCGATGCACTGGGTGGTCACGGGCCTGGCAATCAATCTCTTCTCGGAAATATCACATCCGCAAAGCACACAGATACCATAGGTGCCGTCATCGATGCGCTGAATGGCTTCCCGCATCTTGGCGATAAGTTTTCTTTCCCGGTCCCTGATCCGGAGTTCGAAATTACGGTCCGCTTCCAAAGACGCCCGGTCATTGGGGTCGGGATAGTTCTCCTTGCCGTTGGTCATTTCCGACACGGTTTTTTCCGCGTCCGACAACAACTCGCTTATCTTCTGATTCAACATGAATCTGAAAAACTGAAGTTTGTCCGGCTTCAAGGGCATCTCACCACCTTATACTTTATACTTGTACTTATGACATTCGGGTGAAAGGACATACACGATCCAAAGGTGTTTGTAAAGAAAAAAATGAACTTCCAGAGGCGGATTCAAGGCAGGGTTTTTATATCAATTATATCAATATACTTTAATACATAAGCGACAAAAGATTTGGTTGTCCACCTGGCGTCAACCATAAACCTGTAAGATCTTTTCCACGATGTTCGTTGTCGAGCGACCCTCGGTAAGAGGGATAGTTATAACCCTGCCCCCGGCAGCCTTTACAAAATCTGCGCCGGCGATTGCCCCTGCCTCCCAGTCGCCCCCTTTGACGAGAATGTCAGGTTGGAGATATTCAACCAATTGCTGGGGAGTAGGATCATCAAAAAGGATCACGTAATCGATGTATTCCAGGGCCGCCATGATGTCCGCCCGCTCGTCTTCCGGGACGAGGGGACGCTTCTCCCCTTTGATCGCACGGACGGAGACGTCGCTGTTCAGGGCCAACACCAGGATATCACCCAGTTTTTTCGCTTCCCCCAGGTAACGGACATGGCCGACGTGAAGGATATCGAAACAACCGTTGGTAAAAACGATGGTCTTCCCCGCCTGGCGCAACCCGTTTAATTTTTCTTTCAACCTCTCTTTAGTAAAGATCTTGTTCATTTTCGACACCTTTCGCAACTGGATTTACTAATCATTTAGGGTATCCATACCTCATGATGCATACCAAGGTGAACGTACCTATCAGCTGTAAGTTTAATTGAATTCATCTACCTATTCCCATCTTCAACCTTAGCTGAGAAACCATCAACTACTGAAGTCGCTAATTTGGGGAAATGGCCTTGTGTAGCAGCTTTCCTTTCGTATTCAATGCCATGGCAGGATCAGCCAAACCCTCTCTACATATTTGTTAACTGTTAGACTTGCTCTCCAAGTTGACCAGCTTGGAAGGCCTCAATGGCTGATTTCACCGACCCTGTAGCGCCGAGAAAGATCCTCACATCAGTCCCTTTGAGCAAAGCCGCAGCCTTTCGTCCGATGTGCCCAGTGAGGACGCAATCCGGTTTTTCAGCGGCTACGAGATTCCCGGTAACCGTTTCACGGGTGACTCAATTCATGCCGGCAGTATTTTCCTTTGACTCATACGATCCCGTGTCCATGTCATAGAAGACGTAGTAACGGCAGCGGCTGAAACGGGGGTCCACTAAATCATTCAGCCCCGGCCCTGTAGAGGAAATGGCAATTTTCATGGAAATGCCCCCTTTCATGCATGATGCCATATGGATTTGCGCTAGCTTATTTTGTCGCAGATTCTCCAACGGGAAGCCATTTTTTGGAAATCTTGTCAAAGCTGCCATCCTTCTTCATCTCATCGAAGCTCTGGCGCCATTTATTCACGATCTCATCGGGCGTTTCCTTGGAAAAGGCGATATAAAACTCATAGGTCTTGATGACGTAGGCCGGGACGATCTCATCCATCCTGTAACCAGCTTCCGTGAGGATTTCGGGAGCTGTCATGTCTGTGAAGGCGCAGAGGTCCAACTTCCCTTCAACGAGACCCTTCGCGTTATATTTCGGCAGTTTTGAACTCTTCAGGTTCTTGAAGCCGAGGCCGGTCAGGAACTCTTTCGAAAACCAGCCGTCAACAACGCCGATTTTCCCAACTTTCTTAGCATCTTCCAGGCTGTTGACGACGATGCCGGAGCCCTTTTTAGCATAAAGAACATCACGGTAACTGCCAATGGGTCCTACCCATTTGAAGAGCATTTCCCGCTTGTCGGTACGGGTGGTGCTGAAGAGAACAACGTTCTTTTCTGTCAGGGCCAATTTGTAAGCATCGTCCCAGGCCATCATCCTGATGTTGTCGGGATGATTCTGGCGTTTCAGGATCTCCTGAACCACTTCCGTGGCGAAACCGGTTACGTGCCCGTCTTTCATAAACGTGATTGGCGGGTAATTTTCCGTCACGAGTTGCAGTGTCTGCATTTTCTTCGCTCCCCCACATCCCGACATCAAGAGGATGATTCCAAAGAAGGATGTAATCAAAAACCATTTTTTTGCCATTGTCGTCACCTTTCTTCTTCCGTGTATCATTAAGTCGAAGTTGGGACAGAAATACTGCCCTTACCCAACCGTCAACATATATGTCCTGCGTATCACAATGATGGATGAAAAGAACATCGTTTATTACAACTTGATTGTGGTCATTGCCGCTGAGGTTGATGGTTTGTGAATTAGCAGGAGGCAGTCCACTTTTATAGGGACGGAAAATTCAGCATCAAGACTTCGCATCTTTCTAACCGGGTTCAATGAGCTCTAAACAGGCCTGGCTTCTCGCTTTTTATTTGCAGTCTTTTAACCGCCACAATTGTATGCCCACAAACCAGAAGCGAAAAAGATTTTTGAGCTGCGGAGAAGCCATTTTTCAAGGGTCTCACACCATGAAATGCTGATATCCAAAATTTATCCGGCGTTCTTCATTGCCCTGGCCAGGGTAAGAACACCGACCTGGGCCGCGCCGTTTTTCAACAACACCCGGGCGCACTCGGCGAGGGTGCTTCCCGTTGTGTAAACGTCATCAATCAATAAAACATGCTGCTTCCTGACCCTTTCTTTGCCGGCAACGGCGAAGGCCCCCTTGATATTGGCCTGCCGTTCCTTGCGTCCCATCGCCGTCTGGGGCGGCGTGTCTCTTTCGCGCCTTAAAGTTACAAAATCCAAAGGGATGGCATAGCTTTCGGAAAGTACTTTTGCCAGAAGCAGGGACTGGTTGAATCCCCGTTCCCGGAGCCGCCGGATGTGGAGCGGCACCGGCATGATCATCGTGTAATCATGCATGTCCATGCCGGAGTGAAAATCACCGGTCATCATCTTTCCGAGGCCGTTTCCCATCCCGGTTTTATGGTGATATTTAAAGGCATGAATGGCCTCGAGCAGAATGCCGTCGAAGGCGGCGACAGACCTGGCAATCACGAAAGGCTTGGGGGCGGTCAAGCAGTCTCCGCACATATGATCCGGTCCTTTGGCACCGGGAAAGGGGGCCCCGCAGGCCGGGCAGAGCGGGGGGCGAATATATTGTATCTTTTCTTCGCAGGCCGGACAGAATAGATCGTTGGTCAACTTTTCTGCGACCTTCCGGCAGGATTGGCAACGGGGAGGGAACAGGGCATCGGACAAATCCCGGAGCAGTTCCTTCAACACATCACAAACCCTCGGCAAGTTCCTCGACCAGGGTGGCATCGTCGGGAATGAGCATCCTGGGGGCGTCCGCCCAGAGGCGTTCGATGTCGTAAAATTCCCGGAGCGGTTCCAAAAACACATGAATGACGACATCATCGTAATCCATGAGGGCCCACCTCCCGTGCTTTTCGCCTTCAATACCGAGGGGGGCCATGCCGGCCTTTTTCAGGCTTTCCTCGATGGAGGAACACAGGGCCTTTACCTGGCGGTCCGAGGCGCCGCTGCAGATGAGGAAATAATCGGCGAAAGATGATATTTCTGCGACTTTCATAACGACAAGATTATGGGCTTTCCGGGTCAGGGCGGCATTTATGCAGCATAAAGCCCTTTCCCTTGCATCCATGGGCGGTGAGGCGCCGGCCTCGCTGTTGGCGGTTTTGGATAGGCTTGCAGAGATGGTTAAAGGTCCCCCTTTCTTGATAAAATGAAATAACCTCTTGTTTTCAGTAACAGATTAAGCTTTCATTGTCAACATGAAATGTATTTTCCCATTGTCTTAAGGAGGTCTCATGTGCTAAAAACCCTCTGTCTTTCAAGGGTTCCTTTTACAACCTGAGAGATTTGCATAACCGCAGAAAAATGGTTCGCAAGCAGCGAATCAAATGTTTTTCGCCGGTCCGTGATTTAATTTAAGATCAGGTAATAACTCATAATTATATGCATGCCAACGAGAAGCGAAAAAGATTTTTGAGCTGCGGCGAAGCCATTTTTCAAAGGTCTCAACATTCAGGAGGAGGCATGGAAAAGCTTGCGCTGTTCCCCGTATTGAAAAAAGTCCAGGTCCATATCCCTTTTCATTTTCTCCACAAGCAGTATCTTCCCAGGGTCCTGCAATACGGGATGAATCCGGAAATCAGTTTTAACAGCGATACCCTGGATACCTATCGCGAGGAAGATTACCGGCGGGTAGCCGACAAGCTTTGTGAAGCCGGCCTCAGGGTTACCTTTCACGCCCCCTTCATGGACCTCCGGCCCGGTGCCATCGACCCCCGGATCCGCCGCGTCTCCGAGGACCGGATCATGCAGGTATTGACCCTTGCCGACTACTTTCGACCGGTTTCGATCGTTTGCCATCCATCTTTTGACGACCGGTATTATGTTTCCACCGAAGATCAGTGGCTGGAAAGCAGTATCCGCACCTGGGACGCCCTGCTGTCCCGGGCCGGAGACATCCCGGTCCTGCTGGTCCTGGAAAATGTTTATGAGAAAGGTCCGGGCCAACTACACCGGCTCCTGACGTCCCTTTCCTCGCCTCACTGCGGATTTTGCTTTGACACCGGCCATTTCAACGTGTTTGCCCGGGAACCGCTTGCCGACTGGATCGATGCCATGGCGCCCTTTCTCAGGCAGATGCACATCCATGACAATCATGGTCAGGCCGACGAACATCTCCCGGTGGGGGACGGAAGCTTTCCCTTTGGGGTGTTTTTCCGGCTGCTGAGAGAGAAGGGTCTTTGCCCCCTCGTTACCATCGAAGCCCACAATGAGAAAAATCTCTTGAAATCTCTTGAAAATATACAACATCTTGATGCTCATGGGGAGGGATTTCCTTGCTGACGTATGTACTGAAGCGCATCGGCTTTATGATCCCCATGCTGGTCGGGATCACAATCATCTGTTTTGCCGTCATGCATCTTGCCCCCGGTTCCCCGACAGACCTTCAGACCCAGATGAACCCCCGGGCTTCGGCGGAACTGAAGGAACGCCTGCGGGCGATGTACGATCTGGACAAGCCCCTCCATGTCCAATACGGATTGTGGGTAAAACGCCTGCTGGTCCTGGATCTGGGCAAGTCATTTGCGACCGATCGCCGACCCGTGGCGGACAAGATCATGGAACGCCTGCCCATCACCATTATCCTGAATATCCTCTCCCTGCTTTTGATTTTGGCAGTGGCCATACCGCTGGGCGTGCTTTCGGCAGTCCATAAGGATTCCTGGTTTGATCGGGGCGTCAGCGTCTTTGTCTTTGTCGGTTTTGCCATGCCGACCTTTTGGCTGGCCCTCCTCCTGATGATCTTCTTCGGGGTGGATCTGGGCTGGCTGCCCATATCGGGAATCCGGTCCCTGAACTATGAGTATCTTGCTCCGGGGGCCGCTTGCTGGGATCTTGTCAAGCACCTGATCCTGCCCGTAGGCATATCCGCTTTCGGAGGTTTGGCAGGTCTGTCACGGTACATGCGGGCCAATATGCTCGAGGTCATCCGCCAGGATTATATAGTGACGGCGCGGGCCAAGGGACTGAGCGAATTTCAGGTCATTTACAAGCACGCCCTCCGCAACGCCCTCCTGCCGGTTATCACTATTCTCGGTCTCTCAATTCCCGGGCTTATCGGCGGCAGCGTCATCTTCGAGACGATTTTTGCTATTCCCGGGATGGGACAGCTTTTCTACATGTCGGTAATGGCAAGGGATTATCCGACCATCATGGGGATTTTGTTCATCGGCGCCATTTTGACCCTTTTGGGGAACCTGATTGCGGACGTCGCCTACGCCGTAGCGGACCCCCGGATTCGGACAGCTTAGGGAAAACTGAACGGAGCAGCTATGTTTTCTGAGTTATGGAGAAGATTCTTACACAACAGGATGGCCTGCGCCGGCGGCGTCATCGTGCTTTTTCTTTTTGTCGTATCTCTGTCGGCGCCGTGGCTTTCCCCTCATGATCCCCTCGCCATCGATCTGAAAAAGATTCTTGCCCCCCCCTCCATGGAACACTGGTGCGGAACGGATCAATTGGGGCGGGATGTCCTGAGCCGGATGATCTGGGGGGCGGGCATTTCCCTAAAGGTCGGATTTGTGGCGACGGGCATCGCCGTTATTATCGGCGCCCTGCTGGGCGCCCTTGCCGGCTACTACGGAGGCTGGTGGGACGCCGTCATCATGCGTTTTGTCGACATGATGCTGTGTTTCCCCACGTTTTTCCTTATCTTGGCCGTCATCGCCTTCCTGGATCCCTCCATCTGGAACATTATGATCATCATCGGGGCAACCGGCTGGATGGGCATCACCCGGCTGGTCCGGGCCGATTTCATGTCCCTGAAGGAAAGGGATTTTGTAATGGCGGCGCGGGTCATGGGGGCCGGCGACGCCCGCATCATCTTCCGCCACATCCTTCCCAATGCCATGACCTCCATCCTTGTGGCGGCGACGTTGGGGGTGGCGGGGGCAATTCTCACGGAATCGGCGCTGAGCTTTCTGGGAATCGGCGTTCAGCCGCCGACTCCGAGCTGGGGAAATATTCTGACGGCAGGGAAGGATAACATCGATATCGCCTGGTGGCTGTCACTCTATCCCGGCCTGGCCATCCTGATCACGGTACTGGGCTATAACCTCCTGGGAGAAGGCATCCGGGACGCCATTGATCCACGGCTCCGGGGGAGCAGATAAATAATATAAATAATAGTAACTTCCGATTCCAAATCAGAGATGATATCAAGGCGGCAAGGGCGTATTTTTCATACGTCGAGGAGCCGCTGACGATGCCAACGAAGATAGCGCTCTGATTTGGAATCGGAATAAATAAAAAAGGCCCCTGTTACCAGGAGCCTCTTTTATTAGAGCTAAAGACGGAAGGTTCTTACTTCTTTGCAGGCGCCGGAGCTTTTTCTGCGGCCGGAGCGGCTGCATCATCAGCCTTCTTCTTGTCTTTCTTAGCCTTCTTGTCTTTCTTCGCTTTCTTGTCAGCCTTCTTCTTGTCAGCCTTTGCAGGGGCCTTCTCCTCGGCCTTTGCGGGCTCAGCAGCGGGCTTTGCGGCCGGGGCCTGTGCGAATGCCAAACCGGACACGGAAAGTGCGAAAAGGATCGAAACGATGATCGAGAGCAGTTTCTTCATTTATAGTGTCACCTCCTTTCATTTTTTCTTCTCTTCTAACAAGAAGCATGCCAGAAACAAATATTTCATAATACTCAACAAAACCGGATTGTTGTAATTCAAACATCATGATGGCTGTATTTCTGCGCCCCTGATGCTGGGGAAATATTCCCCCTTTTATGAGGAATTATTCCCGCCTTTCTTCGCGACATCAGTATGAGGCCTTTGAAAAATGGCTTCGCCGCAGCTCAAAAATCTTTTTCGCTGCTCCCTGGCATGCATATAATTGTGAGTTATTACATGATATTAAGTTAAATAACAGACCGGCGAAAAACATTTGATTCGCTGCTTGCTAACCATTTTTCTGCGGTTATGCAATAAAGCTCTCAGTATGAATATTTATGGCGGCGGAAAGTGCTTATGTTTCAGGAAATGAAGCAGTTTATCCCGGAAAAAATAGGCGATAATAACGGAAATGATACTAATTGCCGCAAGGGTCCAAAGCGCGCCATGCTGATTGTTTCTTAAACAGTTGCCGCTGACGGAAAGCATGGCTGTTCCCAAAAGGCGTCCGGCGGTGGAGATGATCAGAAACAACCGCGTCCGCATATGGCTCAATCCCATGATATAACAGAGGGCGTCCTTGGGGAACCCGGGGATGAGAAACAGGATAAAGGTAACGAGCGTACCCTTATGTTCCATGAAGTAGTCGTATTTTTGAAGGATAGCCGGACTGACGGCCTTTTCCACGAAAGACAGGCCTAACCAGCGGGCCAGGGCGAAGGCCAGCCAGGAACCGATGGTCAACCCGATGGTAGAATAGAGCGTTCCCAGGATGGATCCGTAAATGTAACCGCCGATGAATCCTGTCGCCTCTCCGGGAACGGGGGCGAAAAGAACCTGGAGGATCTGGAGGCCGATAAAAACGACAACCGACAGGGGTCCAAAGGAATTGATGAACTCTATGGTCTTCTCCCGGTCCGTAAACAACCGGATAAAATCGTAATGGATAAAGAGCCAGGTTCCGCCGCCAAAGAGGAGAGCCAGACAGAGAATCTTCAATATGTTGTTTCTATTCACGGATCAACTTTCCCTTTGCGGCGTCTGCCGCTCATTTTAAGAATCAATAATCCTCGGCGGCGGGGGATCATACGTAAGAAAGTCCGGGGTCGTCAAGGATAAAGTGAGACCGTGGAACAATGGCCTTGTCACAGCTCAAAAACTCTTTCGCTACCGGCCAGTTGGGGCGAACTTACATATTACTAAATATATCCGGATAGTTGGTAAATACGCCGTCAACGCCCATATCCTGCATCCGTTGCAGATCTTCTCCAGTATTAACAGTATAAACAAAGAATTTCATTCCCCGGCGATGGGCGGCGGCAACAAACCTCCTGGTAACGACATTCATCCCGGCGTGGACGGCGTAAGCACCCATTTTCTCGGCAAACCGGATATTTCGCCATGGGACGCCGGAAACGAGGGCGCCGATCCTGATTTCGGGACGGCTGGTCTTAAAATGTAGCAATTCGTTGTAATTAAAAGAAGAAACAATAAACTGTTCCGCCGTCATCCGGCGCTCGGTGATTGCAGCGGCGATAAGAGTGGAGGTCGGAGCGGCGGTTTCCGGTCCTTTCAACTCGATATTGATCCCGGCCCGATCACAAACTAAATCAAACACTTCTCTGAGCAGCGGTATTTTTTGCCCTTTTCCGGCGTCGAGACTGCGGAGATAAGAAAGGCTTTTGTCCATTACGAACCCCGTGCCGCTGGTGGTCCGCTCCAGACGATCGTCGTGGATGACCGCCAGTTCTCCATCTACGGCATAGACATCCAATTCAATCCACCGCGCCCCCATCGCCAGAGCCAGTTCAAAGGCCGACATGGTGTTTTCCGGCTCATAACCGCTCGCCCCGCGGTGAGCAATCAAGATGAATTCACTCAAGTGCAAACACAAGTCCTTCCGCCACAACAACTTTCCTTCATAAAGTTTCTTTTATCATCCTCCCCCTTTTCAGATGGGGGCACTACCAATGTCGCTCCCCTTCAATTTGTTCAGATAGGACTTTTACCATTCTCCCTCCCCACCACTTTGTAGATAGGGCGTTTACAATACTCCCTCCCCTTTCAAGGGGAGGGTTGGAGCCTGCCCCGCACTTGATACGGGGGTGGGGATGGGGTTGAGCCTCATAAAGGTTTCCTCCAAACCGGGGAGAGGCTGCCGGTAAAAAAGAAATCATCAATAGTCCCCACAGGATCGCCAGCCATGGCGGTGTAGAACTTCCAGGCTGTTTCCCGGTAGCGGGGATTGCTCGACCAGATTATTTCCGAATGACCGGATGTCCTTGCCTTATGAAAGACCTCGGCAATCAGTACCTTGCCCAAACCCTGGCCCCGGTAATCGGGAGAAATGAAGGCCGTCAATAGTCCCACTGCCTTGGCGTCCGCTGAGGTTCGGTACGGGAAAAATCGCACATCGAGAACGCCGAATCCCATCACGCCTGACGGAGGCCCCCCGGCTCGTTCCCGGGCCACAATATAGACATCGTCACGGACATCCCCGAGGCTGTTCCGCATCCGCTTTTTGGTTGCCCTTACCTCTTCTTCTCTGACCCGACCCTGCTCGGACATCCACCATCTCAAGGTGGGATCGAGCAATTCAATGTCCTCTTCTTTCAGCTCATCGACAGAAAAAACCTTCTCCTTATTTTTATAATCAGTCATAACTCACCCCATTCCCGAAAAAGAGATAGGTTGATCTCAAAATCAACAGTTCTCACTTGCTCCTCCTCATCAACTCCATGGCGCCATTTATACAGGATGAAGTTTATCAGAGGAAGCCGGATATTTCCATGTATATGTAATTGGACAAACACTTGGCCATATGATAAATAGACAATATTAGTATTATGAAACCTTTGAAAAATTCCAATTCCATCTACCTATCGTCATTCCGGAGAAGGCAGAATCCAAGTATTTTCAAACCACAACTGATTACTGATCAAGCACGGAATGACAAAAAGAGGATGTTTTAAAGGTCTCGCCGTAGACGCCTTTTAATAGGAGTAGGGTGGATGAAGCGAAGCGCATCCACCAAAACCAAGCATATTATTGGTGGAACCGCTTCGCTTGTTCCACCCTACATATTTGACTTCTGTATTCTCATATAAATTACTCGTCAAGCACGGAATGACAAAAAATGGAAACCGCCCTGGCCCGGGCAGCGCGGGACCGGGAAAAACTGGCCGTCATGCTTATGGATCTGGATAAATTCAAGAATGTCAACGACACCCTGGGCCATGACGTGGGCGATGTCCTTCTGAAGGCCGTCGGTTCGCGACTCACCGCCGCCGTGCGCCGGATGGACACGGTGGCCCGGCTGGGGGGAGATGAATTTATCGTTTTCCTGCCGGAGATCGAACAGTTTCAGGATTGCCGTACCATTGCCGCCAAACTCCTTTCTCTCTTCGGCAATTCCTTCTTTCTGGGTGACAAAAGCCTGCTGATTTCCACGAGCATTGGCGCGGCGGTCTATCCCGATGACGGACAAGACATGGAAACCCTGATCAAAAACGCGGACATCGCCATGTACCAGGCCAAGGAACAGGGGCGGAACCGGGTGGTAATGTTTGGTGATCATTAGCTGTCGGGGTAAATCTCTAATTTTATCCTTTTATCTCAGTGCATTTAAACTGCATGATATCATTAAGCGAAAACGGACACTACTGGTGGCGAGAGGCTTTAGCGACTTTTACGACGAATAGGTAATAATATCATCAAGATAATTTATAGCACCCCGAGTTTAATCATCTTACTCAGAGGCGAAAGACAATAGGAGGCGGGCGAGTTCCTCCGGGGCTGTCTGCATGGGATGATGGCCGGTTTTGATTTCATAAAACGGCCAGCCGGCGGTGCGGACCCGGGCGGCGGTTTGAATGATTCCCTGGTGCTGGGGACCGGCGTCTCCTTTATCGGTGCAATATATATAGGCCCGCGGGATAATCCGGGCGCGGGGATTGTTTATGGTCAGGGGTTCGAACATGGTCCGGGCGGGATGGTCGGCAAAACGGGGATCTCCCTTGGGTTCCGGGGGAGGATAGCGCCAGCCGTCACCGCCGGTTTTGACATACTGAGAAAGTAACGCTGCTATATCTTGCGGATAAAGGTTTATGACCGCCTGGCCGTCCTCCGGAATCAGGGCGTCCAGATAGACGAGCTGCCTGATCCGTTCGGGAATCTTTTCCGCCACCCCGGTGACAACGGCGCCGCCGTAACTGTGGCCTACCAGAATGACGCCCCGCAGGTTTTCGTAGGTAAATACTCCAACAATATCATCCACATGGGTGCCAAGCCCGATGTCCGGATTGAGAAGGTGGGCCCGCTCCCCCAGCCCGGTCAGGGTCGGCGTATAGACTGCGTGCCCGGCCTGGTGCAGCATGGCGGGGATGGGCGGCCAGACCCAGCCGCCCGCTGTCGCACCGTGGACAAGCACATAAGTTGATTTTATGTCGATACGTTTCATTTATATGAGAATACAGAAGTCAGAAATGTAGGGTGGAACAAGCGAAGCGGTTCCACCAATAATATGCATGGTTTTGGTGGATGCGCTTCGCTTCATCCACCCTACTCCTTGTAATTTTCATGCCATTATCCTCAGAACCGAACGGATCAGGTTTTCCGTCGTGTACTGGCCATCGGTCATCTGGGCGAAAAGGTGCTCGCCACCAAAGAGCTCCTGGACGATTTCCGCCACGCTGCGCCCCTGCTTATGAAGCTCCCGCGCCTTTGCCGCCAGTTCCCGCAGGTAGCAGATGTTTTCTTCCATGGCCTCCCGTCCGTTTTCCACGATCCTCCCGACGGAAGTAAAAAGGGTTATCTGTGACGGCATCGCCGCCAGGATCTTTTCCAGGGAGCGGATTGTCTCCCCCATGTCTTCTTCCGGGCGGATAAACTTGGGACGCTCCCTCGCAAAGATATCACCGGAAAAACACCAGCCCTTCTCTTTTTCCAGCAAGACAATATGTCCGGCCGAGTGCCCCGGTGTCGACAGCGCGTCAAAGATATGGAGGGAAGTCTTGATAACCGGCGGGATCGGTTCCGCCGCAGAAGGGGCCGGATATCCCCAGACCATTTCCTGGTAGGGATAAAGGAAGGGCTTCTGTCCGATGATGGGGATAGATTCTGCCGGAGCATAGACAGGGATGCTGAACTGCTTCCGGATCAGGGCATTGCCGCCGATGTGATCCTCATGAAAATGGGTGTTGACAACTAGATCAAGCTTTTTGCCTTTCAGGAAGGCTGCCAGTTCTGCGGCAGTATAGTCGCAGCCGGTATCGACAAGGAGTCCGTCAACGAGATAGGCGGCTACCCAGTAGAGGGGCTTGCCGTCCATCTCACGGCTTAGTCTGATCTGGGTGATGTTTTCATACTCTTGGATTTCAATCATGAATCCTTCTTTTGCTGCTTATTTGCTTTAACCCCATCCCCACCCCTGCCCTCCCCTTGAAGGGGAGGGGAATGTAACCTTTTCACGAGGGCTTCTTTTGTAGCAACCCATGATGACCGGTTCCGTCGTTGTACCAGCTGCCGTACTGCCGGAACGCTAACCTTTCGTCCCGCTGCTGTCAAGGAAGAACCGGCCTCTCCCGCGGAAAACGGGAAAAGAAGTTGACAGGAGCGAGACTTTTCATTAGAAACAACGTCCCTATCAAAACAAATTCAAGGAGATTGTTTATGTTCAAAACAGCCATCACCGAAATGTTCGGCATCAAATATCCCATCATCTGCGGGGCCATGATGTGGCTATGCAAGCCCCGGTTCTGCGCCGCCGTCTCCAATGCCGGCGGCATGGGTAACCTGACGGCGGGAAACTATGAAACGGAAGCCGACTTCCGCACGGCCATAAAAGAGACCCGTCAACTGACGGATAAACCTTTTATGGTCAACATCACCCTGCTGCCGTCAGTCCGGCTTACCCCGGAGCATCACAAGATGTACATCCGGGTATGTACCGAGGAAAAGGTTTCCGGAATAGAATTTTCCGGTACGCCCGTAGACAAGGTGGCCGGCATGGCCGCCATCGCGGCCCTCAAGGGGGCGGGTGTGAAGCTCTTTCATAAGGTCGGATCTGTCCGACATGCCCTCCACGCCGAAAAGGTCGGTTACGACGGCATATACGCCGCCGGTATCGAAGAGGGAGGTCATCCCCTGGATGACGACGTCACCACTATGGTCCTGACGCCCCGGATTGCGGAATCCGTAAAAATTCCCGTAGTTACCGTAGGCGGCATCGCCGACGGCCGCGCCCTTGCGGCGGCGCTGGTGTTGGGGGCCCAGGGGGTCATGATGGCCAGCCGCTTTGTGGCCACCCGAGAGTGCGAGGTCCACGAAAACATCAAACAGGAATTGGTCCGGCGGCAGGAAAACGAGACGGTAATTTATGGAAAATCCCTGGGTCTGCAGGGGCGGGGCCTGAAAACGAAGGTTCTCGAAGAGGTGTGCGCCATCGAGAAGCGGGGCGGCGGCTTTGATGAACTCATTCCCCTTCTTTCCGGCCAGAAGGTAAAGCAGGCCTGGGAAACTGGGGACGTGGATTACGCTCCCCTTATGGTCGGACAGTCCATCGGTTTCATAAGAGATATCCCTACCTGCGGGGAACTCCTTGACAGAATGGCGGCGGAAGCGATAGTGCATATTGAAAAGACGAAGAAAATGATCCAGGGGGGTTGAAGGAAGGCATGGCTAAAAATACATACAATGGCAGCAAAGACAAGAGGATCATCCGGATGAAAATCCTCAATGGGGAGTTAAAAGAAGAAGACTTGAAGGACTATCTGGAAAGCATTCCTGACGTTTCCGCTAATGCGGATAAGATTACTGTCGTCATGGACAAGATGGACAAAAAGGATAACCCCGTTTCATAATTGAGATATGTTTATAGATTCCCACGCCCACCTGGAAATGAGAGAGTTCGACCGTGATCGGGATGAAGTTGTCCGCAGAGCCACGGAGGCGGGCGTCGACTATATCGTTACGGTGGGAACAACTCCCCGGGAATGCCGCAAGGCCGTGGAGATAGCCCGATCCCATCCCTCCGTCTATGCCGCCGTCGGCATCCACCCTCATGACACAAAGGGCATCGATGAGCGGACCTACCTCTTGCTTAAAAAACTGGCCCGGGAAGAAAAGGTGGTGGCCTATGGGGAGATCGGCCTGGACTTCTTCCGCAACCTGTCGCCGCCGGAAATCCAGACCCGCTGTTTTGAAGAACAGCTTGCCGTGGCCACCGATCTGGGCTTGCCGGTGATTATTCACGACCGGGACGCACATAACCAGACCGTCGCCATCCTGAAGGGCTGGAAGGGATCGACGGGTGGGGTGATCCATTGTTTTTCCGGCGATGCGGCCATGGCCATGACCTGCCTGGAGATGGGCTTTTATATTTCTGTTGCCGGTCCCGTTACCTACGCCAAATCAGAGCGGTTATGGGAGGTTGTCCGCCAGGTTCCCCTGGACCGGCTCCTGATAGAGACGGACGCCCCCTATCTGACGCCCCAGCCCCATCGGGGCAAACGGAACGAACCTGCCTATGTTGCCTTGACGGCGAAAAAGGTGGCGGATTTGAAGGGTTTATCCGTCCCGGAAGTGGGACGGGCAACGGCAGATAACGCAATTAAACTATTTGGAATTACAAGGAAATCAGTGATGTCATGAGTGGTGAGCTTTTATATTTTGCCTATGGTTCAAATCTGAACGCGGTCGATCTGAGCCGCTGGTGTGAAGAGCGAAGCCATATTTACCCCCTCGGAGAAAAGGTGGCAAATGCCTACCTGCCCGACACCCGCCTGATTATGAATTACTCCTCCTCTTTCCGCCGGGGCGGAATCCTGAATATCAAGTACCAGCTTGGGCAGGCGGCCCCGGGGGCGCTTTTCCGCGTCCTTCCCGGCGGCTGGAATGTCCTTGACATCAAGGGTGATACGGAACACATGTACAAGCATTTAAACATCGTGGCTCTGACCGATGACGGACGGGAACACGTTGCCGTTGCCTACCAGATCGACGCCTCTAAAACATCCAAGACCTTTGTCCCCCCCCATCCGGATTATCTGCGCATCGTCCGGGAAGGAATGGCGGACCACCAGATCAATGAGCGGATGCACTCATCGGTGATGGAGGGAAAAGAACCGGACTTCTATATTGAACACCTTTTTGTTTACGGGACCCTCATGAGCGGCTGTCCCCGTCACTACCTATTAGCCGCCTGGGCGGATCTCGACTCGCGGGTAGAGGCGCAGGCGCACGGGCTGCTCTACAATAGCTGGAAGGGATTCCCCTGTATGATCCCAGATGTTACGGGACGCCAGATCGTCAATGGCGAGCTGTACACATTGAAAGACCCGAAAAAGGCCTTTGAAATCCTGGATATTGTCGAAACAGCCAGACGTTATGCGACTACCGGCGCCTTCTTCCGCAGGGCGATCATTAAAGCAAGGAGAGCCGACGGGGCGCCTTGCCTCGCCTGGACCTACTTTGTGGATATGAGCGTTGAGGGAATGCCCCGCATACCTTCAGGTAGCTGGCGGGCCGTTATCGCCTGAGAGCTTGTCCGTAAATTATCCCTGTCGTCGCGGATCCAAAAAAGTCCTTGCTTTTCCAAAAATAGATTCGTAGGATTGCCCATCTCCTTTTGCGGCCGGAGGCCGATCACGGTCGTCTCCGCAAGAGGTTGACAGGGGCGCCTGACAAGGCTGAGAAGATACCCTTTGAACCTGACCTGGGTAATGCCAGCGTAGGGAGTGGCAGCAAGATGATCTGTATTTTCAGGGGCCATATCCTGTCAGGGTATGGCCCCTTATATTTATATGAGAGTGCGGAAGTAAGAAATACAGGGTGGAACAAGCGAAGCGGTTCCACCAATGATATGCATGTTTTTGGTGGATGCGCATCGCTTCATCCACCCTACTCTGTTATTCTCATGCTTGTTGTGCCCGCTTCGGCCATGAGTGTTAATTCAAGGACATAGGGTTGCCTTTTCAGATGAAGAGAGTCATTGTAATCATTGCGGGGTCCGGCATCGAGGATATGGAATTCCTCCGGCGGCGAATCGAGGCGGCAGCCCCGGAGACAATTCTGTGCGCCGATGGCGGGGCCCGTTATGCCCATGCCCTCGGCCTTGTCCCCGACCTGATCATCGGAGATATGGATTCCTTGGAAGATGAGCTTTTGCAGTGCTTTGAAGAAAAAGGGGCCGCCATTGCCGCCTATCCGGTCCGAAAGGACGAAACGGACACCCAGTTGGCCCTCACCCGGGCGCTGGCGATGAATCCCGAAGAAATCTTGATTTTTGGGGCGATGGGAAGACGCCTGGATCATACCCTGGCAAATCTCGGGCTTCTGATGATCGGCCTGGAAAAAGACGTTCCGATAAAACTTGCCGATGAAGAGTGTGAGGTCTTTGTCATGGCGGGAGCGGCAACTGTCAGAGGGGAAAAGGGACAGACCGTATCCATCTTCCCCTGGGGAGGAGAGGCCCGGGGCATTACTTTGGAAGGCTTCGAATATCCCCTGGAGGATGCGAACATGAACCTGGCCCGCCCTTGCGGGATCAGCAACCGGTTGACGGATGAGGAAGGGCGTATCCGGGTCGATGAGGGCTGTTTACTCATAATCCATTACTTGACGGCTTCGTAAAAAGTCCGGATGCTGCGTTGCGCTGCATCCTTCGTCACTGCGGCGTACGACAAGTACGCCTCATGACTCAGGCTTTGCGCGCCTTGCCTGCGAATCTTTTACGAAGCCGTCGATTATGATCAAGTTTTCTACTTTTTACGGTTTCATCATTACTTGAGCACACGATAAGGAGTATGTTTTGTCGAAGATAAAAAGGGTGTTAACCATCGCCGGATCCGATTCCGGCGGCGGTGCGGGAATCCAGGCGGATCTGAAGACCATCACCGTCCTGGGCGGATTTGGCATGAGCGTGATCACGGCCCTCACGGCCCAGAATACCATCGGCGTCCATGCCATCCACGAGGTCCCGCCGGCGTTTATCGCTGCGCAGTTTGACGCCGTGGCAACGGACATCGGCGTTGACGCCGCCAAGACGGGGATGCTCGCCTCTCCGGCGATCATGAAGATCGTCGCGGAAAAAATCAGGCAATATGACATTAAAAAACTTGTTGTCGACCCCGTCATGATTGCCAAGGGAGGGGCGGCCCTCATGGAACCCGGGGCGCGCGATGTCTTGCTCAAGGAACTCCTTCCCCTGGCCCTGGTGGCGACACCTAACATCCCGGAGGCCGAGATTATAACCGATGTCATCATCGCTTCCGTTTCCGACATGAAGGCGGCGGCTAAAATCATCCATGATATGGGTGTCCCGAATGTAATCGTCAAAGGGGGTCACCTCTTCGGGGCCGCAGTGGATATCCTTTATGACGGACGGGATTTCCATGAATTTCCTTTTGAACGGATCGCGACAAAGGACACCCATGGGACGGGCTGTACCTTCTCCGCCGCCATTGCCACGGGCCTTGCCAAAGGCAGGACGGTGCGGGAGGCGGTTGCCGAAGCGGAAGCCTACATGGCGGCTTCCATTCGTCACGCCCTGCGCCTCGGCGCCGGTCATGGTCCCACTAATCATCTGGCGTATCTTTATGAAAAAGGAAAAGAAAAAGTAAACCCATCCCCACCCTAACCCTCCCCTTGAAGGGGAGGGAACTAAAGGGAGATGAAACTCCTATTGCCAACCCTGACCCTTGAAGGGGAGGGAGATTATAGGTCCATGCAGGGAATGGATGTTGTACATCCCGGAGGGGTGGAAAGATTTTAATTGAGGTAAAGGAAATATGATGACTCAAATCGAACAGGCGCGAGCGGGCGTTATCACCGAGGAAATGAAGATCTGCGCGGGGCAGGAGGGGCGCGATCCCGAATTCATCCGCGCCGGGGTGGCGGACGGGACCATCGTTGTCATCCGTAATAACAGGCATGTCGGCATCCCGCCCCTCGCTATCGGCAAGGGCCTGCGGACCAAGATCAACGCCAATATCGGGACTTCCAAAGACCGGGCGGATGTAGAGGCAGAGCTGGAAAAGGTGCGGGTCTGCGTCGCCGCCGGGGCGGACACGATCATGGACCTCTCCACCGGGGGCGATATCCGGGCTATACGTCAGTCCATCGTTGCGGCCTCGCCCCTGATAATCGGCACCGTCCCCATTTATCAGGCGGCGGTCCGTATGCTCGCCGAAGGCAAGGCCATCGTGGAGATGACCGCCGACGACATTTTCCAGGTGATCGAGGATAACGGCGTGGACGGCGTGGATTTCATCACCGTCCACTGCGGGGTGACCCGGCGCAGCGTCGCCGCCGTCGAGGCGCAGGGCCGGCTGCTGGGGATCGTCAGCCGGGGAGGTTCTTTTACCGCCCACTGGATGGACTGCAATGACAAGGAGAACCCCCTGTATGAGCAATATGACCGCCTCCTGGAGATCGCCCGGAAATACGAGCTGGTCCTGAGCCTGGGAGACGGCCTGCGGCCGGGTTGCCTTGCCGACGCTACGGACCGGGGGCAGCTCCAGGAACTGATCCTCCTGGGGGAGCTGGCAAAACGGGCAAAGGACCGGGGCGTCCAGGTAATGATTGAAGGGCCGGGCCACGTACCCCTCAAGGATATTGAAAGCAACATCCTGCTGCAGAAAAGAATCTGCGAAGGGGCGCCTTTTTACGTCCTCGGCCCGCTGCCGACGGACATCGCGCCGGGATACGATCATCTTACCTCTGCCATCGGCGGCGCCATTGCCGGGGCGGCAGGGGCGGATTATCTCTGCTACGTAACCCCGGCGGAACATCTCCGCCTGCCGACACTGGCGGATGTCCGGGAAGGGGTCATCGCCTCCAAAATCGCAGCCCATATCGCTGATTTAGCTAAGGGACTACCGGGGGCGATGGAGCGGGACCGGCTCATGGCGACCTACCGTAAGGAATTCGACTGGCAGGGGCAGGTGGATGTCTCCATCGATCCGGAACGGGCAACGGCGCTCCTCGAAAAGAGCGCCAGCGCCGATGAAGAAGGCTGCACCATGTGCGGCGACCTGTGCGCCATCAAACTCGGCAAGATGAAATAACCATAAATGGAGGGTTCAATGATTCAGGCTACATGGGCGTTCATCATCATCTCGGTGATTATCTGGGCTGTTTTCTTTCTCCGGCCTCCCTGGTCGGCAGAAAATGTAATTATGGGCGGTATGCCATTGGTGTTAGGCCTGTTCTTCGGATACCGGTTCTGGCGGGCAAAAAAGGAGAATCCGCAGGTACTACCAGATGATTACGAGGACAACTGATTGCATCTTTCATCTAAAAATACACCTCTAAGCAATTGAATTTATTTATTAATATATATTTCCTCCCCTCCAGGGGGAGGACCGGGAGCTTTACTCCCTCCCCTGCAATGGGAGATTACAACCTCATTTCCCTCCCCTTCAAGGGGAGGGTCAGGGTGGGGATGGGTCTGCACCGTATTTTTACCCCCTTTGTGAGACCTTTGAAAAATACCGTTTCAGACTCCCTATCGTCATTCCGGCGGAAGCCGGAATCCAGTGTTTTCAAGGTGTTGTGGACCCCTGCTTTCGCCGGGGTGACAGGAAAATGTAGATTTTCAAAGGTCTCTTCGTGTCGACAATCCGCCATGTATGTTTGATTCAGAAATGAAATGACTACTATCAAAAAACGGCAAGGGGCATGTGATGACGACGATACCTGACAGTTTTACAGGAATGGCTCAAGGGGCGCTGCGCATTGTCCGCATCCTGCGCGGCGCCGCCCATGAAGCCTTTTTTGTCGGCGGCTGCGTCCGTGATCTCCTCCGGGGGAAGGTCCCGGAGGATTACGATATTGTGACTTCCGCCCGTCCGGAACAGGTCATGTCCATCTTTCCCCGGACCTATCCGGTGGGGGTCAGTTTCGGCGTGATCCTCGTAAGTGAAAGCGACCTTCTCTATGAAGTTGCCACCTACCGGAAAGAAGCGGAATATGAGGATGGCCGCCATCCCTCCCAGGTTTCCTTTGCCACGGCAAGAGAGGACGTTTACCGCCGGGACTTTACCGTCAACGGTCTCCTCATGGATCCTGAAACGGGGGAGATTGTCGATTATGTGGGTGGTGTTGCCGATATTGAAAGAAGGGTGATCAGGACCATCGGCAATCCGGAAGAGAGATTTGCCGAAGATCACCTGCGGATGCTCCGGGCCATCCGTTTTGCCGCCAATCTTGGCTTTGTCATCGACGGGGAAACCCTGGAAGCGATCAAACGGCATTCAGCGGACATTGCCCGGGTCAGCACCGAACGGATTCGGGAAGAACTGACCAGGATTCTCACCGGGGCCGGCCCCCGTCAAGGACTGGAATGGTTGCAGGCCACGGGACTTTTGTCACAGCTCCTTCCTGAGATCGAGGCCCTGCGGGGGGTTAGCCAGCCGCCCCGGTTTCATCCCGAGGGGGACGTCTGGGAGCATACCCTTACCATGCTCGCCCTGCTGCCTCAGGAAAGGTCCGGGCAAGCGAGGAAATGTCGCCGGGAGCAAGACAACTGGGAAAGCATTCCGGAACCGCCTGCCATCTGTCCTCACTGGGACGGGATTACCGCTATTTTACCTCCGGAACAAAGGCATAAGGAAAAACATAGTCGACTTGCCTGGGCGGCCCTCCTTCATGATGTTGGCAAGCCGGCAACGCGAACGGAGAGCGGGACGGGGGTTCATTTCTATGGCCATGTAAAAAAAGGGGCCGAGATCGCCGCCGCCGTAATGAGGCGCCTGAAGTTTTCCAAGGCGGACCTGGACGTTGTCCTGGCCCTCATCGAGAACCACATGCGCTTCATGCATGTTCAGGACATGCGGCCCAACACGGTGAAGAAATTCCTGAGGATGCCCGATTTCGATCTCCACCTGGCCCTCCACCGCCTCGATTGCCTGGGAAGCCACGGCCTGCTCGACAATGACGTCTTCTGCCGGGAAAAGCTCCAGGAACTGACGATGGAGGACCTCCATCCACCCCGTCTCCTGACGGGCTACGATCTGCAGGAGCTCGGTTTCCAGCCCGGACCGCTGTTCCGGGAGATCCTGAACGTCATCGAAGACGCCCAGCTCAACGGCGAGATAACCACCGTCGAGGAAGCACGAAAGCTTGCTATTGCGCGGTTTTTGTCAGGGTCTGCCGCAGACGGTCATGAATGAGCTGCGAGGCGATATTGCTTCCCCCCATGCCGACCAGGATTGACACGTCAGTCTTGTTTTTCTCCTTGAACTCCACCTCAAAGGTTACCTTCTCACCCTGGAGAGTGGCAATAATGCTCGCCTTGCCGATCTTGACGTGTTTTTCGTTGGTAACGGCCCGCATGTCCTTGAGGGTGTCATCGATGCCCTGAACAACCGCATCGAAGGGATAAGGGTAGGTGCCGAGCATATAACCGCTGGAACGAACAAATTGCCCGTCCTGCACACCCACGGATTTGCCTCCGACCACAACGCCGCCTTCACAGCCTGCCAGCAGCCCGACGATAAAGATCAAGGTGATGATAAAAAAAGCCTTTTTCATTTCATTACCCTCCATAAAAGTTATCCTCGCTATCAACCTTTAAGTTCATATCACTAACTACCGGAAATACGACATGTATTGAACAAGCTGGTAAAATGCCGACATGGCAGCCCAGATCAGCACACCGGCCGTTCCGAAGATACAGATATTCCCAAGGATGCGATGAAAGGATGTTTCCTCGTGCCGGTCATCATAACCGAGGATGAACGCTGAGGCAATCCCCGCAACCAGCCCGCCCCCGTGAGCCCAGTTGTTTATCCCCGGCACGAGGAGACCGAAGAGGACCAGGCCGACAACCCAGCCCATGGCCTGCCGGTAGATCGCATCCCCGTAAAAGCCGCCCCGGCTTTTGGCGAAGTAGAGAATGGCCCCGATGAGGCCGCAGATGCTTGCCGAAGCGCCGATGGTAAAGGGAATCCCGGCCAGATAGGACAGGAAAAAGCCGGCGATGCCGGTCACGGTATAAATGACGGCAAAACGAAAAACGCCGAATTCGGCAACGACGAAGGGGCCCAATTGATTAAGGGCCATCATGTTGAAGAAAATATGAAGCAGGCCGCCGTGGAGAAAGGAGGCGGTGATCAAGGTCCACCAGCGATGAAAATGGGTAATCGGCAGGGATCCTGTGGCCCCCAGGAGAAACAGGCTGCTTTCTGAAGGGGAAAAGAACAGCAAGGGGTTCATGGAGACGCCGATCCCAGCGGGATTGATAAGGATGGACAGGAGGTAGAAGGCGACATTGGTGTAGATGATCAGCCGGACCAGATCGAGATTGCCGCCGGACCAGCCGCTCAGGAAGGACATGCGCCAGCGCGACCCCGGGTTGGCGATGCCGCAATAGGGGCATGCCGGTTCATCGAGACTTATCAGTTTGCGGCAATTGGGACAAAGGCCGGAGGTTCTTGGGGATGCCATGTTACACCTTGGTAAAAAAGTATTTCATGACCACCGGAATGGCCACCAGCGTGCCGACGGATGTGGTCAGGTTAACAAACACCACCAGAATCAATAACCTGGTAATCTTGTTGCGGAAAAACCCCCGCACCGAGACGATGTCGTCCTTCAGGGCCAGAAAATCCCGGACCTGGGGCTTGTGCAGGGTCGCCTCGACCAGACCGGCAATCCAGCCCGTGGCAATGAGGGGATGGATGGTGGCAATGGGGGCCGACAGGGCGGAGGCGAGAATCGTCAAGGGATGGGCCAGCATGATCAGAGCGCCGATGCCGGCACAGGCCGCCGTGATGGCCGACCACATGAAGACCATGTTCATGCTTGTCTTCCCATCGGAATAGAAAAATCCGGCAATAAACATCAAAACGATAACGGCGGAAAAACCCCAGCCCGCATATCGCGTCCATAGACCCGGCGGCGGGATCTGGTTGATGGCCTCCATGTCCACAACGTGGCCGATGTGCTTCCTGATGCCCGGCATATGACCGGCGCCTACAATAGCGACGATCTTCTTCCCGGCGGCGTGGCTGATGGTATGGGACAGATACTCGTCCCGTTCGTCGATGAGGGTCGCCTTCAGGGACGGCAGCTTTTCCCCGAAGGTCTGAAGGGCTACTTCGAGTACGTCCTGCTGCTTGAGTTTCTCTATTTCTTCTTCCGTGATGTCTTCGGTATAGAAAAGAGAGACGACCATCTCGGGAAGTATCCGGATCTTGGCCCAGAAACCCATTTTTCGCCAGGCCCGCAGCAGGGTGATCCGTATCTCCCGGTCTGCGAGGACGACGACCGCCCCCACTTCCTCCGCCTTGGCGACGGCCCGGATCATTTCTTCGCCGGGAGTAATCCCGAATTTTTCGGCGATTTTCTTCTGGAAAGAGGCCAAAAGCAATTGGAACAGGAGCACTGAGGTCCGCTTCTCCCTGATCACCTTGACAATATTCATTTCCTGCCACTTGTCCCGCTGCTTGATGGCCTCATAGCGGGATTGGCAGAGTTCCACGCAGACGGCGTCTGGGAGTTCCGCGGCAATGACCGCCTCTGCCAGGTCGGCGCTCTCCCTGGACACATGGGCCGTGCCGACGAAAATCAATTCTTTGCCTTCAAAGGTCAGGCGGTGTATATTGGGATTGTCCAATGTATTGTACTCCGATAACTATTGACTTGATGAGGGGTCATTAGCAGCAATCGGATGGATTGTAAAGTGAAACAACATTCCCTCCCCTTCAAGGGGAGGGTAAGGGTGGGGATGGGTTGATTATAACCATCAGGAAGACCGATAAAGATTCTTTCAGACAGGCGGCATAGGACGTCGTAAGGATGATTTGCCATGAGTATTGACGGGAAAGTTGCTATCCTGAGAAAGGGGATGATCATTCCCGTCACCATCGAAAATATCGCCTTCGGCGGCGACGGCGTCGGCCGCTATCAAAATCAGGTGATTTTCGTACCATACGCCGCCCCGGGTGATGAGGTGGCCGTCAAGGTCACCGAGGTCAGGAAGCGACACGCCCGTGGTATCGTCCATGAAATCCTCAGCCCTTCCCCGCAACGGATTGCCCCCCGGTGCCCCCATTTCACCCAGTGCGGAGGTTGTGATTACCAGCATCTTTCCTATCCGGACCAATTGGCGATCAAAAAGGCGCAGGTAGGTGAAATCTTCCGGCGGATCGGCTGTTTTCCCGATCCGCCAGTGGCAGATGTTATCCCGTCGCCCCGGCCTTTTAACTATCGGGGGAAGGCTGATTTCTGGGTCCGGCGAGGGAATGAAAAAGGGAGCGGGGCTGTTGGGTTTCTGCGCCGAAAAAGCTGTGATGTCGTTGATGTCGATCACTGCGAAATCATTTCTTATTCTCTTAATCAGGCCCTGCGGGGACTTCGCGAGCAGTTGCGGAAATCCCCGGTCGCCGTCATGAGGCGGCAGGTTACGGCCTGGTCTTGGGAAAGGGAGATCGGGGCGGACATCCCGGCCGTGACACTGGATGATCCTTTACTGCAAAGGGTGATGCGCAGCCGGCCGTTGCCCCCGGACTTCTTTTGCAACCCCACCGCAAACAATCACTCCATGGAGAATAAGCCGTTGCACAGCGGGCATTTACCGGTGGAACCTTTCTGCATCCCCAACGAATACGGTGATTACACAATTCTTCCCGACCACCGGCCTATCCACGCCAATGCCGCCGGAGACCTTGCCCTTTGCGGCGACATTATCCCAAGAACAGTAAAGGGCAGGATGTTTCTTGTTCCTGCCGATGGCTTTTTTCAGGCCAATCTTTATCTGGTGGAGCAACTGGTGGACACCGTTGTCGCGATGTGCGCCCTGACAGGCCGGGAGTCGGTTCTCGACGCCTACTGCGGATCGGGATTATTCTCCATGTTTCTGGCCCCTGCCGCCCGCAAGATCTTTGGCATCGAGCTTTCGGAGGGAGCGGCAACCTGTGCACGGAAAAACCTGGAACGGGCGGGTCATGAAAATGCCGTCTTCTTCAGCGGCGATATGCGGATGATCATGGAAAAGGAGTTCATTACCGCCCGCCGCCCCTTCGACGTCCTCGTCATCGACCCACCCCGGGACGGGTGCAAAGACATACCGATTCCCGGCAAGACATTCAAACCGAAACGGATTGTCTATGTTTCCTGCCATCCCGCCACCCAGGCCCGGGATTGCCGCTATTTTGCCGATCATGGCTACACGCTCCAAAGCCTGCAACCCCTCGACATGTTTCCCCAGACCAGCCATATTGAGGTGGTCGCCCTCCTCCTGTCACAAGAAAGATGATTAGATAAATCAAAAACTTGGCATGCACAATAAAAAATGACTCCCCTATCTGCCGGGATCATATTTAAAGCGGTAGCCGATGCCGGGTTCGTTGATGAGAAATTTCGGGCGGGCGGGATGGGGTTCGATCTTCTGGCGCAACTGGGTCATATAGACCCGGAGATATTGGGATTGTTCCACACGGGATGGTCCCCACACCTCCTTGAGGAGTTGCCGGTGGGTCAGTACCTTGCCGGCGTGTTGCGTGAGGACGGTAAGGAGACGATATTCAATCGGGGTCAGATGGATTTCGGCATGATCGAGAAAGACCTGTCGCCGGGAATAATCGATACGGAGATTCTCAGCGGTAAATTCCGACTCCCGCTGACCTGATTCCTGAACCAGCTTATGGCGGATGGCCACCCGAATTCTTGCCAATAATTCTCCCACTCCGAAGGGTTTTGTCAAATAGTCGTCGGCTCCGGCGTCGAGGGCCCTGATCTTGTCATGTTCCCGCTCCCGTGCGGAAATGATAATTATGGGCGCCTTGCACCACTCCCGGAGTCTTCCGATGACATCTATACCCTCCATATCGGGAAGGCCGAGGTCAAGAAGGACAATATCCGGATTCCATGACGCCGCCATTGCGAGCCCCGTCTTGGCAGTATCCGCCTCGAGAAGCCGATACTGCTCATTTTCCAGGGTGATGCGCAGAAAGCGCCGCATTTGTACTTCATCTTCGATCAGCAGGATGATATCTTCGTTTCTTTTCATTATATTAAGTAACTGCCACTTCAGTCATCGTTGTTTGCCGCCGATGATTGCCGGTCGTCGGTAAACTGCGGCGGTTCCTCTCCCGTGGGAAGGAGGATCCTGAAAATAGCCCCTCCCCCCGGACGATTGTCAGCCCAGATGCGGCCTCCGTGGGCCTCCACAATGGCCTTGCATATGGAAAGTCCCAGTCCGGCCCCTTTCCCGGAATCTTTACCGCGGGTAAATTTATCGAATATGCGTTCCTTTTCATCATCTTTTATGCCCGGACCACGGTCGGAAATCTCGATTTGAACGAATGCCTGGCGCCGATGGGTGGATATATCAATAACCGTTCCCGGATGCGTATGCTGAATAGCGTTTTCCAGCAGGTTCGTAAAGACCTGTTCCATAAGAATCGGGTCAAAAGGAATCAGCGGCGGTTCCGGGGCAATTGATGTTTGGACGGGATAGGGGTTCAGCTTGTCCGACAATCTGTCCAGAACTGCGCCCACGATATCTTCCAGGGACTGCCATTCTTTGTTGACCTTTACGGTTCCTGCTTCCAGGCGCGTGATGTTCAGGACATTCCTGATGATGTTGTTGAGACGTTCCGCCTCTTCATGGATGGTAACGATCAGTAATTCCCGTTTCTCCGCGGGGATTTCCTCTCCGCCACGGATAAGCGTGCCGGCCGCTCCCGTGATGGTTGCCAGCGGTGTCCGCAGGTCATGGGAAACGGAGCTTAGAAAAGTATTTCTCATTCGCTGCGATTCGGCGTTCAACCTCTCCCGGTAGGCTTCGTGAGCCAGATTGATGCGTTCAAATGCCATCGCGGTCTGATTGGCAAATGTCTCCAGGAAATGAATCTCTCCGGGAGGGAATGATGCATCGCGGTCGTGGGGAAGGACGCCGATGACGCCGACCGGACCGGATGATGAGATCATGGGCAGGTAAAGGGCCTTTGCCGCGGTCAGGGTATCCGTTCCCATACCGGCGGATTGCCTGTTATCAAAGACCCACTGGGCGATGCCCCATTCCTTTTGGTCCATGGCAAAAGTGCCTTGAGCGGTGGAGAGGACTTTCAGACGCCCCTGGAGGTCGGGGAGGAGCACCACCGTCTGGCCGAGGAAGAACTCGTTGATGTGTTTTACGGCAATATCGCTCAACTTATCTTTTTTCCTTTCCCGTGCCAGGTCGCGACTCAACCCGTAGAGTGCCGCCGTGTTTTTCTCCCGGCGCCGGGCATCCTCCGCCTGTTTGCGGACCTGCAGGGCAAGGCCGCTGATGACAGCGGCGACGACGAACATGACAATGAAAGTGACAAGATATTTTACATCGGCGACGGCAAGGGTAAAATAAGGGGGAACAAAGAAAAAATCAAAGGCCGCCACGCTGAGCAGCGTCGATAAAAGGGAAGGCATCCGGCTGGTCCTTGCGGCTGTAATTGCGACCCCCAAAAGATAGATCATCACAAGGTTTGTGAGGTCGAAAAAGGGAAACATCAGGGCGGCGATCCCGGTGGCGGCGACAACGGCGCCGATGCTCCAAAACCAATCGCCGGGTTTTACGGGCGTCTCTTTTACCCATTCGGTTCGATGTTTTTCCGGCGCCGCCGTGTCGCCCGTGATAACGTAAACGTCGATATCGCCGCTGCCGCGGATGATTTCATCGAGGGGGGAGCCGAAGAGTTTGTCCTTCCAGCGGGGGTGGGTCGGTTTCCCGACGATTATTTTGCCGACATTTCTTGATCTTGCATAGTTTAGGATCTCCTCGCTGACCTGATTACCAGTCAGCGTTACCGTTTCCCCTCCAAGACTTGCGGCCAGGCGCAGGTGCTCGGCAAGGAGCCGCTTGTCCTCCTCAGAGGGGCGAACATGGGTCGGCGCTTCCACGTTGACGGCGATCCAGTCCGCCCGCAACCCGGCAGCCATACGGCGGGCCGCCCTGATCAGCCTTACCGAGCGCGGGTTGGGGCCGACGCAAACGAGGATGCGTTCCGTTGCCGGCCAGATGGCGCGGACCCCCATGTCCCGGCGATAGCTTTCCATCTGCTCGTCAACCCGCTCTGCCGTCCTTCGCAACGCCAACTCCCGCAGGGCGATGAGATTGCCTTTCTGGAAAAAATGGGTCATGGCCTTTTCGGCCTGGGCGGGGATATAGACTTTCCCCTCCCGGAGACGCTGCAGAAGATCGTCGGGCGGCAAATCGACGAGTTCGATCTCGTCGGCCCGGTCCAGAAAAGAGTCCGGAATCGTTTCATGCACATTCACGCCGGTGATTTGATGGACGATGTCGTTGAGGCTTTCCAGATGTTGGACATTGACGGTAGTAAAAACGGAGATGCCGGCGCCGAGAAGTTCTTTGACATCCTGCCACCGTTTCTTGTGGCGGGCCCCCGGGGCGTTGGTATGGGCGAGTTCGTCCACGAGAATCAGGGCCGGCCGGCGGGACAAGGCCGTGTCCAGATCCAATTCGAGCAGCTTCTTCCCCCGGTAGGGGTAGCTGGTTCTGGGGAGGATCTCCAGGCCGGCAAGCAATTTTCCAGTTTCCTGCCGGCCATGGGTTTCCACGACGCCGACGACGATGTCCTCTCCCTCCTCCTGTTTCCGCCTGGCCGCTTCCAGCATGGCGTAGGTCTTGCCAACCCCGGGGGCAGCGCCGAAGAATATCTTGAGCTTCCCCTGGCGGGCGCCCTCTTCTTCTTTTTCTACTCTCATGAGGAGGGTATCAGGATCAGGTCTTTGGTTATCCATCGCGTTTTGTTCCCTGGCGTAAAAATCCCTTGTCCGTCTTCCAGAATAAATATAACATGATTATCGCATGTTATCCAGAGCCATATTCAACTTGACAACGGGAACGACGGGCTCGCCCAGGACCCCGAAGGTCCGCCCCTGGATATGGGACAGGATAAGACGCCTCAGCCTTTGCTCATCGACGCCCCGGGCCTTGGCCACCCGCGGCAGTTGGTAAAGGGCGGCGGCGGGGCTTATATGGGGATCAAGACCGCTCCCGGATGATGTGACCAGATCCACCGGGATGGGGGCCCGGTTTTGGGGATCGACCCGGCGGAGATATTTAGCCCGCTCTTGAACCAATATCACCAATTCGGCGCTGGCCGGACCCCAGTTGGACCCGGTGGATGCGGCGCCGTTATAGGGATGGGGCGTAGTCGCGGAAGGACGGGACCAGAAGTAACGGGAAGCTGCAAACGGCTGCCCGATGAGTTCCGATCCCACGATCCGGTTGCCGTCAGTGATGATGATACTCCCGTTGGCCTGGCGGGGGAAAAGGGTCTGGGCAAGCAACGTAACGGCCAGGGGGTACAGTACTCCCGTCAGCACGGTCAGGAAGATGAGCAGGATAATGGCCTGGCGAATAAGAGAATTCATGTCCCCTACCTTTCAGTAGATCCTGAAGGCGCTCAGGATCATGTCAATCAGTTTGACGCCGGCAAAAGGCACGAGCAGTCCTCCCGCGCCGAATACAAGCAGATTGTGTTTCAAGACCGCGGCGGCCCCTGCGGGGCGGTAGCTAACCCCTTTCAGGGCCAGGGGAATCAGGGCGACAATGATCAGGGCGTTGAAAATGACGGCGGAAAGGACTGCATTCTGCGGCGTCGACAAGCCCATGATGTTAAGGGCGGCCAGTTCCGGATAAATGCCGGCAAAGGCGGCGGGCAGGATGGCAAAGTACTTGGCGACGTCGTTGGCGATACTGAAGGTTGTCAACGTTCCCCTGGTCATCAGAAGCTGCTTGCCGATGGCGACAATCTCAATGAGCTTGGTGGGATTGGAATCCAGATCGATAAGGTTCCCCGCCTCTTTGGCGGCCTGGGTGCCGGTGTTCATGGCCACGGCCACATCCGCCTGGGCCAGGGCCGGCGCGTCATTCGTCCCGTCACCGGTCATGGCCACCAGATGACCCCGGGACTGATAGTCGCGGATGATGCCGAGCTTTGTCTCCGGGGTCGCCTCGGCGTAAAAGTCGTCGACTCCCGCCTCGGCGGCAATAGCGGCGGCCGTGAGGGGGTTGTCCCCCGTGATCATGACCGTCCGGATGCCCATTTTTCTCAAGTCGGCAAAGCGTTCCTTTATTCCCCCCTTCACAACGTCGCTCAGTTGTATCACCCCAAGAACGTTATTATTTTGAGCGACCACAAGGGGCGTCCCGCCGTGCCGGGAGATATCATCGACAATGGAGCGGATCTGCGCAGGAAATTCTCCCCCTTGCCTGCTGACATATTCCGCAAGGGTATCGATGGCGCCCTTGCGGATCTCCTTACCGTCAATATTTACGCCGCTCATGCGGGTACGGGCTGTAAAGGGGATGAAGCGGGCTTCGCCGGCCTTGATCTCCCGCTCCCTAATGCCGAACTCCTTTTTGGCCAGGACGACGATACTCCGGCCTTCCGGCGTTTCATCGGCGAGGGAGGCCAACTGGGCGGCGGCGGCAAGTTTTTGGGCGTCCCCCTCGTCAGCAGGCAGGAAAGCGGTGGCCACCCGGTTGCCGAGGGTGATGGTGCCTGTTTTGTCCAGGAGGAGGATGTCAACGTCTCCGGCAGCCTCGATGGCCCTTCCTGACATGGCAATCACGTTTGCCTGGATCATCCGGTCCATGCCCGCTATGCCGATGGCGGAGAGCAGTCCGCCAATGGTAGTGGGAATCAGGCAGACCAGGAGAGCCGTCAGGACGGTAATGGACGCAGGCGCTCCCCGGCCGGCGGCATGAACACTGTAAATGGAGAAGGGTAACAGGGTAGCCGTGACCATAAGAAAGATGATGGTCAGGCCGGCCAGGAGGATATCCAGGGCGATTTCATTGGGGGTTTTTTTCCTGCTGGCTCCTTCCACCATGGCGATCATGCGGTCCAAAAAGGATTCGCCGGGATTGGCAGAGATCCGGACGACAATCCAGTCAGAGAGAACCCGCGTCCCACCGGTGACAGAGCTTCGGTCCCCGCCGCTTTCCCTGATGACGGGGGCGCTTTCCCCGGTGATGGCGCTTTCGTCAACGGAAGCGATGCCTTCCACGACTTCCCCATCCCCCGGCATGGTGTCCCCGACTTCGACAAGGACAAAGTCGCCTTTCTTCAATTCCGAACTGGCAACCAGGATAATTTCACCATCCCGATGCGACCCGGCCAAGCGTTTCGCCGTCAATTCCTGCCGGGAGCTGCGCAGGGAGCGTGCCTGCGCCTTTCCCCGCCCTTCGGCCATGGCCTCGGCGAAGTTTGAGAAAAAAACCGTAAACCACAACCACAGAGAAACGGAAAAAACAAAACCAGGCCCCTCGCTGCCAAACCCCAGGAGAGAAAAGATAAACAGCAAGGAAGTGAGCAGGCTCCCCACTTCGACGACAAACATTACGGGCCGCCTGATCATGTGGAGGGGATTGAGTTTGATGAACGCCTCCAGTAAGGCCCGTCTGAAAATCGGCCCATTGAAAAATTTGTATTTATCAATTCTATGACTCATAACGATCCCATCCGATACTCAGTTTATCTGTGTATAGCCAGAAACTCGACAATCGGTCCGAGGGACAGGGCCGGGAGAAAAGCCAGAGCTCCGACAATCAGAATAACGCCCACCAAAAGGACGGCGAAAAGGGGAGTGTGAGTCGGCATTGTTCCAGGTCCCGCCGGGATGACCTTTTTCCGGGCCAATGATCCGGCGATTGCCAGGACAGGAATGATCACCCCGTAACGACCGATGAGCATAGCCATGCCAAGGAGCACATTATAAAAGGCGCTGCCGGCGTTAAGACCGGCGAAAGCGCTGCCGTTGTTGTTTCCTGCCGATGAGAAGGCGTAGAGAACCTCGGTGAAACCGTGGGGGCCGGTGTTCTGTATCCCCGCCAGACCTGCTGCGGTCATGAGGGCGGCCGCGGTTCCCAAAAGCACGGCCGCGGTAGGGATCAGGATGACCAGGGAGGCCATCTTCATCTCAAAGGCTTCAATCTTCTTACCCAAATATTCCGGTGTTCTTCCCACCATGAGGCCGGAGATAAAGACGGCGATGACGGCAAACACTATCATCCCGTAAAGACCAGAACCCACGCCGCCGAAGATGATTTCCCCCAGTTGCATGAGGAGCAGCGGAGCCAGCCCGCCCAGAGCAGTAAAGGAATCATGCATGGCGTTGACGGAACCATTGGAGGCGGCGGTTGTCGCCGTTGCCCAGAGCGCGGAATTGACAATACCGAAACGGACTTCCTTCCCTTCCATGTTTCCCCCGGAATGGAGGCCATGCCCCGCCTGGTCGATACCGATTCCTGACAGGTAGGGATTGCCTGCCTGCTCGCTGACAAGGCAAAGAATGAGGAGGGGTATCAGGATCATGAACATTGCGCCCAGCAATGTCCAGCCCTGGCGGGTGTCTCCTGCCATCTTGCCGAAGGTATAGCAGAGGGAGGCGGGGATCAGGAGGATCGCCAGCATTTCCAGAAAATTTGACAGGGGAGTCGGATTTTCCAGGGGGTGGGCGGAATTGGCGTTAAAAAATCCGCCGCCGTTAGTGCCGAGTTGTTTGATGGCAATCTGGGAAGCGGCCGGACCGAGGGGGATTGTCTGCGCTGCGACCTCCTTTCCCGTTCCACCTTGGTAGGTCTCCACGAGACTGGCCTTTACGGAAGGACTAAACGACTGCACTACCCCTTGGGAGACAAGAAGGAGGGACAGGAGCACGGCCAGGGGCAATAAGATATATAAAACGGAGCGGAGGGCGTCGACCCAGAAATTGCCGATTCTTTCGGCAAGATTCCGCTTCAACGCCCGGGTCAAAGCGGCAAGCACGGCCATGCCCGTGGCGGCGGACAGGAAATTCTGCACCGTCATCCCTGCCATCTGGGATAGATAACTCATGGTCGCCTCCCCGCTATAGGACTGCCAGTTCGTGTTGGTTACGAAACTTACCGCCGCATTGAAAGCCAGCGCGGGGGCAAGGGATGGCAATTGCTGGGGGTTCACGGGCAGCCTTCCCTGGATGAGGAGGAGGGCGTAAAGGAAGATGAATCCGGCAGCGTTGAAAATAAGTAAAGCGGCGGCATACTCTCGCCAGGTCATTTCCTCCTCCGGACGGATGCCGCACAGCCTGTAGACGCCTCTTTCGATAGGACCGAGGAGGTGATCGAGGATACAAGGTTTCCCTTCATAGACGGCCGCCATGTAAGATCCAAGGGGTTTCACCAGGACAATGAGGATCGAAAAATAGATGCATATCTGGAGTAAACCATTCATGGTCATTGGAATATCTCCGGCTTGAGAAGGGCGATGAAGAGATAAATGAGCAGCAAAGCCGCAACAACACCACAGACCCAGAACAGAAGCGACATGGAACGATACCCCCTTCCTGGGCAGGATTATTGATTGGACGGCTCTCATTCACAAGATACCGCTTCCTGTCCATGAGGCGAATATAGCAACGGAAATATAAAGTTGTTGCTAAAATGATCCGGGATTGAATAAAGAAAGTGTAAAATTTCCATTCAAAAGATATTATTGAGATCATGACCGTTAAAGAGGAGCGGCAGTGGGTTTCCTGCTTGTATCGACTGGTGACATGTGGTATGTGTGCCATGTAAGCTCATAATCAAAAGGAGGATTAACGTCATGCGGGTAACTGCACATATTCCCGATGCTATTGCCAATAATATCAAGATTTTGGCCGAAAATGAAGGGAAATCGGTTTCCGCCCTTATTGCCGAATCTCTGCAATCTTACCTGGCAGAGAAAAAAAGGAAAAGCCTGGGCATGAAAGTCCTGAATCTCGCCGGTAAAGCTGCTGTCGCGCCGGATACCCTCCAAGACCTGGAGAGAAGCCGAGAGGATTTCCATGATCGGTCTTGATACGGGTTTTTTTGTTGAGGTTTTGAGGAACCACCCCCTTACTGTTGAAGTATGGAAACGAATCATGGCAGGAGAGGACGCCGCCGTTTCCTGCCTGACTCTCTATGAATTAAAACGATTGGCTAATAAAGGCGCAATCGAATCAGTCGCAGCCGCCACGTTGATGGAAGCTATTGTAGGGATGACCAAGGTGATCTGGATCGGTAATCGAGAAATATTGGAGGCAGCCGCCGGCCTGTCCCACGGATTAGGTATTCCGTCCATAGATGCGCTGATCCTGGCTGGTTTTGTTGCCAACAAGACCGATGTTATCTACTCAACAGATGCACATTTCCAGAATTACCGAAAAAAAGGCGTCGCCATTGAAATCATCCGCTGAAGGAGTTTGTCTGTTCCTATGCAAACATGTAAACATATATGCCCATGATTAAAGCCTTTTTGCTCCTTTGCGCCGGGATAACCCTGTTCCTCTTCGGCATGATGAAACTCAGCGCCGGGATACAGAGCCTTTTTACCGCCCGGATCCGCGATTATATCAAATACGCCGTCCAGCGCCCCATTTTCGGACTCCTCACGGGGACGGCGGCAACGGTCCTTTTTCAGAGCAGTTCCGCTACCACCGTGATTGCCGTGGGAATGGTCAGCGCCGGTCTGATCAGCTTTTATCATTCCCTGGCCATTGTTCTCGGCGCCGACCTCGGCACTACGGTAATCGTCCAGCTTGTCGTCTGGAAGATCACCGACGCCTCGCCCCTGTTCATTATTGGCGGCGGTGTTCTCTGGTTTACGGGAAAGGATAGGCCACGGGCAATAGGCGAGTCGATTTTCTATTTCGGGCTCCTCTTCTTCGGTTTGAGCCTGGTGGGCACAGCGACTTTGCCCTTGAAGAATCATCCGGAAATCGTGGAGTTTTTCCGTGACTCACAGCATCCGCTGACGGGATTCGCCTTGTCCGCTCTCTTTACCGCCCTCGTCCATGCCTCAGCCATACCGATCAGCATCCTCGCCCTCCTCGCCCAGCAGGAACTCATCAGCCTCGACACCGCCCTGCCCATGGTGATCGGAGCCAATGTCGGGACCACGATCACGGCCCTGATGGCCGGCATGGTTTCCGGCATCGGCGGGAAGCGGGCCGCCGTCTCCCATTTCTTCTTCAAGGCGGCGGGGGCTTTGGTCTGCATGGCCGCCCTGCCTGTCATGATGAATGTGCTCAGGAACCTCTCGCCAAGCGTGGCGCAGCAGATTGCCCTGGGGCATTTTCTCTTTAATCTTGTCATCGTGATCCTGTTCTTTCCCTTTATCCGCAATGTTGCCCACCTTATGGAAAAAATCATGCCCGGCACGGAGGAAGTGCTGCCCCTCTGGCCGGAGTTCCTGAGAGAAGACGTTCTCACAGAACCGGCGGCGGCCCTGGGAACCGTCGAAAAGGAATTGGCCCGGGAGATCCTGCTGGCGGAAAAGATGTTCACCCTGGCGGCCCCCCTGCGATATGCCTACCGTGAAGGCCGGAGAAGGGATGTCCTCTACATAGAGATGGTGGCCAATCATCTTCGTCATGAAATAGTTGAATATCTGAGGAAAATATCATGCCGCGAATTGTCCGAAGCTTTTTCACAAAAGCTTTTTGCCTACACGGCCATGGCGGACGACATCGAGCGGATGGGGAACCATATTGTCAGTTTTGTTGATCTATCCCGGGAGAAACACTACCGGGAAATCGAGTTCACCCCTGCGGCTGAGGAGGAACTGACAGATATTGAAAAACAGGTTGCCGCCAATATCGCCGACGCGGGATTATTGATCCGGAAACATGACGGCAACAGAACCGAAAATGTATACCGCCGGGAGAATGATATTGACAGCGCCGTTAAGGAGGCAAGGGAAAAGCATCTGGTCCGTTTCCATAAACGCCTCTGTCCGGCCGAGGCGGGACCGGTTTTTATCGAAATGCTCATCCATCTGGAGCGGATATCTGATCATTGCCAGAATATCGCCGAACATGTCGCAGACCTGCCGGTGAATTGAAGTGACTTGACCTGTGCAAAGGAAAGATGTTATTTTGTCAAGCAAATGTCTATTGAAAGGAGAGAGCCATGAAAGATCGCTTGAACGCCCTGGATGTTGCCCTCAATAACGAGATGAGAGAGCACGAGTTTTATCTGAAGAACGCCGAGCGGACAAAAAATCCCGTCGGCAGGGCCATGTTCCTGCAAATCGCCGCTGAAGAGCTGGAGCATTACGAACGGCTCAAGCAACTGCATGAAAGCTGGTCCAAGGACAAAAAGTGGCCCGATACGGTGCCCCTGAAGGTCAAAGAAACCATTGTTAAAGATATTTTGAAGGATGTCGTCAAGAAAGCGGCCAACGCCCCGGCGGGCGACGCCGATGATCTGGAAGCCCTGGCGGAGGCCATTGATTTCGAAGGACAGGGGGCGACCTACTACGCCCGGCTCCGCGACAACGTTACGGAGCCCAAAGAAAAGGCATTTTTCGAACTATTGGCCAATATTGAACACGAGCATTATGTTTCCCTCAAGGATACGGAAGAATATATGAAGGATCCGGTCTCCTGGTACCGGAAGGCGGAACGTTCCGGTCTCGACGGGGCGTAACCAGTACCTGCCCCTCTTATTCGCTTTATTGGGTGCCGGCAGCAAGGTCTTTACAAATCCCTTTGAAGGGGAAGCCATGCACTTTACTCCCCTCCCTCCTTCAAGGGGAGGGCTGGGGCGGGGATGGGGTTGCGCAGCATTTTCGTCTTTTTTATGACAGGAAATGTCATGATGTAAACTATGGAAATATTATTTCTATATGAATTTGGAGTAAATATCAAAAATGCATGTGAAAATGATTGATATCGTTTGATTTGGAAGATGAATGGCCAGATGTGAAAACAAAAACGGCGACAGTATTTTTTTCTACTTTGAAGATGGTCAATAAGGGGGCTGTTTAAAAATCAGCGGGCGAAAGCGGAATTTGTTCAGCTCAACCAACACAAAATGTCCCGGCAACCGATCTCCATGTTTCGCGATAAGCGATTCCAAGCGCAGCCATTTCTCATTTCTTTCCTGGACATCAATGCGAGTCAGAATGATTCCGAAGGCAGGCTTCTTCAGCCGATAAATGAGTTCCCCGAAATCCTTATCTTCAGTCAACAAAATGCGACCTGCAACAAAGGCGTTCTGTAAAACTTCATCATCAGGAATTCCCGCATGCCCTTCAAGCACATAAGCGACGTCGTGACCGGCAGCCCGGAGGCTGGCGACGATGCCAGCATCGCAACACTCATCAGCAAGAAATTTCACTTCTTCACCACCTATCCGAAAGCAATCTGCTCATCGGCAAGATAATCGGCGGCAAACGCCTGGGCTGAATATATATCCTCCCGGGTTAAATGGGGGTGATCCTTGATGATTTCCTCGATGGTCATTCCGCCTGACAGTTTCCTCAGAATAAGCTCCACTGTAATCCGCGTATTCTTGATTACAGGTTTCCCAAACATGATCTTCGGATTCATTTCAATCTTTTCATAAGTCTTCATACAACCCTCCATGATCCCTACATAGTACCCGTTCCAATAAGACATTTGTGGTTTACTATACACTTTTTTATTTCCATCGTCTAAAAAATCATCATAGGGAAAAACCGAAAATGAACGCAGAGGAGGGTACAGAAACAAAAATGGCGCTCTTGTTATTGACAGATAATGTCATAAAATTTAATTACTTAGGATGGCGCCAAGGATAGCTTTAGAGCTTTTTTACCCGGAGCATATTGGTCGTGCCTGCGCCGGTGACGGGATGACCAACTGTCATGACCACCAGATCGCCGGGAGCGACGGCGCCACTGTCCAGGGCAGCCCGGGCGGCAAGTTCGATCAAGTCGTCCGTACCCCGGGCGGCCCTGATCCGGATGGGGAGGCAACCCCAGACCAGGGCCAGACGACGGAGAGTTCCCTCATTGGGGGTAAGGGCCACGATGGGCTGGCGGGGACGGAACCGGGATATATTCAGGGCGGTCAGCCCCGACTGCGTATGGGCGACAATGGCACGGGCATCCAGGTGATCGGCAAGGATGCAGGAGGCATGGGCCACCGAATCGGGAACATCCTGCCGTGGGGTCTTCCTGAGGAAGGTATCGTGGGGAAAGCTTCCCTCAGCCATCAGGGCCAGGCGGTTCATGAACTGGACCGCCTCTACCGGGTATCGCCCCGAGGCTGTCTCCTCGGAGAGCATAACCGCGTCGGCGCCATCGAGGATAGCATTCACCACATCCGTCGCCTCGGCCCGGGTTGGACGGGGGGCGTCAACCATGGACCTAAGCATCTGGGTGGCGGTAATGACCGGTTTCCCCGCAGCGTTGGCCATGCGAATAAGTCGTTTCTGGACCATCGGGACTTCTTCGAGAGGGATTTCAACACCCAGATCCCCCCGGGCCACCATAATGGCGTCTGTTTCGGCAACGATAGCGTCGATCACTTTCAGCGCCTCGTGCCGCTCGATCTTGGCGATAATCGGTGTCTGTCTGCCCCGCTCCGCAATCAATTCCCGGACCCCTCTTATCTCCTCGGCGCTTTTGACAAAGGACAAGCCCACATAATCCACCCCGGCTTCCAGACCGAAAAGAAGATCCAGCCGGTCTTTCGCCGTAAAGGCAGGCGCCCCGATCGTCCCCGTAGGGAGGTTGATCCCCTTGTGGGAGGTGAGGAGACCGCCGGTAATGACGGTGCAGGTAATATCCGTGCCGTCCGTCTCTTCCACAACCAGATCCATGAGCCCGTCGGCCAACATGATCCGGTCCCCCTTGTGCACCTCCCGGGCCAGATCAGGATAGGTTACGGAGACGGATCCTTCAATATGCGCCTCGGGACGGGTGGTCAGGACAAAGGGGCGGCCCGGGTCAAGAAGTATCCCCGGCTCGGGAACTATTCCGACGCGGATCTTCGGTCCTGCCAGATCCTGGAGAATGGCCACGGGTTTTTGCTGCCGGCGGGCGGCGGCGCGAATCCGGCGGATAAGGGTTTTATGTTCCTGATGCGTGCCGTGGGAAAAGTTCAGGCGGGCCACATCCATCCCGGCAGCGATCAGAGCTTCAAGTATCCCGGGAGCGGCACTGGCCGGCCCGATGGTGGCAATGATCTTCGTGCGACGCATAATTTTTCGCCTTACCGCGGCAAGTTTGCCGTCAGATAATCAAGGGTCATGGGAAGGTCCAGTTTAAGCCGGTGGATAAACTGGATGCCGATTTGTACGCGCTCGGTATGACATTCGTGGAGATGACCGCCGTATTCACGGTCGGCCGTAAGAAAATGCAGATGAAAGCCGGGAAAATTCAGGGAGCGGATAAATTTCGGCGTATAGAAACCAGCCAACACGCCGCTTATATTTTCATATTCAAAGACGGGACGGTTCTGGTCATCTTCGACAAGGGGCTGATAATTATCCTGCCTGGCGACGGACCATACCTTCACCTGCTTGAACAAGCCGTCGACGCGGATGGCATAGAGCATGTTGTCGGAAGGCAGCAGCCGGTTCAAAATGGCATTGAAGGCATTGAAATCGAGATCCCCCTCTATTTCTTCCACAACGGAGGGGCTGTAAAAGGTCACACAGGCAAAGGGGGTCTGGACATGGTCACCCACGGGATAAGTCTTTCCGTCAGCGTGCAATTGATAGATGACGCCATCGAGCATAACCATTTCCCCGTCCAGGTTATTGAAGGTGCCGAGACCAAAATCACCTTGCTTCTTCAGATCTCCAAGGGTGGTGTTTTCTTCGTAAAAACCCTTCAGCATGGCATTGACCGGTGCGGAGAGATAAACCGAATTTATGCCCCGCTCGTCTTTCAGGTACTGAACCAGGGCCTTTTCGGTAAGTTTGGCAACGGAATGGCCTGATTGCCGGGCAAGGTGCAGGAGATCTCCCGCCAGCGGCCGAGGTATGGAAACGTTCAGACCCTTGCAATCCTGATCTTGACCCGGCATGGTTTCCCCCCTTTTTAATCCCATCCCCACCCCCGTATCAAGTACGGGGCAGGCTCTGACCCTCCCCTTGAAGGGGAGGGGGAAATTATTCTTTTTAAACCTTCAGACTGGCTGAACATTGCATTTATTGTAACAAGTTTATATGAAAATGTCCATCGTTGGTCTCCTCCCCTGCCCGGGGAGAATTGAGGACGGGATGGGGTTTGATTTCTAAATACATGGCGTTGCCCCATCCCCCTCCTGAACTCCCCCTTGAAGGGGTAGGAATAGAACTGCTTTTTACGAGCGTGTCGAATCTTATCGCTGTCAAGGCGACATATTGTCTTCCATGGCCAGCATCAGCTCGTGCCACCGGTCGTATGACGCTTCAATCTCCTTTTCCAGATCTTTGAGGTCCCGGTGGGTCTGTCTGATTCTTTCCGGATCCCTATGGCTGAGTGGGTCGCAGAGAAACGATTCACCCTCCGCCTTCCTGCCTTCCAGGGCGGCGATGCTCCGTTCGATGGCGTGAAGCTCTTTTTTCAGTCCCTGATTAATCATGGCCAGGCGCTGGCGCTCTTGGGCCTCACGGCGCTTGTCTTCCCTCGTCTTATAGGCGCTTTTCCCCGCTGCCGGGGGGGCGTCGGGAGGCTTTCCGTTCGGTACTGCCGCGGCCCTTCTCTCCGCTGCCAACGATTGTCGCTTCTCGATAAAATAGGAATAATTACCTGGATATTCAATACATTCGCCGTCCTTTAGTTCAAAGACGCGATTGACGAGGTGGTCGAGGAAATAACGGTCATGGGATACGAGGACGACCGATCCCTGGTAGGACAGTAAGGCCTTCTGAAAAATATCTTTGGTTTTGAAATCCAGGTGATTGGTCGGTTCGTCGAGGATTAAAAGGTTTGTCTCCTGGAGGAGGATCTTCAGGAGGGCCAGCCGCGACTTTTCCCCGCCCGACAGGACGGAGACGGGTTTGTGAATGTCATCGCCGGAAAAGAGAAAGGCCCCGAGGAGGTTCCGTCTTTCCCGGTCATTGCTCCGGGAAACGACCTCCATCGTCTCTTCCCAGACCGTCCGCTCATAACGGAGATTTTCCGCGCTTTCCTGGGAAAAGAAGGCCATATGCACATTGAGACCGGAACGTACTTCCCCTGCCGAAGGCGCTTCTACCTGACCGAGAATCCTTGAGAGCGTCGATTTACCCGACCCGTTGACGCCGACCAAGGCTACCCGCTCTCCCCGCTGGAGGGAGAAGCTGACCTCCCGAAAAACCTCCTGGGTTCCATAAGATTTGGCAAGCTTGCTGACCAAGAGTACCTCTTTCCCGCTTTTCGGCCCGGCGGGGAAGCGGATTTTCACCGTTTTTCCATGTCCTTCGGTCTGGAGGGGAGCGTATTTTTCGAGCATCCGGATCCGGCTTTGAACCTGTTTGGCCTTGGTGGCCTTGAAACGGAATCGCTCGATGAATTCCTCGGTCTTCTTGATTTCCCCCTGCTGGAGAAGACGTTCTTTTTCCAGGGCGGCCAGACGCTTTTCCTTTTCGATGAGGTAATAGGAGTAGTTGCCCTTGCACAGCGCCAAACGACCCTGGGAGATTTCCGCGATGGTTGTCGCCATCTTGTCCAGGAAGAAGCGGTCGTGGGCGACGGTAATCAGGGTCCCCGGATAGTCTTTCAGATAGCTTTCCAGCCACTCCATGCTTTCCGTATCGAGGTGGTTCGTCGGTTCATCGAGGAGCATGATGTCCGGTTGAGACAAGAGAATAACAGCGAGGAGGATGCGCATTTTCCATCCCCCGGAAAACTCGTCGCACCGCTTGAGAAAATCCTGTTCCCCGAACCCGAACCCCTTGAGCACCTGCTTGGCCCGCGCCTCAAAGGCATACCCCTCTTTCGCCTGATATACGGCAACTATCCGGTCATATTCCCGGAGGAGCTTTTCCCGTCCCCCTCCGCTCCCGGACAACTCGTCCCCTGTCCCCTCCCCTTCAAATTCACCTTCATCTTCCGCCGGGTTCGCCGGCAGTGCGGCGACCAGTTTTTCGCAATCGCCCATTCCCGTTTCTAAAGCAGTTATTCCGCAACGGTTTTTCAGATATTCCATGAGGGGAACGGGCTCGATTTCCACGAGATCCTGGGGAAGGTAGGCGATGGTCCTGTTTTTCCGGTCCGGTATGTCGATCGTCCCCCCGTCCAACTCCACCAGGCCGAGGATTGCCTTCAAAAGGGTGGTCTTCCCGGCGCCGTTGTCGCCCACGAGACCGATCCGGCTCCGTTCCGTAATGGGCCAGGTCCAGTCCGCAAAGAGGATGCGGTCACCGAAGGCCAGGCTGATATTTCTCAGATAAATCAAGTGCTGCTGCTCCTCATTGCTTTTTCAACTGCCAATGCGTTAATCACGCCTCTTTTCTAAAACAAAGGTGAAGATCCATGCCATACGTTGAACATAGGGAGTCTTCTCCAACAGAAGGTCCAATCTATCAAACAATGGGTACAACCATCGAAACTTTCCAGCTACATAGCCAACCACATGCCAGTATCGAATCTCCTTCACATTGAAAAAACGAGACGTGAATTTGATGTCGGATAGATTAAGAATGTGTGCTTTCTCCCAGTCTGTTCTCATGTCAGGCGTCAAAAGACGATACAATTTGATAGCCGGGTTATAATCCAACGCTTCCTTGGCGAGAACCTTTCCGCCAGGTTTGAGAATGCGACGGAGTTCGGGAAGCGCATAAGACAAATCAAGGTGATGCAACATCCCCAAACATGTGATAATATCAATCGAGTTATCGGGAAGTTTTGTATTTTCGGCATCAGCTTGAAAGAAGCGGATGTTGTCTTTAATGCCTGCGTCGGCAGCGGAATTTTTTGCGTTCTCTACAGATACACCGGAGATGTCCAAACCCAGGCTCAACGATGCCCCGGAGCGGGCGGCAACGACAGCATTGCCGCCGTTACCACAAGCATAGTCCAGAAAGATCTTGTTTTTGCATTCTGTGGCAATCCAGCCTTTAACATATTGATCGGAGCGACCGGCGACTGTGTAGTATTTCTTGTTTCCGTAATATTTTTCGTATGTATTCGATATCTTTGTCTTTTCAATTATTGATCGGTCTCGGTCTTTGTTATGAAATTCCAGTTCTTTCCGCTTCCGTTCTGCAAGGCCGGCTTTCCATTCCTGATCCGAAATTTTATCAATTTCATTAATTTTTTCGAGCAGGGCAATTTTTTCGGTCAAATCTTTAGCCATGGATATACCTCCAGTATTTGACGGCTCAGTGGTTTATTAAACATAGTGTAAAATGATAACAATCTATTCTAACTACGGTTACATGTAATGCATACCATCATCTTGTGGGATGTTAAAGTAAAAATTTTTGAAAGCGTTAATGACGGAAGCGGTCACCCGCCTATCATAAATTTTACCGGAATTCCATTCAACATCGTCCCCATTGCATACCCTCAACAACTTCTTCCCATAATGGCCAATCTTTTCTGAATCGGAATGCCTTGTTGACGGAAGTCCAAAAAACTATTATTGTATAGGTGAAAGACTTTCGTTACAGGTGAGATTCCGGTTAAGTGCACATGACGGTTCCCGCACAAAGGGGGATGAAAATGCGAGACCCATCCCCCCCCGATCCTCCACAAACAATTCCTCCCCTTGAAGGGGAGGGGTGTATTGATATAATGATTTCAATTAGTTGCTGAGGTATATTCAGATGAACAAACTTCCCTTCAGTACGTAAGGAATCCCCTGATGCAATTTCTTGACATGCGGACGGTTTTCTTCATCAACGTCCTCATTTTCACCATTTGCACGCTGATAATCGTATCGCTGTGGCGGCAGAGTCGCCATCGCTTTGACGGCATGGGCTTTCTGCTGGCGGACTTCGCCATGCAAACAGCGGCGACATTTCTGATCGCCATGCGTGGTCTGATTACGGACTGGATGTCTATCGCCCTCGCCAACATCCTGGTGCTTGCCGGGTCCATCCTTGGGTACATGGGACTGGAGCGATTTACCGGGAGAACAAGTCCCCAAGTCCATAATTATATTCTCCTGGCGGTTTATGCCGCGGCGTTCTCCTACTTCGTTTCCGTCCCCACGGACATAGCCGTACGTAATCTAACTGTTTCGTTGGCATTGTTCATCATCTGGTTTCAATGCCTGTGGCTTATGTTGTATCGCGTCGAATCCGGGATGCGCCCATTGACCTTGGGAGTAGGCATGGTTTTCGGCGCCTTATGCCTGGTCAACATCATCCGGATCGGCGAGTTTTTTACGAGTCCCCACCCAACAACCGATTATTTTCAGTCGGGGATATTTCAAACACTGGTAATTATTGTTTATCAGTTACTTATGCTTATCCTGACATACAACCTGATGCTGATGGTTAATAAGCGGCTGCTTGAGGAGCTCACAGCCCAGGAAGAAAAATTCGCCAAGGCGTTTCGTTCGTCTCCTTACGCCATAATGCTCGCCCGATCGGAAGACGGACTGATTCTTGAAGTAAATCAGGGATATTACGAAATTACAGGATATCGGGCTGATGAAACCATCGGCAGAACCACCCACGATATGCGTCTCTGGGTCAATGAAGAGGATCAAGCCGCTGCTGCGGCCGAGTTGTCGAAAGCCGGCCGGGTACACGGTATGGAGTTCAAATTTCGCACCAAAGACGGGGAAGAGATGGACGGGGTTCTTTACGCGGAAATCATCACGATCGCGGGAGAAAATTTCACCCTGACCAGCATCAATAACATCACCAGGAGCAAACGGGAGGAGGAACAGCTTCAAAGTCTCAATACTAACCTGCAAAAGCGGGTGGAGGAGGAGACAGAGCGCCGCATGATCCAGGAAAGACTGTTGGCCGAACATGCCCGCCTGGCCGCCATGGGCAAGATGATCAGCGCTATCGCCCACCAGTGGCGACAACCCCTTTCCACGTTGGGCATGATTGTCCAGCGGTTCCATGCCGTCGGCGCCATGCAGGGGCTGACGCGCGGGCAACTGGACGATTTCAAGGCCGGCGCCATGCAGCAGGTTAGACACATGTCCGATACCATTGAAGAATTCAGAAACTTCTACCTTCCGGAAAAGCAAAAAGTTCCTTTCCTGCCTCATACCTGTATTGCCAGCGCCGTCAAACTCCTTTCCGCCCAGTTTACCAGTAGCGGCATCACGGTGGATCTGATCTGCCCGGAAGACATCCAGCGGTCCATCAACGGTTATCCCAACGAATTTAAACAGGTAATCCTCAACTTGATGGGTAACGCCCGGGACGCCATCCTGTATGGCCGCACCGTCGACGGCGAACCGAAGGAAGGCCGGGTCACGGTGCAAATCTCTACCCCCGGAGAAAATTCAATGATTATCGACATCGGTGACAATGGCCGTGGTGTCCCGGCGGATATCGCCCCCCATATCTTCGACCCCTACTACACGACTAAACAGGATAGCGGCGGCAGCGGCATCGGTCTTTATATGTCGCGTATGATTGTGGAGGACAGCTTCAAAGGGCGCCTCAACCTGGTGGAGGGTTTGGCGGGCGCGAACTTCCGGATCGAACTGCCGCTGGAGGATGAATCATGATCAATCTCAACAAACTGACCGTTCTGCTGGTCGAGGATGAAAACGATCTGCGGCGCGAGACAGCCGCCTTCCTGGAACTTTTTTGCGGCCTGGTGATTTCGGCAGCCAACGGACGGGAGGCGCTCGATTTGTTCGAAAAAAAACGTCCCGATCTGGTCATCAGCGACATCCGCATGCCCCACATGGACGGTGTTGAACTCGCGACCTGGCTCAAGGAACACTCACCGGACACACCGGTGATTTTCTGCACCGCCTTTACCGAGACATCATACCTCCTCAAAGCCATCGACCTGGGGGTGGCTGCCTTTGTGCGCAAACCGGTGGACACGGAAGAACTGCTGGCCGTGATCGCCAAGGCCGCAGCTCCCATCATCCAGAGCCGGGAAATCAAGGATCTTTCCGATGAACTGACGGCGTCTCTAACCGCACGCCTCGGCGCCGGTCCGGCACTGCAAGCCTTATCGGAACAGGCCACTCGCATCGCCCGTACTCACTTCAACATTTTGCTCCGGGGAGAAACGGGGAGCGGCAAGTCTTACCTGGCCGGTATTATTCACCTCATCAGCCCGCGCCGGGAAGGACCGTTTGTCTCCGCGCAACTTGCCGCCATGCCGGAACAGCTTGCGGAAAGCGAACTGTTCGGCCATGTCAAAGGCGCCTTTACCGGCGCCGTCCAGACCCGGAGCGGACTGGTGGAGGCAGCCCAAAGGGGCACCCTTTTTCTGGACGACGTGGACGCCTGCCCACCCTTGATACAGGCCAAACTCCTTCGTTTTGTCGATGAAAAACGCTTTACTCCCGTGGGAAGTGCGACCGAAAAAACCGGTGATGTGCGCATCATCGCGGCCAGTAACCGCGATCTTAAGCAGGAGGTTCTGGCCAGGCGTTTCCGTGAAGATCTTTTCTACCGTCTGGCCGATTTCGTGATATCTATCCCGCCGTTACGGGAAATCCCGGACGCAATTGTCCCGCTGGCCATCAAGGTACTCCAGGAAACATGTGATGAGTTGGGCCGCGACTTACCGTTCCTTGACGATGAGGCCCGCAACCTCCTCACCAGCCACGCCTGGCCCGGTAACATCCGTCAATTAAAAAGCGTTATCAGACGCGCCTTGATCAATGCCGGTGATGCCATAACCGCCCCCATCATCATGGCCGCTGACATAGGCGTTGAAAACGCTCCCGCCCCTATTGCGACGGTGGACGACCCGGCCATGATGGCGCCCCCGCCCTTTCCCTGCGTTATGGACACCCTCGAAAAATGGTCCCTTGAGCAGGCCCTGCGTTTCTGCGGCGGCAAACGGATGAAAACCGCCGCGATGCTCGGAATGAACTACTATACCTTCCGCCGCCGGCTGGAAAAACACGGAATTGCTCCGGAACCGGATAACGAAGACGCAGGATGACAGCTCAGGTCAGGGGCTGCCTTATTGAACCTTCCTAAATGACCAGACCCTTACCAACCATAAATTCACTATCCATTCTTGATACCCATTTTTGATACCCCCTAATTATCCAGCATAGCATTATTCTGCCTGAACAAAGAATAACTTATTGTAATTAAACACAATACCTTTCAGGCACACTGTGTGCTTAGTAACGGGGCATGAAAACAAAATCAAATATCGTGGATATGTCATCGCTGCTCTGTGAATATGCAAGCAATCCCTTTGAGGATTGCCATTGTCAGCGGGTAACGAGTCGTTCCGTTCCTAAAATTGCGCGATTCTGCATGGATAGCTACCGCGATTGCCCGGTCTATCGAAAGCACGTATTGAATGATCATGGAAAACGGCAGGATAGTGAATATCAGTTCCTCTCACTTTCATATCTGAGGTCATGATGATAGGATTAAGCAAGAATAATAAAAGAAAGATGAAAAAGGCAACCCCTGCTTCCACGGCCATCCCGTCAAGAAGAGCGGTTGCACCCCTCATTATGGCCCTGGAGCCGCGGATCATGTTCGACGCCGCGGTGGCAGCAACGGTTGACACCGTCGTGGATCAGAACCATGACGCCGCCCCGGCCGCGGCGCCGGCAAAAGCGCCAGTCGATGTCCAGGATAACCATGGCGATCATGTTAGTTCTCTCTTTCTCGCCCCCTCCAGTTCGTCGACTGACGGTCGCGCCCTGGCTCCTTCATCGTCAACCGACGGTCAAACCCCTGCGGCCGCAGGTGTAGAAATTGCTTTCGTCGATCCCCGGGCGCCCGATGCCCAGACCCTCATCACCGGCATCAGGCCGGGCGTGCAGATAGTCATCCTCGACCCGAATCGTGATGGTATCGCCCAGGTGACGGAAGCACTGCGCAATGCCGGCTCGGTCCAGGCCATCCATATTCTAACCCACGGCGCCCCCGGCGATCTCACCCTGGGCAGCACGGCACTGAACAACGACACCCTGACCTCCCATGCCGCCGAGCTCTCCTCCTGGAAAGTCAGCATGACGGAAAATGCCGATATCCTCATCTACGGATGCGATGTCGCCCAGGGGAGCGGCGGACAACTATTCGTTCAGACCCTTGCCACCCTGACCAGACGCGATGTAGCCGCATCCACCGACCGGACCGGCGCCGCCGCCCTCGGCGGCGACTGGACGCTGGAAACCACTACCGGCGCCATCGAAACGAGCGCCCTGCTGACGAGGGAAGGGGCCGCCGCCTACCAGAACCGTCTCTCCACCGTATCCCTGACGGGTAACACGGGCTGGACGCCGATCATGTACGGTACCGGCAAAGATCCCCAGGGCGACAGCCAGGCCGGCGCCGCTGATACGGACATTGTGGGCGACGCCAGTCATGGCTCTCTCTACACCGCCTATGACGACAACGGCACAACCTCGACCGCCGACGATATGCTTGTCTTCCGCCTCCGCATCGACAATCCGACCAGTACAAGCAATTTCAGCGGCGTCGCCATTGTCGGCATGGACGCCAATTGTGATGGTCGAGTTGATCTCTTCATTTCCGTGGATGGACGCAACAACGCCCAGGCAGTCAAGCTCCTCGATCCGGGAACCGATGCCAATATCTCACCCAATACGACCTCGACCACACACCTGCCTACGGGTTGGCTCTATAATAACGGTATATATCCCTTTACTACTGATAATTATGCCGTTACCGCCGTCACCGAGGCGAGTGATCCGCACTGGAATACTGACAACGATCTCGGCAACGCCGGAGGACAGGACGTTTTCGTCAGCTTCAAGGTTCCCATGTCCGACCTGGCCACCGTCCTCGCTAAACCGTCCCCGGTTGATCGTAACGGCGTCTACGGCCCTCGCGGTGCGACGGGGATTCCCAACTACAACAAGGATACAACTGTCCAGTACGTTTCTTTCACCCAGACCCAGCCCGGTCCCATCAACGGCGACCTGAACGGGGTCGGTTCCAGTTACGACAAAAACGCGACCTTTGCCTCGCTGGGCGCCTTCACGGCCCCGATGTCAGCCAGCAATCCTGTATCTGACGGTCCGGCAGTCACCGTCACCGAACCGATCAGCGGGGACGGGATTGTGAACGCCGCCGAAGACGATAGCGTCTCCATCAGCGGCACGTCAGCTAACATCAGCGACGGGGCAACGGTCAATCTGACGGTAAGCGACGGTACCAACACGGTTAATGGCGCCGGCACGGTCAGCGGGAATGCCTGGACGGTAACAGGACTGAATCTTTCAAGTCTGAACGACGTGGCATTGACGGTCACGGCGACTTACAGTGACGGCAATGCCGCCACCACCGATCCCACGGACACGGCGAGCGTGCTGCACGACTCAACCCCGCCGGTCATCGGCATCGATCAGCAAGCGTCAGCCTTGTCAGGGAAGCCGACTTTTACCGGCACCTCCGATTTACCGGCCGGTTCGCAGATAACGGTCAACATCGATCCTGACAACAATACCGGCACGGTAAACCTCGTCTATCAAGTAATCGTCGGTTCCGGCGGCGTCTGGACGTTGAACACCGCCACGGCCACTCCTTCGTCGGGAACGATGCCGAACGGCGGACTGAAGAGCTATAGCAAGGTAACGGCAACGGCTTCCGATGCGGCGGGCAACTCGGCCACGACGACGGCCATCAACCGCCCGACGGTCAATACCCTCAGCACGAACGATACTACTCCCACTGTAACGGGAACTTGGACCAACATCAGCGGCGACGTGCTGACTGTAAGCATAAATAGCGTGACTTACACCGCCGGCGACGGCAATCTGACCGTCAGCGGCAACAACTGGACGTTGAATGTCCCCGGCACCAATACCCTGACCGTGGGCAACACCTATCCGGTAACGGCAACAGTGACGCGAGGAGTCACGCCCATAATGGACACCACCACCGATGAGGTTTCCATTACCAATACGCCGGTGGTAACCGTCGATATTGACGGCGGCGCCACCGCTACAGGAACCGATACCACCCCGACGATTACGGGAACATCGCAGAATGCCAGTGGTGGATACGTCATTGTCCGCCTCGATCCGAATAACGACGGCGACCTCTCCGACGCGGTAACCTATTCCGTCACCACCTCTGGCGGGGCCTGGTCCCTGGATACCGGTACGGCGCAGCCCATCTCCGGCACGAAACCGGCGGGCGGATTCGTGGGGCCGACGGGCATCCGGGCCACGGACAGTACTGGTACGGTGGCGGACACCCAGGTCCTGACGATCAGCACCCCCACCGTGGCCGTCAGCAGCATCACCAGCGGGGCGGCAGCCGATAGCTATGGAACGCTCAGCAACACCGGCGGGGGAGAAAACTATCTGAACATGACGGAGGACAACTCCGTTACTATATCGGGGACAGCCACCGACGGCTTCACGGTGAATCTGGTCATCTCCGATCCCAGCGGCAACTACGTGGAATACAACGTTCCGGTAACGGGAGGGGCATGGTCGAAATCGGGCATGGACCTATCCAGTCTAGGCAACGGCACCCTGACCGTCAAGGCCACCCTGGTGGACACCTCTATCAGTGCCACAAACAACTCAGTATCCCATGATAAAACCGCGCCGAGAATCTTCAACACAACCCAGTCGATTGTCCAGAAAACTTCCGGACAGACTTATAATGGGTCGAGCGAACTTCCGAGCGGCACGGCCATTACCGTGGGGCTTTATTCTGACAGCAACTATACAACACTGGCGCAAAGCTACAATACGACAGTTGATGCCCAGGGCAAATGGTCTATTACGACCACCACCAGTTTGGACAAAATAAACCCTGTTTATGTCAAAGTAAGTCCTACGGCACAAACCACCGACACTGCCGGGAACATCGTTCAGGCAAGTAAAGAATCCAGATCTGTATCTCAAAATGTAGGTAATTCATCAGCTTTGATTAACGCTTATACGGTTGCTGGTGACAACATCATTACGGTCGATGAGATTGGCAGCGGTATCACCATCGTAGGGGACACCAACCAAACGGTTAAAACCGTCACCGTCGAGGTGACTGACGGGACAACGACGGTAACCAAGTCCACGACCAGCGGCGCCAACTATACGGCGGGTACGCAGAACTGGTCGGTCACCCTCTCCAAGGCGGAAATTCAATCGCTGCAGAACGGGCAATTGACCGTCAATGCCTCGGTCAGCGACGGCGGCTCAACCGCCATATCAGTCTCCGACATTGAACTGCCCACCCTGTCCCTGGATACGCCTACCCTTACCATTACCGACAACAACGACGGCACGGCTACGGGGGACGTGACCTTCACCTTCCAGTTCAGTGAAGGAGTTTCTAATTTTACCGCCGACGATATAACGATCAGTGCCGGCACCGAGGGAACCTTCACTGCCGTTGACGCCGATACCTACACCCTCGTCGTCGCCCCGCCCAGCAACAGCAGCGGCGACATCAATGTCAGCGTCGCCAGCGGCAGCAGCGTTGCCACCAGTATAAACACCGGTCGCGGCATTGCCGGCGATTCCACAACGCAGCCCTACAATACCACGTCCGCTGCTGCGCCGCCCACCGTGACGATCAATACAGACAACCTGGCTACCGATACCACCCCGGTAATCGCCGGCGAGACCAACCTGTCGGCGGGGGCATCCGTCGTCGTGACCATCGATCCGGACAATAACAGCTCTACGAGCAATAGCATCACCTATTCCGCCACGGTGCAGAGCGGCGGCACCTGGTCCATAGATGTGGGCAGCGACACGCCCACCTCCGGAACCCTCCCAGATGATGGCCTACCCAGCTACGCGAAGATAACCGCCACGGCGACTAATGCCTACGATGTCAGTACCAGCGTGGATGGCCTCAACAAACCCTCAGTGACCAGCCAGACCACCAACGATAATACGCCCACCGTGACCGGCACCTGGACTAGCATCAGCGGCGACACCCTGTCGGTGGTCGTCAACGGCGTTACCTATTCCGTTGCTAACGGCAACCTCAGCGTCAACAGCAACGACTGGTCCCTGACACCGGCCTCGTCCCTGGCGGACACCACCTACGAGGTTGCCGCCACGGCGGCCCGCGGGGCCACGACAAAAAGTGATGTCACCAGCAACGAACTGATCATCGATACCCTCGCCACGGTGACGATCAGCGGCGGCGACACACCCACGACCAGCGACTCCAAGCCGGTGATTTCCGGCACCAGCGCCGGCCTGCCCAGCGGGACGGTCTTGACATTGAACCTCGACACGGACGGCAACGACTCCACGGACCTGGTCTATAAGACCACCATCGGCGGCGACGGCAGTTGGTCTGTCGATACCAAAACAGCAACCCCCTACAGCGGTGTCATGCCCGCCGACGGCCTGAGCGGCACAACGCCTGTATCTGCGACCGCCACTGACGCCGCCGGCAACACCGGTTCCGATATGCAGACGCTGAATGTGGATGTCACACCGCCTGTCATCGGCATCACCTCCAACAGCAAGACGCCGGACACCACCCCGCTGATCACCGGCACCACCGACCTGCCCGCGGGCAGCACGATCACCTTGGTAATCGATCCGGACAAGTCTTCAGGTGAAACGACCTACACCTACACTGCCATTGTGCAGACGGGCGGCATCTGGAGCGTGGATACGGGCGACCCGAATGCCAATGGCGGTAGCGGTCCGACCGTCACTTATACCACCGGCAAAACCCTGGGTTTGACGGCCAGCGGCACCGACAGCGTGGGCAATAGCACCAGCGTCGCCAAGGCGGTTGAAATCGGTCCTGCCCCGACCGTAGCGGTGACCAAACCGGCTGCCCTCGGCCTTGACAATATGGCCAATGCTTCGGAAGACAACAGCGTCGCTATCCAGGGAACAACCACGGGGGCGACGGTCGGTAATACAATCACCGTCTATATTACCGACGGTACGCGCACTATTACCGACACGACAACGGTGCAGAGCGGTGGTGCCTGGTCTATTGCCGCCCTTGACTTGAGCGCCCTGAACGACGGTACGATTACCGTCAACGCCGTTTATGATGACGGCTTCGGGAACTCGTATTCCGATTCGATCACCTTCCAGCACGACAAGACGCCGCCGACGGTGACGGTAAACACCTTGAATACAACCGACACAACACCGGCGTTAAGCGGCACGGTCAACGACAACAGCGCCACTATTCAGGTGACGGTCAACGGCAATACCTATAGCGCAACCAACAACGGCAACGGGACCTGGACACTGGCGGATAACACCGTTGCCGCCCTTACAGATGGAACAACATACAATGTTGCGGTGGTTGCCATGGATACCGCCGGCAATGCCGGCCAGGACGCCACGTCGAACGAACTGCTCATTGAGGGAACGGACAATACGGCGCCGACGATTACCTCTATTCTGCGGCAGAGCCCTTCCGGTGAAATCACCAATGCGGACATCGTAACGTTCCGGGTGGCCTTCAGCGAAGCGGTGCAGAATGTGGACAGCGCGGACTTCCAGATCAGCGGCGCGGGCAGCGACGGCGCGAGTATCACAGGAGTTGCTGCAGTGGCCGGTCAGTCGGGCGTTTACGATGTTACGGTGGCGGGGCTGGGAAACAACACCGGTCAGCTCAATTTAACCCTAAAAACCGATCCCATCGCCAGCATCCAGGATACGTCCAGCTCAAACAATGCCCTCATGAACACGACCCCGGCTACGACCGAATATTACACACTGGACAATGCCGTTCCTACCCTTGTTAGCATCAATGACGGGGATGCTGATAATATTGTCCCTGTAGGCTCCACTCTTACTTACACCGTCACATTCAGCGAGGATATTGACAGCAGCACCGTGACTTCAGCCGACTTCTCCAATGCCGGCACGTCGAGCATCACCATCGGGTCGCCGACGGAAACATCACCGGGTGTCTTTAGTGTCACCGTGATTGCCGATACCGCCGGTACCATTCGTCTTCAAATCCCGTCGGGCGCCGTGATCAAGGATGCGGCAGGCAACAGCCTTGTAACCACTAGCGCCCTGCCTGACGATGAGACCGTTAACGTGGACGGAACAGCGCCAACCGTTGCTATCGAAATGAGCGACAACGCCCTGAGCAAGGGTGAGAGCACCACCGTCACCTTCACCTTCAGCGAGACTCCGACAGGATTCACCGCCGCTGACGTAACCGCCGAGAACGGAAGCATTTCCGGCTTTGCCGTCACCGCCGATCCGAAGGTTTACACCGCTACCTTCACCCCGACAGTCAACCTTGAAGACGCCAGCAATGTCGTCAGCGTCGGCACCGACTACGCCGATGCAGCAGCCAACACCGGCACGGCTGGAACGAGCGCCAACTATACAATCGATACCAAGGCTCCGACCGTCGCCATAACCATGACCGACACGGCCCTCAAGGCTGGCGATACATCCACCGTTACCTTCACCTTCAGCGAGGCCCCGACCGGATTCACTGTTGATGACGTAACCGCCGAGAACGGAAGCATTTCCGACTTTACCGTCACTGCCGATCCGAAGGTTTACACCGCGACCTTCACACCGACCGACGACATTGAAAATGCCACCAATGCCATCAACGTTGGAACCGGTTACACCGATGCGGCAACCAACACCGGCACAGCAGGAACAAGCGCCAACTATACAATCGATACCAAAGCTCCGACACTTTACAGCAGCAGCCCGGGCGACAATGCCACTGGAGTTTCATTAACCAACAACCTGACCCTTACTTTCAGCGAAAATATTGTAGCGGGTACTGGCTTAATTAGTCTCTATAAAGCTGACGGGACATTGATTGAAAGCTTCGACGTTGATACGGGAACAGGCAGCTCCGGCGGTACAGTTAGCTTCAATGGCACAACAGGAATAACGCTCAATCCTAACGCTGACCTGGTCACTAATACCGACTATTACTTACAGATTGCTGCCGCAGCAGTAAAAGACACCGCCAACAATGTCTACATTGGCATCAATGACTCCACCACGCTCAACTTTAACACTAATTCCGACAATACACCGCCGGCCATCACCGGTCCTTCCGGTAGTGCTGGTGATGCCACCTCCGTAAAGACCATCAACGAGAACACCACCGCGGTCACCACCCTGACGGCCAACGAACCCGTCACCTGGTCGCTGGTGGGAGGATCCGATCAGGATAAATTCGCAATCGAATCCACTACGGGAGCCTTGAGCTTCCAGAGCGCACCAGACTATGAGGCGCCCAATGATGTGGGCGACACCGCCGGAAACAACACCTATGTCGTTCAGGTCCGGGCTACCGATGCTGCTGGCAACGCCAGCAACCAGACAGTGACAGTGACAGTGGCCAACGTTGACGACGCCTCCGTGATGGCTGCCGACACGAAGACCGTGGCCGAGGACAACAACGCCACCGATAACGTCCTCACCAACGACAGCGATGTGGACAACACCCTTACAGTTGCCGCCTTCAAGGTGGCCGGTGACGAGACCGTCTACACCGCCGGCACAACGGCAACGATCACCGGCAAGGGTACGATCACCATCGCCGTCAACGGCGACTACACCTTCACCCCTGTCGGCGACTGGAACGGCAGCATGCCCCAGGTCACCTACACGACCAACACCGGCTCCACCAGCACCCTGGACGTGACCGTCAACCAGGTCAACGACCCGGCGACCATCGGCACCGGCGCAGGCGTTGACAGCGGCAGCGGCG
>Ga0074199_1000485_pt1 | contig 60777 bp, 54 predicted proteins | sample EPASupsiteSAE347_FD_64528 | JGI IMG/M metagenome (GOLD analysis project Ga0074199, IMG submission 64528) | Bioremediated contaminated groundwater from EPA Superfund site, New Mexico - Sample SAE3-47 | ecosystem: Environmental > Aquatic > Deep subsurface > Groundwater > Contaminated ... | reverse complement strand
TGGATTTTGTCTCGAATTTGACTATACACGAGGTTTTATCCAAAATAGAATGAAAAGACAACCACTTAGAAACTTTCAGCTACCTCTTGACTATTCCAACAGAACCTTAACTTGTGACAGATGGTCTTAGGCGCCTCTGCCCGCCATACCAAAATACACTGCCCCACTTCAAAATGAGCCTTAACTTATATACAGGCCAGCGTGTCTCCAGGGAGGCATCCTCATGGACGCCGATGCATATTTTAACTCCATCTACCAAATCAGGGGCCGCCCTCCGTATCAGAGAAGCACCGCGGAGAAGCGCTTCCTATTGATCAAGGAGTATGAGGATTTCTTTCTCCCAGCGGAAAAAGAACGCCTTGGGCAGGATTTCCGTAAAGTAGAAGCTATAGAGAACTATTGCGAGCTCAAGGGAATAAGCCGGCAGGCCTTTTACAAATGGTACCGACGCTACAGAGAGCATGGGATTGAAGGGCTCCTACCTGAGTGGGGGCACCGTATGGGAAAGAGCCCGTACACGGATACTTTTCTGCCCATAATGCTGGAGTATAATGTACCCCGAAAACTGGACACAGAGATAAGGTGGAAACGCCGTTCTGGCCCGAGTTAAAATTCGTTGATCGACTCGAGGTAAGGAGAACGGAAATGTCAGTTAAACGGAAACAGCACAGTGGCACATTGAAAGCAAAGGCGGCTGTGGATGCGCTCAAGGGGCAGAGAACGATCTCGGAACTGGCCAGTGAATACGGGGTGCATCCCAACCAGATCACGAAGTGGAAAAAGCAAGCAATAGAGGGACTGCCGACCATCTTTTCCAATCAAAAGGAGAGAGTCGAGAGAAAAAGAGAAGATCTGGAATCGGAGCTATACAAGCAGATCGGGCAACTGAAAGTCGAACTTGACTGGGTTAAAAAAAAATCTGGTCTTATCGACCGATGAAAAGAGAAAGCGCATAGAGCCATATCATCCGCGGATCGCGATCTGCAGGCAGTGTGAGCTATTGGGTCTGCCTCGGTCCAGCTTCTACTACCAGCCCGTGGCGGTATCGGCATTGGAATTAGAGTTGATGCGCTTGATAGACAGGCAATATATGGAGACTCCATTCTACGGAATCCGTCGCATGACGGCATGGCTCAACAGAGAGGGCTATGGAGTCAATCACAAGCGTATAGCTCGCTTGATGCGAATAATGGGTATCGAGGCAATCTACCCGAAGCCCAAATTGAGTGTAGGGAATAGCGAGCACAAGATTTACCCCTATCTGTTAAGAGGAGTGGAAATTGTAGAGCCCAATCAGGTTTGGTCGACCGATATCACCTACATTCCCATGCAGCGGGGATTCGTCTACCTGGTTGCAGTAATGGACTGGTACAGCCGCTACGTGCTCTCATGGGAGGTTTCGGTCACCATGGATGTGCATTTTTGTATAAGTGCTCTGGAGCGTGCTCTACGGAAGGGCAGACCCGAGATATTCAATACGGATCAGGGCTCTCAGTTTACCAGTCCCCAATTCACCGGCATTCTCATCGATGGGGGAATCAGGATCAGCATGGATGGGAAAGGGAGGGCATTCGACAACATCTTTATAGAAAGGCTGTGGCGCTCGGTCAAATACGAGAATGTCTACATTCACGACTACAGGAGCGTGCCCGAATGCATCGATGGATTGAGCGACTACTTTGATCTGTACAACAACAGGAAGCCCCACCAGGCATTGGGCTACAAGACTCCTCGGGAGGTATACCTTGGACGAAGCCATTAAATTGGGGACTCTGTCCCCAAACTCCTGGGGTATCGCTTTTGGGGAATCAAAAGGGGCAGGGGAAAAGGAAAGGCAGAGCACCATCTCGTGCCCTGCCCCTTCGTCACCCCCCCGTCTCGGCGCTCGGGTCGCTCCCCAGCGATACCCTATCCTCCGGGCGGGTAACCCCATTATAACAAGGAGAAACAACGGAGCCAACCAATCACATGCCGGGGCGGCTCCACCTTAGAATGCTCGATTTTTTGTCTTGACGATGGGGTACACTATACCATCCACCTCCTTTTTGACCTTTTTGCAGGTCGTCCCTGCCAGCATGGAGCATTGCACGCATTTTACCATTAACGAACTTTGGAGCTGTTCGTTGATGGGCACTCCAGTGGCACATGCACCGGCGTACTCTTCGGCCAGCTCCTTAAACAGCTTCCCCGGCAGTTCCTGTTGACAGTATCGCCGGATGTTCGGCCACAAAGCCGGGCTGCGGGTGAGGAGCGCCACGAAGCCGCAAAAAGTGTCCCATAGATCGGCGGGGTATGGTGCGGTTTGCTCGGTCTGCCAGGGCAAGACGCCTTCCGGTGTCTCGGGGCTCGGTCCCGCTGGTTCCCGCGGTCTCCCTTTAAGGAGAAAGGCTATGATCTCAGTCTTGCTATCTGCAACAGCCTTCCGGATTTCCGGGGTGATGACGCCCGAAGGAGCCTTGAGTTTGATTTTGCCCTCGTTCACTGAAACCGAAGCGCCACACCCCTCGATCATGGAAAGAACTTCAGCCGCCGTCATATCTCAATCTCCTCAAGAGTTATTTCTCCCCCTTCAGTAGGAATAACGTCTGCAATGTTTGCAAAGTCTGTTTGTGTAGGGTTAGTGGGCGTTTCCGGTAGCAGACTTTGTTTTTCCCATGTCTGCAACGTCTGCATGTCACTGTCCGCGCCGCAATCCGATACAGACTTTGCAGACTTCGGATTTTCAATGTCTGTATCCGCACGGCCTTGATACTGCTTCCCTTGCAGACGTTGCAGACGTTGCAGACGTACTTCTATGAATGATTCCGTTTTTGAATCCCATTCGAGGCAAGAGACAGCCCTTCGCCCGTTGGCATCATGGTTGCCGTGCGCCATCGTAAGGGGAATGCTTCGCAGCATCGCGCCCATGGCTTTGGCGGTTCCAATTTGTTTTTCTTCCGTCAAGCCTTGATTGAACCGCTCATGAATGTGGCCGACCGCCAGGCGTCCGGAATCGACTTCTCCTCGAAGCGACGCTAATGTTTCGGCCAGGCGTTTTAGACGTTCGGAGGTGTCAGCCGGTGCGCAGTTCTCGTTTTCCAGAAGTCGCATTGCGTCAACGGTTTGTCCCAAGTAGAACTCAACAGCAGCTATACCCCGATCTATCTCTTCCACCTGAAGAAGTCTGCGCGGTCCGTCCTCCCCACTGAAACAATGAATGGCGTGGATGATTCCTGCAAGACGAAGGGCATATCCGTAAGCTTTGGGCAGAAAGCCCTTGAATTGTGGCGGAAGTTTTGTCTTCTGCGCCTCTACCCCATTCCTCCAAGAGTAGAACCGCTCTTGCGCCTCGGCTGTCAGGAGCGCCACTTGGGGCTTGTCGATTTCGCCCTCATCGACATTCCTTAACTTAAGGTCAACCCAGTCGCTTACCCGCTTCAACATCGTTTCCCATGACTCCCGGTGTTCATCCCCCCACGATGCAGCATCAAGGTCATAGTGACTTGCCGGTTCGTAGCACAACAGAAACCTGAAGATTGTTCCGTCAACCAGATACAGCCCACCCTCCCCAGAAAAGCTCCGCCTGAAGACGGCGGGCTGTATTCCTCCAAAAATGGAGACTCGCGCGTCGTGAATGTATACCGTCTTGCCCGCCCGGACAATTCGAGCATCGTTGCCGTCATGGAGCTTGAGCCAGCTCTCGCGGTCGGTCCCTTTGCCGCTCTTATATTGATTTTGCCCTCCCACAAAGGCGGAAAGCTCATCCTGGACAGCGACCAACCCGCCAGTAGGATGACCATCCTGATCCGCGTGCATTCCTTCAAGAGTTAGGTCCGTCGCAAAATAACCGCGCACCTTGACGGGTCGTGCTGGCTTGGCCTTTCCCTTCCGTTCGGCCGTTGACAGATCCTGCCAGGCTTGCCAAGCGTCCTGCTCAGCGCGGTTCCGTCTGTGCTCCGCTTTCTGAAGGTATTTCAAGAAGGCCATAAGCATCTGGCCTGGTGGAGTCTTCCCCGCTCCGCTCTCTCGAATATCGGCAAACCAGATAATCAAAGGCTCAAGCCAACCGGCCTTTGGAGAAATAGCCAGCGTGCGCCCCAATAGCGCTGCCACAATGGCAAAGACGATACTGGGTAGGAAGTCGGTCCCCGTAGCGCAAGAATGCGCAAGGCGCTTGAGACACTGGACGATGGTGTTAGGAAAAATGTGCCAGGGGAAAGGAACCCTCGGGAAAAGCTCCGCCGTTGCTTCCCATGCCTCCGCCTGGTCATCGCCGGCCGCCGCGTCTTCTTTAATCCATGACGGTCCGGCAATAGGCCCTTTGCTTTGCGTGCCCCCATCCATAAACGCGCCCAAGTGGTCATTGCCGCTGATCTTTTGCCGGGCATCGTGCCAGGTACGACCCTTACAGCTATCATGGAAGCATTGGTAGAACATCTTTCCGATTGCCGTCTGTCCTATCGCCGCCTCGCCGCCTGCGTGACTCTCATCGAATAGGCAAACCGGCAACACATAAATAGTGCTCCCGCCGTGGGCCTTCACCGCCTTGACCGCTACATTGTAATGCTCGATGTACGCGCCTAGGCGGAAGGCCCCGCCCGATGTCCCGCCGTTTTGCCCTTGAACATTGCCTCCTGGCTTCGGCCCCTCCTGATGTGCATCCTTCGGGGCGTCGGCAACGAGCGCCTTAAGCTGATCGAGCTTTACCGTCTGCGGATCGTCCGGAATGTTGATGATACATGCAAGCCGGTGCGGGCGCTCCGGAGTGTTATCCCCCTTGCGTGCATGAGTGCCGTAAAGCTTGGAGATTCGTGCAGAATTGAAGACGGTGCAATCAACATTCAAGGTAATGTCGCCCTCGACTGTTACACGATAAAGGTCATCGAGCACATTCAGAACGCTTTTAAGCAAGGCTACGTTTTCAAGGGTGTTCGCCAAGTCGGGGAGACAATAGACAAGGTGAGCGCCGTTCCCGCTGTCGCCATAGAGCGGTTGCGGCCAACCCTTTGAAGAAAGTATGTCCCGCAACTTTGCGGCATGATTGAGCGCGCCCCTGTGCTCTGCCTCGGTGCTCGATACACCCGCCGGCCTCTTTGGGTCGATGTCAATCAAGAGATGTTGAAGCTTCGGGATCTGATCGTCTTTCGTGCGGTCCACTCCGGCCTTAAGCCTGTTCGCGGCCCTTGAAAGTAGTGCCGGATCTACAGCATTCAATGTGAGGTAGATTCCCTCGAAGCCTGCCGCATCCATCGCCATCGCCGCCTCTGTGGCCTTAACTGGATCATCGAACCAGCCCGCCACAACGCCCTTTTTGCCGCCAGCGTACCCCTCCCAAAGGTTTGACTTTTGTTTACTCGGCCCCAGGCCGCAAAGCTCGAGGACTGCGCCCTTGTCCGGGTAAAAGAACTGCAGCGCTCGGTGAATTGCCTGTTTCTGTTCGTCGGTTTTTTGCTTGAATTCTTCGCCGCTTGCAGCCATAATTCATACACCTGTTTGATTTGTTTCATCCCTGCCGCCCGCCGCCACGCGGGCTTTCCCTATTTCCATAAGAAATCCTTCTCTTGCCGTCTCGCGATGGTGGATTGTTGCCTCATCATCCAACTTTGCGCAGATTGGAGCCCGAAGCTTTGGCGTTGCGCTCCATGAACCACTCAATAAAACTGTCGCGCTCATACGCCGCTTTCCTCCCGAGAGTCAGCTTCGGAGGTCCATCGCCCGAGCTGTCCAGATTAGCCAATGTGCCCGCTGTAATCACCCCACCCAAAACCGCGACTGCCGTTGCTCTGGTAAAAACTGGCGGGAGTGCCTTCCGAAGCTTTTCTTCAAAATCAGTCATCATTTTTTCCTTTCACATTGGTTATTGCTGCCTCATTAGCTTCAAGTTAGCGTCATTCTAAGTTGTGGGTTTTGCTTCGTATACAGGTATTTTAGAAAAATGCCGGTGTTATTTTCTAATGCCGGTATTGTTTCCTTGCAGCAAAACAAAAAAAAGCCATCGAAAAAAATCCAATGGCTTAGAAAATGACGGTATTGTGGGAGAAAATGACGGTAGGGTTTAGTTTTTGCCCTCCCTCCACCTTCGTGAAAACACTCTAGTTACATGGTCCACGGTCGGTGGATTTCCATCAAAAGCAGCCTTAAATCTCTCATCGTCAACAACCTTCGGCCAAGTGAATTTCTTTTTTTTAAGCTCCCGCGCTATCGGGTCAGCCACATCCCATTTTGCTTTTACATTCGGTCTTTTTGTCTTTGCTTCGGATTTCATTGAAGGGCTTGTCGATGACAGAAGACTCCCTTTCTCTGCTAGATACTGCCTGGTTCGTTCGATATCATCACGCAGATAGAAAGCACTAACCAATGTATCGATCATAGGCTTGTCAAATGTACTGTTTCCTACTATTGCAATCGTCTTCCACTGATTATCTGATATTTCATTGATGTCATTATTTGCCTTGTTTAGGTATAAATCTATTTCTTTTAATTCTAAACAATGAACATTGGTTTCAGTCATAGCCCTTTTTTTTCGGCTATAATATGCAAAACAGCCCAAAAGACTTTCAAGGTGTGGAGCAACGAGGGGTTGTTGCTTATCGTCATATGGGACTAGAGCACCTGTTCTGACATGCTCAACCAGTTCAGAAACAAGCATCCCTTTATCTATAAGAGTTTTCCCTTGGATGAACCTTGAGAGTAAGCCTAAGTCAAGGTCTGACATTTTAACGCCTCCTGTAGCCTCCTGGAATGAATCCAGGGAAACCCGGCCCAGGAATGCCGGACTTGTCGAGCGGGGTAGCTAGTCCCACCCTATCCCCTTGAAGGTGGTGATTATCTATAAGCTTCTCTTCTGTGCTTTATCCGCACTGCGTAAATGATTTCTTCTTCCTGATCTATTTCAAGTATCACGCGCCAATCACCCACGCGCAGCCGCCATTGATCAACACAGCCCTTGAGCTTCTTCAAGTCTGCGTTTTCAGTGTGATCCTGCATGCTCCGCAAAGCTTTCAAGATACGTTCTCTTGTAGTCTCATCCAATTCCCGCAAGTCTTTCTTGGCAGGCTTCGTTATCTCTACTCTCATATGCCGAACTCCCGCATGACATCATCCAGGGATTCCGTTTGCCCTTGAGCTATCGCTTCTTTCCCTGCCTCAATGTCCTTCAGATCTTCATCCGTAATAGGCTCATCGTCTTCGGGGGCATTGAAGAATGCCTGCATCGCGGGATTGCATGCCGCCTTGCTTATGAGAAATTCCAAAAACCTTTTTGCCGCCGTAACCTCACTTTGGGGTAAAGCCTCAATGAGGTTATGAAGTTCCGTCTTTTCTATTTGCAACATGGCTCTCTTCCTTTCTCGTTCTGAATATCTCTTATCTCTCCTGGATCGCCTCGCCGGCCCTGAACTGAACGACTTTACCTTGTGCCGGAGCTGTTCCGAGCATCGAGAGAGCTTTCAGCTTGGCGTCCTCGTTGGCATGGACGTAGCGCATAGCCATCTGAACCGTTCTCCATCCCATCACGTCCATGAGGTCACGCGGACCGAGGCGTTGTGCAAGTCGGGTAGCTACGCTGTGACGAATCGAATGGAACACTATCCGGTCGCGCTTTGACCGGCTTGCGTTCAATTCCAGGTTATCAACGGCCGTTGAAAAGGCGCTCGGTGCTTCCAAATAGGGGGTGCCGTCCTTTTTTACGAAGACATGTGCGTCAGATGCTCCTTGGTCCATCGCATTGAAGAGTTCCATCAACGGCGGGGTGATGGGAATCATTCGAGTGTCGTGGTTCTTGGTTTCGGTGAAGATGACGATGCCCCTGGAGAAGTTCACACCCGCCCAGGTCAGGCTAAGCGCTTCAGACACCCGGCATCCGGTGAGAAAAGCAAAACGGGCTATTCTCCAGGCGTGCTGGTCAGAGGCAGAGAGATATTCCATGATCGCGACTTCTTCTTCATAGGAGATGACACGGAGCCGCCTGTTGTTCCCCGGCCCGGAGACGCCGACACGTTTTCCTGAGGGAGGCGGATCATCTATCATTCGTCGGTCGTAAGCATGTTTGAGGATGCGGCGCAAAGTCCCGGTAATGTATTCTCGCATTCTTTGGGATAAGCCGGCATTCGATAGAGTTTTTACCAATTCATCCCACTGAGCAAGACCGATGGAGCGAAGCGGCATTTCACCGAGAAGACGCCCTATCCACAAGCGGAAATGCTGCTCTTCCTTTTCCCATGAGTTTTCTTTCTTGGATAGCTTGGCAGCAGGGAAATAGGATTCCTCCCAATACTCGGATAGAGTCCGCTGTGCCGCCGCCTCCCGCTTCAGCTTCGCGGTCTCGGCATCCTGCTTGGCTTCGTTTTCGGCTCGTTGCCCTTTGAGCGTTACGGGTCCTATTCCGGCCTTCTTATTTGCCTTCAGTTCCTGCAGCTTCATGAAGGCTTTCTCCGGGGTTATGCCCTCGGACGCCCACCCCACAGGCTCGTCAATGACCTTCCCGTTGAGCTTGTAGTGAAGGGCATAGTATCGGTCTTTCTTCACGCCGTGTTTTCGCGTAGGATGCTCACGGAACCTTACGCCGGGGAATTGGGTTTTTGTCCATTTCATCTGTACCACTCCTGTACCACCTTTTAGGGTGAAATGGTGTGAAAACGAGTGATGCAACGTGAAAGTAGAATAGCTGTAAAACCAAGGCAGGTCAAGGATTTTAGGAAGATCAGTGAAGTTGAGTGAAGGTTATTTTGGGGGACTTAAAATCCCTCGCCCCTTGCGGGTGTGCGGGTTCGATTCCCGCCCTAGGCACCAGTTTAGGGAGGTCAGAGTCTTTCAGATTTTCCTCATGGCTCTTTCCGGATTTCTGAGTGCTGACTCTCGGCTTTAAACAGCGAACAGAAGCCCGATCAAGGACGAGAGAAGTGCTTTGCCTCGTCGACGAACGTTATGAACGAATTCGAAGAAGCCCAGGTAGAGCGGTAGCTTCTCCTTAGAGATACTTCGGTGTGGGCGAAGCCGGGAACGTAAAAGTGACCAGAATCCCTCGATTGTGTTGACCTATACCTCGTGGAAGCCGTCACCGTCGTCATCGCGAGCATATTCACCGGCTGCGTGGCAAACGGTCTTGTGTCCATAACCCCATTCACGTAGCCGTCCGTAGATGGCATATTCATCGGTGTAGATCTGTGCGCCGGTTTGGATCCTTGTTCGCAGGAGTGACTCAACGGTCTCCCTCTGCACATTGGGCAGCATAAAGAGACGATTTCGCCTCCGCGTTCAATGATACCCGGGATGGGGGGTCTTTCCTTGTCCAATCTACATCGCTGAAGTTCAAATGTCTCGCGTTCTCGAATGGCAGCCTTCGGTCGCATAAATCAGCCCTCGGAAACCAGGAAAGAGCTTTCATGGATAAGGTTCATGCGTGTGCCCTCCTAACACAAGCGACTCGCCCGAGCTAGCACGGACTCTCTTATTGATGTCGGACTCTACTATTGCACAACCTCATTATAAGAGATCCCCGCCTTTTTCAACTCGACGTAGCGGGCAGCGGCCAGAGCGGCGGTACAACCGTCGGCGGCAGCGATAATGATCTGATTGGCATACTTCTGCCTCAGGTCTCCGGCTACAAACAGGCCGGGGATTCGGGTTTCGCACTTCTCATCCGTTATCACGTATCCTCTCGGGTTGATTTCAACGAGGGCAGGCACCAGGTGGTTATTGGGGGAAAAACCGACGAATATGAAAACCCCCTCGGCAGCCAGCTCCTGCCTTGCGTCGGTCTGTGTGTTCAGGACATCGACACCGGTAACCCCGTCTCCATTCCCTTTGATGGCAGTGACAATCGTGTTGAAAACCACTTCGATCTTTGGCTCCGCCAAAAGGTGCCGCTGCATGATCTTACTGGCTCGAAAGGTATCACGGCGGTGAAGCAGATAGACCTTGCCGGCAATCTTGGACAGATAGATGGCCTCTTCCAGAGCGCTGTCACCGCCTCCCACCACCGCCACCGTTGCGTCTTTGAAGAAAAAGCCATCGCACGTGGCGCAGTAAGAGACTCCTCGTCCGAAGTATTCGATTTCTCCGGGAATACCGAGTTTGAGCGCCCGGCCGCCAACCGCCAGAATGACCGCATGGGCACGCAGCACCTCCCCTCCGGCCAGCCGAACCGCGTGGAAATCGGGTCCGGGATCGAGAGCCACGACCTCTTGCTGCGTCACCTTCAGGCCATAGGATTGGGCATGTTTGAGGATTTTATCCGAGAGCTCCAGCCCCGGAATTTCATCAAATCCCGGATAGTTCTCCACCCCTTTGGTAATGGCGATCTGCCCGCCGGGAGCACTGCTTTCGATGAGAACGGTCTTCAACGCGGCTCTCATAGCATAAATTCCGGCGGTAAGGCCGCAGGGACCACCCCCGACGATGATCAGATCGAAAAGCTCATTTTCGAGCACTGGAAGCCTCCTCTCCTGCCTTCGGAACCAGAGGCGGGATCATATCAATATCTATTGATATGAATATTTATTCAAAAGTCAATAAGAGACTATTGGCCCTTATCGGGCTTTGCCTCTGCTATTCAAAGCCGCGGCTGCGCTGCTTCCCACCTCTCGGGCAGGGCTATCGCATTCCCGCCCGATTCTGTTCTTGTGGTAGAATAATAAAACAATACTATTGCCGCTCAAGGGTAGGGCAAGATCGAATTTTCAAAAGAAGCCGGGAGCTACGTGCCGCCGGGCCGGAGGTATCACCAAGATGGAGACAATGATGGACCGATTTCCAACCTCGCCTTCCTCGCCGGATAATTCGCGGCTCGATCCTCGCGCTATACACGTGGATGAAGAAGGAGACTGGTTTTATCAGGGCAACAAGATCATTCGGGAGGACATTCTGGAATTCTTTCTGGAAAATCTGCGGCTTGCTCCGGACGGAGCGTTTATGATCGAGTGGAAGCAGCAGCGATGCTATTTAGATGCATCGGATACGCCTTTCGTCATTTCCGGAGTGGATCGGGGCAAGCCGGACGGTTCAAGACAGTCCGGCAGTCCTTCGGCCTTTGAAGGTTTCGGTGAGGAGAGGATTTTGCTGACTCTGCGCCATCTTTCCACGGCCGAAGTGCTCAACCCGGCAACCCTCTACGTTGGAAAGGAAAACGTACTGTATTGCCGCGTGCGTGGCGGGCGCTTCCCGGCCCGTTTCTCGCGACCCGCTTATTATCGGTTTGCATCCTGGATTCAGGAAGACACGACCACCGGTGAATTCTATGTAGAGCTCGACGGCAAACGGTACCACATTGCCATGCCGTGAACGGCTTCGGTTGCTTTTTGATTGTGAGTATCTCCATCATTGGGTAAGATGAGATTGAATTCCCGAGGCGATCCCCCGTTCTCAAACGACTCTTTCCCCAATCTCCGTGGTGTCTGCGTGGCTCAGGTGAATGGCTATCGTCGTGATTGTCATTCCGGAACAGCAAGCCATGCATTGCCCATTCCCCATCAATTTTTTCCTCATGGAGGTCAAAATGCCAGTTGAAGGTTTACAGACACACGATTTTCTACAGCGGCTGGATCGATCTCAGTCGGTCCTGCCGTCAATCATCAGAACGATGGCCGAGGCTCTGGCCAAGCAGGTCGATGAAATCGAATATCCCACTCCGGCGGACATCTCGAGACTGCACGAACAGTTCCGCCAGGCAGTGGGAGCTCGCGAGAATCTTTCAGCCGTATGCGGCATCGAGGGCAAGCTCTGCGTTATCTGTCCTTTTGCGGCCTATATCCCCTCGGAATTTCCCTTTGCCTCGGAAGAAGCTCCGGTGTGTCTTCCCTGGATCGCCGTACTGAGGGGCACAACACGGGAGGGAACGGGCTCGTGAAAGATACTTCTCCGTTTTTCGAAGCACTCCGCTTCAATGAGCGGGGATTGATCCCGGCAGTGATTCAGGACGCGGACAGCGGCAGAGTACTCATGCAGGTTTACATGAATCATGAGGCTCTGGATCGTTGCCTCGAGAGCTCACAGGTGCACTACTTCAGCCTGAAAATGCGGAAAGTGTGGCAGAAGGGAGAATCTTCCGGGCACCGCCAGAAGATTCGATCCATACGGCTCAATTGCGAAGGAGACGGATTGCTGCTCACCGTCGAGGCCCTGGGGGGAGCCTGCGAGGAAGGCTATCAGAGTTGTTTTTACCGCGAATGGCAGGATGGAAAGTGGAGCGCGGCCGAGGAGAAGGTTTTTGACCCGGAGCTGGTTTATCCGGAGTTTACCTTTTCACATTGAGCATGAGGCTGAAGCCGGGACTGGGAGAATTTCCAGACTTCAATCAACCCTTTTTACTTTAAGGAGGAGACACTCTATGTCTACACCGTTCGAACCGGGAATGAGCCGCGAGTTGAAGATCAAGTCTCAACCCGAGCACTCCGCTCAGGTTTTTTATCCCAATCTTCCCGACGTATTCGCCACCCCTTTCCTTGGGGGCTTGATGGAGCGGGTATCGGCGGAGCTCATCGATCAGCATCTGCAGCCCGGCGAGCAATCCGTGGGAGTCTCCATGAGCTTGAAGCACATGGCCGCGACTCCTCTGGGGATGGAAGTTCGTGTTCGCACCGAGATCACTGCAGTGGAAGGCAGAAAGCTTATCTTCAAGCTGGAAGCCTTCGACGAAGTGGAAAAGATCGGCGAGGCCGTTCATGAACGCTTCATCATCCAGGCGGACAAATTCAACGCCCGCGTTGCGGACAAAGCGAATAGGGCCACATCCGGCAAGAGCTGACCAAGACGATGCACATCATAAACGTTTGAATGTGTGCTGGACGGTTTGGTCTCCGTCAGCTCCTCAAGATTCCAAAGCTTCAATTCCACAAAGGGAGGTCGCCATGGGTTCAAATGACTTGAAGGCATTTTTTCACCCATCGAGTATTGCGGTCATCGGAGCTTCAGAGAGTGCGGGGAAGCTGGGACACGAGATTTTGAAGAATCTCGTGGAGGGAGGCTTCCCGGGAGCGCTTTATCCCATCAATCCAAAAAGTGAGCACATTCTGGATCTGGCCTGTTTCAAGAACGTCAAGGACGTTCCCGACACCGTCGATCTTGCGGTGCTGATCATTCCGGCGCGCTTCGTGCCTCAGGCCATTACCGACTGCGGGGAAAAGGGAGTCAAAGGGGCGATCATCATTTCGGGAGGTTTCGGCGAAGCCGGTCCGGAGGGAGAAGAGCTGCAAAAAGAGGTGGCCCGGATCGGCCGGGAGTACGGAGTGCGAATTATCGGCCCCAACTGCCAGGGAGTGAACAATCCGTCCCATCCCCTGTGCGCCTCCTGGCCGCTCCTCACGCGCCGGGGGCATGTTGCGGTCATAAGCCAGAGCGGTACCGTCGGGGCGGCCATGATGGACTGGTTTTCCGTCGAGGAGCTGGGAGTTTCAAGCTTCGTCAGCCTCGGAAACCGGGCTGATGTGGATGAGATCGATCTCATCGAGCACTTTGAAAGCGACCCTGACACCAAGGTCATCGCCGTGTACCTGGAAGGGGTGAAGGACCCGGTGCGCTTCCAGGAAGTGCTGAAATCCCGGAAAAAGCCTCTTGTGGTACTCAAATCCGGACGGACGGCGCGGGGCAGGATCGCCGCGGAATCGCATACCAAATCCCTTGCCGGCGCCGACGCCATCTATTCGTCGCTCTTTCGCCGCTACGGAGTCTGCCGGGCGGAGTCCATCGAAGAATTCTACGATTTTGCAAAGGCCTTTGCCTACCTCGAGCCTCCTGCCGGAAACCGGATGCTTTTCATCACCACGTCGGGCGGATCAGCCATCCTGGCAACGGATGCCGCGGAACAGGAGGGCATCGAGATCGCTCCCCTGCCCCGCGAGCTGGCCGATCAGCTCGAAGGGATCATCCCGCCCCACGCCATTCGCGCCAATCCGCTCGACCTCACGGGCGACGCAGACGCCGGCATGTTTCAGGAAGTCATGCAACTGGCAAGACCCTACTATGATACTCTCGGGATCATCTTCGGCGATCCCATCGTGGACGCATCTCGTATCGTCACGGCCGGAGCCAACGAGCTGATCACTTTCCTGGGCGGCGCGGAAGTGGAGCGGGCGGAAAAACTGAAGATGCACCAGCAGGGGATCCCTGTGTTTCCAAGTCCCGAGCGGGCCATACGGGCTCTTTCGCAATTGATTCCCGCGGCAAGCAAAGTGAATCGGGCGGGACATACCTTCCCCGTGGCGACGGGGCACTCGCCCATGAGCCTTTACGAGGGCCTGAAGTTTCTCGAGTCCCGCGGCTTTGACTGTATTTCCAGCCGCCTGGCCACCAGTCCCGGCATGGCCGTGCATCTCGCCCACCAGATCGGCTTTCCCGTATCTCTCAAGATCGATTCACCGGACATTTTACACAAGTCCGATTGCGGCGGCGTGATGATCAATCTCCAGTCGGCACGGGATGTGCGTCTGGCCTTCACCGAGATGATACAACAAGTGAGCGGGCACTATCCCGACGCAAGGATAAACGGAGCAGTGGTGAGTGCCATGGCATCGCGCGGCCTTGAATTGATTCTGGGCATGAACAGGGACCCGCAGTTTGGCCCGGTTCTGTTGTTCGGCCTGGGAGGCGTCACGGTGGAGCTCTTCCGTGACGTGGTGATGCGCCTGCTGCCCGTCACTCGGGAGGAAGCACTCGATATGCTCAATGAAATCAAAGGAGCCCCTCTTTTGAAAGGCTTCCGCGGCCAGCGCACGATCAGTGAAACCGCTTTGGTCGAGGGCCTGCTGAAGCTCGCCCAAATCGCGGAGGAACAAGAGGACATCGTCGAAATTGATCTCAATCCCGTATTTGCCTATCCGGAGGGCATGGTTGTCGTGGACGCGAGGATTCTAAGGGCGTAATATCCCGAAGGCGTGAAAGTCAGTCGCCGGTCAATGGCTCATCTTAATCAACAAGGAGGAAATGCATGCAGGTTTTGGTTCTCTATTATTCCAAAGGCGGAAACACGCGCAAGCTGGCCGAAGCTGTAGTCAAGGGGGTGGAAGCCGTCGAGGGCGTGAAGGCCGTTCTGAAGACGACCGAAGAAGTGACCAAAGAGGACTTTCTCGATTCAGCCGGAATCGTCGCGGGCTCTCCGGTCTATTTCGGAATTATGGCCGCCGACATGAAGCGCGTTTTCGACGAATTCGTCAGCACGCGCAAGAAGATGGAAAACAAGGTCGGGGCTGCCTTCGCAACCGCCGGGGACGCCTCGGGGGGCAAGGAGACGACAATGCTCTCCATCATTCAGTGCATGCTCATCTACGGCATGATCATTGTCGGAGACCCCATGGACGCCACGGGCCATTACGGAGTATCCTGTGTGGGCGCCCCTGATGAAAAGACCGCCGAAAACGGGCAAAAGCTGGGAAGGCGGGTAGCCGAGCTTTGCAGGAAACTGGCTTCCTGAAGGCCGGTCATGTGAAATCTTCTATTTCAGGCGCGGATGAACCGAGCAAACCGCGGAGAGCGCAGAGAAGCAGAGAGGCGGAGAGCACAAAGAAAGAGAAAATGAGCAAAAGATAACAAACTCTCTGCGTCCTCTGTGCCTCCGCGCTCTCTGCGTTTTGCTCATCCACGTTTTGCTCATCCGAGCTTTGCCCGGCTCCCTAATGTTTAAACGCCCGCTGTCCCGTCAAGACCATGGTAACGCTCGCCTCGTTGCAAGCCTGAATAATCTCCCAATCCCGCATGGAGCCTCCCGGTTGGACGACGGCGGTGATGCCCTGGCGGATGCCGACGTCTATGCCGTCACGGAAGGGAAAGAAGGCGTCGGAAACCATGGCGGCACCTTTGAGTCCGCCGTGGTCCGCCCGTGTAGCGGCATCGATCTCTTCCATTTGCTCCCGAGGCCGTTGGCCCTTTTCGACGGCCAGCTCCAGGTCCTTGTAAGGAATGCCATGGCGGTCGAAGCAAAGAGCGTCTGAATATTTCTGGTAGGCCTTGTAGACGGCGATTTCGGCCACACCCACCCGATCCTGTTCCCCGGTGCCGATTCCGACGGTACATCCGTCTTTGACGTATAGAACCGAATTGGACGTGACTCCCTGCTCGACGAACCAGCCAAAGAGGAGATCTTCCATTTCCCGCGGAGTGGGCTCTCGCTCGATGCGGCAGGTTTTGCCCTCAAAGGTGGCTTCCGCCGGCTTCAGATCCTGAGGTCCCCTGATGCGGTTCAAAGGAGACTGCTGGACGATTATGCCTCCGTCGATGAGAGACTTGAAATCCACGAAGCGCATGGTGAGATACTCTGTCAGGCGATCTATAGCGGCCACCTGGATAATTCTCAGGTTGGGACGCCGCTTGAGATGGTCCAGAGCCCCTTCTTCGTAGTCCGGCGCAGCGACGACTTCCAGGTAGTTTTCGGAAATAAGGGCGGCCGTTTCTTTGTCCACGGGGCGATTGAGAACGAGGCATCCTCCGAAAGCGGCAATACGGTCCGCCCGGTTGGCGCGGTAGTATGCTTCGGAGAGAGTTTTCCCGTAAGCGACTCCACACGGATTGTTGTGCTTGAGTATGGCCGCGGCAGGTCTATCCATGAGAAACTTCATGATATTGAGACCGTTGTCCAGATCCGTGAGGTTGATCTTTCCGGGGTGTTTGCCTTCCTGAAGCATATCTTCTTCACAAATGGCGCTCACCAGACCCTTTTGAGGATCGATGAATCGACAATTCCCCAGCATCAGATTCCCACCCACAAGCTCGTAGAGAGCTGATTCCTGGCCGGGATTTTCTCCGTAACGCAGTCCCTTTTCAATGAGCTCTCCCTTGGAATCGGGAAATTTCCAGGTGCGCTTCCGATAAGCCAGCTCCTGATCCCCGAAGATAATACGCAGGGATTCGGGGAAATGGTCTTCCATAACTGTGCGATACATTTTCTTTAGATCTTCAGTCATATTTCCTCCTCCATAAATAGGCCGGGCATTTTTAACCAGGCTTCTTGTAAGACAAGAGTGAGACAAAAATCAAACTAAAACTTATGGATGGCCTCGAAATGAAGACCTGCGGAAAGAAGAATATCGCGGAATCGGTCAATAGGCCCGCGCTGGGCCGGGATCGGATTTTTTTTGAATCCGAAGGGGAAGAATATTTTGAGAAGAGGATATATATTATGTTATTGACCTCGTGGGGTGGAGTGTGTTAGGCAGCGCATGTACCGGGATGATTCAACTGCACCAGCAGCGCTCCACAAGAGAAAGAAGCAGGAAGCACAAAGGCGGTTATTGTTGCATATGGCATGATCCGGATTATGACTATCATCCACACTTCAGTACGCACGGCCGTAGATAGTTGCGTGTGCTCGTGCTCGACCGTGGGAGGCCTGAGCCGGCAAGCTGGACGTTGTGTTTATGTTGAGACATATTGCCGGCTTGTGCCTGATATGAGTATGGGCTTCCTTGAACCTTCCAAAGAATAAAAGGACCTTCGAGCGATGAAAAATTGGCAGGCGTCCGCTTCAGCGACATTGGTGGGGAGTATGCCTCACAGGGACCGCGACCGGGCTATCGACCTCATTCTCGGGGAAATCCCCGAAGTTCCGGTCTGGCCTCAGCTTTCCACTTTTCCCGCCGAACAGATGATGATTCAGTATCTGGAAGGGCTGCCCGGCGTGAAAGAGAAGGACGGGCACGTGCTCCTGCAAACGGATACGGCTGACTTCGAAGGGGAGCTGCTGAGCTTTTATGAAGAATACCTGGAAGTTGAATCGAATAGCCGGGAACTGGCGGATTCCAGGTTCAAGATGGGACCGGAAACGGGAGGAACATTCTTTCGGTTCCTGGAGGCACTGGATCGTGCTTCCCAGCCATTCCGCGCTCTCAAGGGGCAGATCGTCGGCCCTTTTACGCTCCTTAGCGGCTTGAAAGATCAACAGGATCGAATGCTTCTCTACGATGATCGTATGCAGGACGCAGTCGCAAAACACCTGGCAATGAAGGCTCGATGGCAGATCCGGCAGCTCAAGGCCTTCGGCCGCCCCGTTATTATGTTCATGGATGAGCCCGCCCTCGCGGGATTCGGCTCTTCCGCTTTCATCAGCGTTACGCGAGAGCTGATCGCTCAACTGCTCAAGGAGGTGGTGGACGCCATTCATGAGGAAGGAGGACTGGCGGGTATTCATGTTTGCGCCAATACGGACTGGCTTTTAGCCTTCCATTCTTCTGTTGATATTATCAATTTTGACGCGTATAATTATTTTGAAAAGTTCGCGTTGTATAAAGATGCCTTTTTGCAGTATATGAAAGAAGGCCATATCGTTGCTTGGGGGATTGTTCCCACATCAGATCCTGCTCAGATATTACAGGAAGCCCCGGAAAGCCTTGCGGACCGGTGGCTGAAGCATATCACGGGATTCACCGGCCCGGATATGCCTGTGGCAACGATTCTTTCTCAATCCCTTTTTACCCCTAGTTGTGGTTGCGGAAGCTTGTCGGAGGACATGGCGGAGAGAGTGGTACGGTTCACGCGGGAAGTGAGCGAAATGATGCAGAGTCACTTATAAACGTTGCGTACATGGAGAAGCCTCACATTTCGCTTACGGTTAGAATGACCCCATAGCCGCACAAACTGCAAATAGTCTTGAGGTTCCATCATCTCAGAGGGAATTCAATCGAAGGAGGGCTGTTCTCATCTGCCCAAAGCAGGGGAGAGCGTTGGAGATATGCCCTCAGGGTGTATGCAGAAGGGTTTCCTGCTCCTGCCGTGGCGGAGCTGTAACCATGTGCTCCATAGAAGCTGGTATGGGAAAGTCGCCGATAAGTCGCTTGACCGATGATAGGTCAGATATTATTCCCTATTACGGGAAGTGGCGATTTAGTGCGTACTTTCATGATCTTGGATGTAGGAATATAGGGTGTGATCTCCCGACCTTAAGAAGCGGGATATTCTTGCGGGGCATCTTGACAAGGTTCGGATGATTATTTACGGTTATGGTACTCCTGATTCCACCGCAGGGAAGAGGTTGTGTCCGTATTGACGTGACTAGCTCAACTGATTCTCTGACGGTAGCTTCCAGATCAAAGGTTAGTTGTGCGATTTATCCTCTGACTTCTCTCCTTGGGTAACGAAGAGTGAGGGAGAGCGCTTTTATCTCCCGGCCTTTTCCGATGAAGCTCAGGACAGTGGAGGGGTGAAAAGGGTCGGACCGGCAAGAGGATGGCCCATGGTCCTCTCAGACGGTTGATCGGCAATCCGCAAACAATCCGGTGAGTAGAAAATACCTTTACCTTCAACCAACAGGCTGGAAGAACGAACGGGGTTGGAGGTGTAGTGTGTCAAAGTACGGGGAGCCATGTAAAGTGCTCCCGTCCCTGTCAGGCACTTGGAGAGCCGACCGGTAAGGTACAAATGAAAGGAAGATCCTAATGCAAATAGAGTACAAGAACATCGACGCTAAACTTGTGGTAAATGAAATACGTAACGGCCGTTCTTTGGAGTCGGTCCAGAAACTTTTCGGGATCAAATTCAAGAGCGAAGTGCAGGACCTTTACTTGCGTGGGCTTATGGAGCTGGGAGAAATTCCCCAGGTGGATTTTAACAAGCCCGCCATGCCCACTTCCAATCCAACTGTAAGACTCAGCCCTTCTCCTCCGTCGTCACCCGCGGCTGAACGTCCCACGGTGGTTCGGCGCAGGGAAAAAGCCTCCCCGGTAAAGCCGACCATGCTCATTAAAACTCCTAACTTCAGGACTATAGGCCAGAGTGGGAGTATCACTCTGAACAAGGCTCTATTGATCGAGCAATTGGGGTTTGATGTCGGGGATTCTTTTGAGATTTACAGAGAGGACGACCGGGTTGTTCTCAAGAAGGCCGCCACGCCGAGCTGACCGATAGTCTCCAGGACCGCCTGACCGCTTTGTGGCTTCGTTCCCGAGCCTGATGACAAGCCGATCCACGGCCCGTGATCCATACGCCGGGCTACATCGGGCCAGTGCCATTCAGAATGTCGCTATCTTCATGAGAAGACTTCTAATGCCTGAGGTTATTCAGAACATGGAGGAAGCGCCATAAAGCGGTCAAGTTCGTCCCGATGGCCAGGATGAGCAGAGTGATGACCAGAACGATATCCTGGCTCCAATGGGCTTCGGGCATTTGCAGAAGCGTGTTGACAAAGGGATTGAGAATTCCCGCCGCTCCAATCAGGATGATACGCTCACCCCGTTGAAACATGCCGACCATACACCGCTCCCCAAGGCCCTCGGCACGGGCGCGGGTATAGCTCACCATGAGCGACCCGAAAAGGATCAACAGGAAGGTCAGGGAGAAAAAGGGCGTGGTCGTCGATTGCCGGTAGAAGTGGCACCAGATTCCCAAATAAATGATCAGCTCCGTATAGCGGTCCAGAACCGAATCCAGGAAGGCGCCGAATTTTTTGCTCGTCCCCAGGCTCCTCGCCAGGGACCCGTCCAGCGTATCCAGAAGGCCGGTAAACAAGGTCAGAATCCCTCCCGTAAAGGGGTTGAAGACGTAGGCGATTCCGGCCATCACGCTGGCAACAAGGCCCATCATGGATATGTGGTTTGGTTGGAGCTTCAGGAGAACGAGTCTGGGAATCAGGTGCCGTTCCAGAAACCGATAATAACCCACTTCAATGGGAGTCCCCTTTAACATAAAAAAACCTCTCGATCAGCGTCGTTATACGTCGTAGCGGGTGAGCTACAAAAAGGCGGTCCAGGCATTCATCCCGCACAGGGGCTCGCCGTTCCGAAAACGGGAAAGGCCACCAGCGGAAAATCGCTCAAGTGAACCTGGACTCTGCTTCCTGCCGGCACTTCTACCACATGAGATTCCAAAATAATATAGACAGAACGATCCTTGAGAGCGGTAAAAATAGATTCTCCTCCTCTTCCTTCCGCCGGAGCAAAGCAAAGCTCCGTGGACTCCCCCTTTAAGATTCCACGCACCGCTTTATAGAGGCCGTTCTTCTTCTTGACCGAAGCTTCCAGTAGTGCCGGAACGCAAGGCAGCCTCACACCGGTCGCTCCCTGGCATCGCCATAAGACGGGAGCCACCAGTTCCTGGAAAACCACCTGTGCCCCCCAGGGATTTCCCGAAAGCCCCCAAAAAATCTGAGCCCCCCGAATTCCCAACGCGCTGTTGCGGCCAGGTGAAAGATCGATTTCTCTGAAGAGCGTACGGATTCCCAGCGCCTTCCAGGCTTCGAGGACAAAATCCTTGTCCCCTCGCCCCATGCCTCCGGTCGTAATGACGAGATCCGCGTCGATAGCCTCCATGCGCCGGATGATGGCTTCGGGATCGTCCGCGGCCACCCCGAGATGAACCGGGATTCCTCCCTGAAGTTGAACCAGCCACGCCAGCAGATGGCGATTGTTGCAGTACGTCCAGGGGCCCTCCGCACTTTCGCCAACTTCCTTGACTTCATCCCCCGTCGCCAGCAGAGCCACCCGCGGCCGGCGAGCCACGGGAACCCGCGCATACCCGAGGGCGGCAACAAGTGCCAGGCGGGTTGGAGTAAGGATTTGCCCCTTCGAGAGCAGCAATTCCCCCTGACGAATGTCTTCTCCTCTGGGGGTGACTCCCTTCCCCGGCTTCAGCCCATGTTCGAGAAAGAGCTGCTCGCCATGGGCAACCGTTTCCTCCTGAGGAGCCACCGCGTCCGCATATCGAGGAAGAGGTGCTCCCGTGAGTATCCGAATGCATTCGCCGGACCCAACACTACGATCCGATGCGTGCCCGGCGGCGAGAATCCCCGGCAGGGTTTTGAGAGAGATCGGGCTTTGCGGGGAGGCTCCCGCCGTGTCCGAACTGCGAAGAGCAAAACCATCCAGCCGTGAGCGGCCTTCGCCGGGAAGATCACGGTGGGCTGAAAGCGTCTCGGCCAAAACACGCCCCAGCGCTTCTTCCAACCGAACCGATTCTACTTCGCCGGGAGATGCGAGCCCTACCGCCAGTTTTTTTGCCTCATTCAGTTCCATCGGTGATGTGTTCCCAATCAGCGGGAGTGTTTACGTTCCTGAAGCTCAACCCCTCCGAATCGGTGGAGCGCCATTTTTTCTCGGAGATGCTCTTCACTCTGACCTTCTTGTAAAGGGTGGCGACCTTTCGGTCCGTTCCCTCCAACATTTCCGCAATGGCCGGAATACAGCGGCGATGATAGAGAGCAAAAAGAGGCTCGTACCAATCGCCCACGCGGGGGACAACGACGTCGAAGCCTTCTATGAAATTCAGCATCAGGTCCACCAGTCCCGGAACGAGCAACGGCATATCCGTTGCCTTGACGAAGACCCATTCATGAGGACTGAAGAGCAGAGCAGTGTAAATGCCTCCAAGAGGACCTTGCTGAACGACGATATCCTGAACCAGCGTAGCCTGAACATCGTAGTAGCCGCTCAAATCGTTCACCACCACCAGCACCGGAGCGCAAAAAGGACGGAGTGCCTCGACTCCCCGATCTATGAGGCGTTTTCCGCGAAAGACCTCGAGGGCTTTGTTGGTCCCATAGCGCAGACTTCTTCCTCCGGCAAGGACGGCTCCCGTCAGCACTCAATCTTCCTCCAGCCGGATATGAATATCGATCTTCTTCGGCGCCTTCCAGCCTCTCAGGCTCGAGAGCATTCCGCGAATGCCCCCTATCATGAAATCCCGCACGAAATCGTTCATAGGAAGCTTCTTCCCGTCGAGATGAACCACGATGCCGTGCTTCTTGCGCTCCTTGAGGTAACGGCCTTCGATGAAATCCGCAACTTTTGCTGTTTCTTCGAAGCGAAATGATGGAACACCCGCTTCGACGGCGTCATCCGTTACGATGGCGATGAGATTGTCTTCCGGAGCACAAATGGGCCTGGATTCAATGGCGGAGCGAAAGATTTCGATCTTGGGGAAGCGGGAGCGTTTGTAGCCTTCGGTAATGAGAAGATCTTCCTCCCAGAAATAGCGCCCCACCAGCTCCTCGAGCTCCATCTCTTTTTCGAGCCCCCGGATGCTCGCCACCTGAGAAGGCGAGGATATGGCAACGGTACCGGCTCCCGCCTTCCGATGCCTCCAGGTATCTTTCCCCTCACGATCCATTTCGAAGCCGTGTACGTCGTGCTTCACGGTTCCGATGCGATACCCTCGCCGGCTCAGCTCGGGGATCAGCTTCTCGAGAAAAGTGGTCTTTCCCGAATTCGAAGCACCCACCACGCAAACGATCGGCAGCATACGCTTCATCTCCTCTCTAATAGCAAAGATAAATGGTCTTCAATTCGGTATATTCCTCAATTCCGAAGGGGGATTTCTCTCTCCCCAGTCCGCTTTCCTTCATACCCCCGAAAGGAGCCTCGGGGTAGGCCTGATGTATCCGGTTGATCCATACACTGCCCACTTCCAGGCGATTGGCCCATTCGAGCGCGTCAGCGAGGTCCCTGGTAAAAAGATAGGCAGCCAGACCATACCGGGTGGCGTTGGCTTCATCGACAGCCTTTTGAACCTCATCGAAAGGACTGATGATGACCACCGGCCCGAAAATCTCTTCGTGCATGATGGACATTTCCGGTTTCACGCCGGTAAGTACCGTGGGCGAATAGTAGAAGCCGTGCCGGAAAGGAGCGACGGAGCTCCCGCCGCATTCCACGGCAGCACCTTCTTGCACGGCGGCATCCACCTGCGTACGGACTTTAGAGAGGATTTCCGCGTTGTTGAGGGGACCGAGATCCACGCCGGGCTCAAGAGGAGGCCCAAGGCGCAACTGCTTTGACAGCCCGATGAATTCTCCGAGGAATTCATCATAAATATTCTCCGCCACGTAGATGCGGCTGGTGCGGTAGCAGTATTGGCCGCTGTTCTTCAAGCTCTGAGACACCAACTGAGGAAGGATATCCCTCCAGGGCGAGCCGTCACAGACAATGGCGGGACAATGCCCTCCAAGCTCCAGGATAACCTTCCTTACCCATCTCGCGCTCAAGGCCTGGATTTCCTTGCCCACCTCGGTGCTTCCCGTAAAACTGATCACGCGGGGCGTGGGATGTTCGACGATAAGGCGCCCCGTTGGCGTCCCCGGGCCGGTGAGGACGTTGAAGACTCCCGGAGGCATGCCGGCCTGCAAAGCCAGTTGAGCCACTCTAAGGGTGCTGACGGGGGTGTGCTCATCCGGCTTGGCAACCACGGTGCAGCCCACTGCCAGAGCGGGCGCCACTTTACAGGCAAGGGTGCTCAGAGGATAATTGAAAGGCGTGATGGCTGCCGCCACTCCCAGCGGTTGCCGGATGATCAGGACCTGTTCCCGCTCATAGCCCATGAGGGGAATCCGCCCCGTGAGACGCAATGATTCTTCGGCAAAATAATCCAACAAGGAAGCTGCGTTCAGGACTTCGTCCCGAGCGTGCGGAAGAGGCTTTCCCACTTCCCGACACACCAGCAAGGCCAGTTCTTCCCGAGCCTCACGAATGACGGTGGCCCATGAATGAAGAATTCCGGCACGCCTGGATGCCGGAGCGCTTTGCCAGCTCTTCAAGCTCTCCCGTGCACTGTTCATGGCTGAATCCACCAGTGGCTCGCCCGCGGCGGTCACTTCCGCGAACACTTCCTCCGTGGAGGGATCGATTAGAGGGTATCGTTCCTCCCCTACCCTTTCTTCACCGTGGATCCAACACGCATAAGACCTGGAGTGGCAATTTCCCACGCTCTCACTCTCCGACACAACAACAGAACGATTAAAGCCAATGCAGCGCGGCACAACCTCGCCCTCGCTTCCGGGGGCACACTATGTCATAGGCCATGAGGGCTGTCAACGTGACGATGGATCAACCAACACCGGCGCATGACTTTTTCGCGCGGCCATCAACCTATAATATGTCTCGGCTAACGTTGGTAGCCGAAGAAACCGTGCTCATCGGTGTCATAATTCTTGCTCCTCCCTGACTTCAGAGGTATTCTGCAAGCTCAAGCGAACAAGCGGTTGAAGCCGTAAAAAAGGAGTTAAAATGAAAAAATGCCTTTGGAAGATCGGATACCGGGAGCACAAGTTCGATACAGGGAAGAGCAAGATCAACGTAGTGGTTGGCCCTCCCAATGGAACACCCCTGGTTTTGATTCCGGGACAAACCATGCCCTGGGAAAGCTACACCCGCGTGCTTCCCGCTCTTTCCAGGCACTTTGAAGTCTACGCGGTGGATGTTCCGGGGCACGGAAGGTCCGACTGGACTCCGGGAGCTTATACTTTCAACCAGATAGGTCGTGACCTGGCAGCCATGTTGGAGCAGTGGCCGGGGCGCCCGGTAATCATTTCGGGGAATTCTTCAGGTGGTATTCTCTCAGCCTGGCTGGCAGCGAATGCTCCGAAATGGGTCCTGGGAGTCATTCCTGAAGATCCGCCCTTTTTCAGTTGCGAGTGGCCTCGGTTGCGTGACGACACATACATCTACCACGTGATGAAAATGGTCGTCGAAGCTCTAACTTGTGAAAGCGGGCGAGACTTGGCCTCATTTTTCGCCCGCTTCGAGGTACCCGTCGAAGGTAACAAACGGGTGATGACCATGCCAAGGGGCTTGAGTCTTTTCATTTCCCTCGTCCTGCGCACCTATCAGAGCCTGTATCCGGGGCGTCCCGTCGATCTGCCTTTCCTCCCACTCGATGCCCGTCTGTTCATCCGAGGTCTCTCCGAGTACGATCCGGCGTTTACAGCCGCTTTTCTGGACGGCTCTCCAGGAGAAGGGTTCGACCATGCCGAAACGCTTTCAAGAATCGAATGCCCGATGCTTCTCATGCACGCACACTGGTTTCGGCACCCGAAATACGGTCTGGTTGGCGCTCTGGACGATAGCGACGTGGAGCGAGTCCGTTCACTGGTGAGCGATTTCCGCTACCTGAAGGTCGAAAGCGGCCACATTATCCACCTCCATCAGCCTGAAACATTCGTGCGGGAGATCGTCCGCTTCGCCCGCGAGTTGTAATATCACTTTCCGTCGTTACGGTTAGCCAGCTTCACGGAAAAGTCCAGAATTTCCGAGCTCTCCCTATAGGCCCGCCGGCAATAGTCTCCCAGGTGCCGGGCACTTTGTTGAAAATCTTGAACAAAGGCATCCAGATCCTCGGCCTGGTACCACTCTTCATAGTTTTCCAGTCCTTCTTTCAGGAGTCGGAGCATATCTTGGGTATAGGGATTCATCTGGGTGATGGCGGAGTAGAGTGCTCCGTTTTGAGCGAACATCCTGCCGAGAAGGTTGATCTCCAGCCGGTAGCTCGGGCTCGTATATTCCATGGTCTCGGCGATATCCACGCCGAAGTCCCGCAATACTCTCCCCGTCAGCATGGTGGTCATGTGAAAGAGCACCTGAATGATGCTCATCATGCGATCATGCTCCTCAGGGGTGGATTCCTTGACCCGTAGTCCCGCACCGGCGAAGAGATCCCTCAGGCATCCCCAGGCACCGGGGTCGATACGGACCGGGCAGGAAACGAGGGTTTGTCCCACGAGAGAAGAAACGCGGCCTCCGAACATTGGATGAAGGCCGAGAACCGATGCCGGAGAGCGCAGCATTTCACGGACGGGAGCGACCTTGAGGCTGCTTATGTCCATCAGCAACTGATCGGGTCGCGTATGAGGAAGGAGCTCGCGCATAATGGCAACGGTCCGGTGGAGCGGGACAGCGAAAAGCACCATATCCGAGGCTTCCACAACCTCACGGGCGGTCAGGTCGGTATCGATATCCGCCACCTCCACCCGATAGCCCAGATCGCGAAAGAACCGGACAAAGAGGCGGCCCATCTCGCCAAGCCCCCCGATCACTCCCAACCGGGCTCCGGGTTTCCAGCAATCAGAGGTTTTCTGCAAATCTTCAAGCCCGCCATCGTGGCTGAAATCGTATAAGTTCTTATCGTCGTTCATGATTCTTCCTTCGTGTTCTTCGTATCCTTCGTGCTTTTCGCGCTCAAGAAGAAAGTAGGAGGAGACCTCATCAAAAGCTATGAATCCTGACCGCGGATATCGAGGCTTCTCAGGCATCTCGAAATAAAAAAGCCGCGGGTATGTTCAGGATACCCACGGCTTTCATACGTATTCAGCTTTTCAGATCAAAAGCAGCGCCAACCCCGAACCTTGCGAAACAGGCAGCAACAATAATAGCAATAATAAGCGCAATAAGAAAACCGGGCAAGCACGGGAAGCATCTCCTCTCTGTTTCGATCCCATAAAAACGAAGGGACGATAGACGAAGTGGCCGAAGTTTGTCAAGAATTTTCTTCGGCCACTCTCATCCGCCACTCCACTACTGGGCCAGATCGCCCGTCAGGATCGATATGAAGCCGTCTTCCTTGGTAAAGCCGCCGAAGACATCATCGAAGGGCGGGGTTCCTCCCGAGGTTCCCTGTGTGGGATAATTGGCTGACTTTGTATATCCGGCCACATAAACGTTGGAGGCTGAATCGAGGACCATGGCATAGGCACGATCATCCGCCGTGCCTCCAATGAGTGTCGAAGCGGTGAGTGTCGAGAGATCCGCGGTGAATTCGGAGATAAAGACGTCTTCTCCACCTGTAAGCGTTGTGCCGAAGGCACCTGCTGTCGTTGGAAAGGGGGCCAGGGTGCCATTGGATTTCGTCGATCCGGCTACGTAGACATCTCCCGACGCGTCCAGCGCGAGGGCAAAAGCATAATCGGAAAAGACACCACCAAGGAAAGTCGATGCCGAGATCGCGGTCAGATCCGCATCGAGCTTCGTCACGAAAGCATCATCGGCTCCACCCAGCTTTCGACGGAAGGCCCTTGTAGTGACGGGAAAATTGGGAGATTTCGTCGTTCCGGCTATATAGACGTCTCCTGTTCCATCGAGGGCAATGGCATAGGCGATATCGTCCAGAGTACCTCCGACGAAGGTGGAAGACTCGAGCTTACTAAGGGTGTTGTCGAATCTCGCTACAAAAACATCTTTGCTCCCTGCCAGGCTTCTGCGCAAGGCGCCCGGAGCCGTCGGAAAATCCTTGGATTGCGTAACTCCGGTAACGAACACTTTATCTGAGGCGTTATCGTAAGAAAGCGCATAGACGCAGTCGAACGAGATCCCGCCCAAAAAGGTGGAGCTCAACAGCAAATGCAGGGTGGGATCGAGCTTGACGACAAAGGCATCACCCATGCCATTGTTGTAGAGGTCAAAGCCATTGGCGGTCGATACGGGAAAATCCGAGGACATGGTGTAGCCGCCCACATAGACGTTGTCGCTCCCGTCCAGGGCAATGGCTTTCCCATAGTCCGCGGCGAGTCCTCCAATGAAAGTGGAAGCCATGAGAACACCAAGGTCCGGATCGAATTCCGAGACGAAGACATCATAATTTCCACTGTTTCGCAAACTGACTACCCCGGAAGTGATGGGGAAGTTCGTGGACTTCGTCGTACCGGCTACGTAAACGTTTCCCGTGCTGTCCAGGGTGACCCCCACGGCGCAATCATCCGAGCTTCCTCCGAGGAGGGTGGATACCTCCAGTTCAGTCATGTCACTGCTCAATCTGGACACGAAAACGTCCTGATAACCGGTTTCAATGACATTGTAGGCAAGATCGGTCGTCGGAAAGTAGATGGAGTTGGTACATCCCGCTACATAGACACTGCCCGTGGTGCTCAAGGCCATGGAGTTGATGATGTCGAGGCTGATGTCTCCAAGGTAGGTAGATGCCAGCAATGGATCGATGACCAGCGGGTAGGATCGATTATAGTCGCCGACCTTGAACCCGTAGGTCTCTTTGTCGATCAGATTGTAGGCCACCTGAACGTCAACTCTTCGTCCCTCGATCTCCTGATAGGCCACGGGCTTGGTCATCTTCAACGTGCCGGCCCCGGTTCTCAATTCAAGGTCTCCGGCCTTGCCCACTTTCAGGTTTCGCACCCCTTCGACCTGGACGGCAATCGCTTTCGGAGTGTTTCCCTGCTGAACGGTGAACACTTTCTCGATATTGTTATTGTATGCCTTGAGTGTCACTTCAACGTTGTCGTAGACCTGTCCGAAGCCAATCATGTCATAGGTGGGAACGTTGCTCTTCCATGAAGCCTTATCCCGGCCTTCGAATCGGCTCAATCGGGTCTTGGCCGCTGTGAGTCCCGTCGCCTTCGTGTCCTTTCCCTTGACGAATCTTTCTTTGATCACACACGATTTCTTCTTGTCCCCGGCTCCGGGGAAGGCATAAACGATACCGCCATCCTCGACGAACACGGTCCCTGCCAGGGTGTTAGCGTAATACTTGACCTTGTCGTTTTGAACCCGTGCCTCGTTCTTGATAAACGGGATCTGAAGAGCGCCTACCTTTGCTCTTATTTCTTTCTGCTTCTCGGGGGAGACAGGTGGAATGACGTTCTTTCCTTGCTGGGAGTCGGATTCCGATTTCTTGACGTCCGTGGATGACGGAGCTTGCGCTTCGCCTGCAAAAACCATCGAAGGGCTCAGAACAAAGAAGAGCACTGCGGACAGGATACTGATTTTTCTTTTCATTGGTCCCTCCTTACCAAGGGGTGTTGTTTGGTTACCGGGCAGTCTTTCAAAGACAGAGGCAACAGAGTACACCACAAATCAATCCGACAATCACTTGAATCCGCTTAGATCGACGTCTTTTCCACACTACGGCTTCTCCATTTGCCTTTGATTTTGAAAACATCATGAATCCTTTCAATAAAATCCGCCTTCGGGCAATGCGGAGCCCGTAGCCTCGAGTCGCAACACAGGTGAGTGAACCTGCCTGTCTACTCTGAAGACGGTCCCTCAAGCAACAACGATGCCAGCATGATCAAGCAGAAAACACCAGATATTACCGAATGTTACTCATAGCGCTCTTCATTGGTTTCCTTGCGGAGTCGCTGAGGTGGAAGCATTTTCCGCCGGCCATGCAATTCCTGCCCACCAGGAGGACCCGCCGAAGCGATTCTACCTCACCGGCTACAGTGTTTATGGTAAACGCCCCTCATCTGATTTATCGGGAGATTTGCTCAAAAGGATAAAGAGAAAATTTCGGTTGGCTTGATATGCTGAAGTCCAACTCCCACCCTTTTCTCTTTTCATGGGCTGCGCGTTGAACTATTTTAGTTGAAGTACGAAGAAGAAAGTTGAGAATATGGCTTTTAAGAAAATGTTTCCGATCGATGGCATCCATGGTTCGGCACAGCAGGTCGAGACCCGGAGTCAAAGCTCAAGATCTAAAACCTGATAGCGTCGACAAGGCACATTCCGAACTGACGGGATCGATCATCAACACAAGGGGATTGGCGGGCCACATATGCTGAGAGCCAATTATCCACTGGCGGGGTTTCTGACGATTTATTTCCTGCAGGTCATTTTCGATCTGTGGCTTGACAGGCTGAACATCAGGCATGCCAGGGCGTGCGGGAATCGTGTGCCGCGGCCGTTCGAGAATTTCGTCGACGCTTCGAGGCTTTCTCGGATCAGCGACTATACGATTGAGAAGAGCAATTTAGGGCTCGTTCAAGGACTTTTCTCGGAAGCGGTCCTGCTCATGTTGCTCCTCTCCTTTATGCCTTTCCTCGATCGCGCTCTTACAGATCATCACTTTTCTCCCATTCCGGGCGGGCTTGTTTTCTTCCTGATCCCCGGGGTGATTCTCTACTGCCTCGAGCTCCCATTCGCCTACTACCATTCCTTCGTGATCGAAGCGAAATACGGCTTCAACCGGTCTACCTTGAAAATCTGGATCACCGATCACGTAAAATCCGGAGTACTCTCCCTTGTCCTCTTCGGCATTATCCTTTCCCTGATCCTTTGGATGATTCGCCTCTCACCCGAGCGCTGGTGGCTGTTTGCTTTTCTCATCGTTTCCTCGGTTCAGGTGCTCATCGCCGTGATCTACCCGGTCTTCATCGCGCCGCTCTTCAACAAGTTCGAACCGGTTCAGGACGAGCTGCTGGCAAGAAGAATCAACCGGCTCATGGAGGAAAACGGAATCCGCGTCAAAAAGATCCTCCAGATGAACGCGGGCATCCGCAGCCGCCACACCAACGCTTATTTCACGGGCATCGGCAGGACGAAGCAGATCGTGCTCTACGATACACTGCTCGAATCCCACCCCCATGACGAGATCCTTGCCGTTCTGGCTCACGAGGTGGGGCACTTCAAGAAGAAGCATATCCTCAAGCAACTGGTTCTCTTCGAAGCTTCCATGCTGGCCATTTTCTACCTGATCTACCGCCTCATGGGCTGGCCGCTTCTCTACACGACGTTTGGCTTCGAGGTGCCCCAGCCTCATGCAGGGCTCTTCCTTATCGGCATTTTTCTGCAAAAGGCGGGGTTTTTCGCGCAGCCGTTTTACCTGGCGGTTTCGAGGCGCTTCGAGCGTCAGTCGGATCTTTTCGCCGCCCGGCTGCTCAAGAGCGCAAAGCCCATGATCACAGCCTTCAAGAGAATGGCAGCCGATAACCTTTCCAATCTGACTCCGCATCCTCTCTACGTTCGGTTTCATTACTCCCATCCGCCCCTTATCGAGAGGATCATGACCCTTGAAGGCATCGATCCCCAAGCACGGCATGCGGATGAAGCTTCAGGGACTAATCGGCCGGAAAGGCGGAACAATCCCGGAAGCCCGGACGGGTTGTACCGCCCTTGAACCGCAATTGCAGCCACGGGAGAGCCATCTGCACAGGTATCGTTCTCAACTTCCCCGGCCTCGATCTCGCCATTATCGATCACTCCACTTCGCATATCTTTTGCCCCCTCCTGCTATTGCGCCTCTTCCGGTGGTGATTATAGCAAAAGTAAGGAACATCTTTCGGATCGGACACGTGTGGGCCTTTGAAGCCGCAGACGGGTCCGACAGGCAACAAAAGGGCATTCGACGTATGAAAGAGCTTTTTCTTGTCTTGCAGTCCCTGCCCAAGCGGCGGTTGTGCTGCCAGGAGCATTTGACGGTAAGAATTTTTTGCCCGCCGGTCGCCTCGTCGGCAGGAGAGCCTGTCTGCCGGGCTGTGGTGTACCTGTTTAGCCTTTTGGCATCGGGTATTTCGGCCGGGGGCATTCAATCGGAAAGTGTTACCACGGCAAGAGGATGGAAGGATGAACAGCTCAACCGATGGAGGTATAGCGATGAACGTACTGCAACCGGACGTCATTCGAGTGCTGGCCGAACATACGACCAGTGGTGCTTCTCCTGTTTTGAGTGTCTACCTGGATCTGGACCCCTCGAACCCAGTGAACCGGCGGGGAGGCTACAAGCTGGCCCTGGACGGCATTTTGAAGGATATAGAAGCGCAGATTTCAGAAGAATACAAACTGCGGCATTTTAAAGAAGATGCGGAGTGGATTCGCCAGAAGGTTGAATTCCACCTGCCCAAGGGAAAGAGCGTAATGCTCTGTTGCGACGTCTCGGAATCATTTTACTTCGAGGAAGACCTTCCCATTCGCATGGCAAACCAGGGCTGGTTCGGAAGCAGTCCCTACCTGCGCCCGTTCATTCAGGCATGGCATGAATTCGAGCGCTACGGCGTGGTGCTGGTGGACCGTGAAAGAGCGCGCTTTTTCGTGATCGGCATGGGAAATATCGAAGAAGTGTCGGACCTTTTCCAGGACTCCCCCGTCAAGCACCGCGCCATGGCGGGAAGCGACCACATGCGCTCCCAGATGATTCTGCAGCGCCGGGCCGCAACCTGGAGCGGATGGTTCCTGAAGGACGTCTCCGAGATGTTGCACGACACCATCCTGAAGTACGACATCGACCGCATCCTGCTCGCCGGCCCGGAAGACGTGAGCGCCGAACTGCAGCGCCTGCTGCCCAAAGCCGTTGCTTCCCGGGTAGTGGACAGGCTGAAGATCTCCGTTACGGCCAAAGCGGGAGAGGTTCTCGATGTTTGCTTCCCGGTCATCGCACAACTGGAAAAGGAGCAGGAAGCCATCCTGATGCATGACCTGATCACCACTGCTCAAAAGACGGGCAGGTCGGCAGACAGAGCCGCCTTGGGCCTCAACGCAACACTGGATGCCATCAACCAGAGCCGGGTCTACCGCCTGCTCTACCCGAGCGGCGTCAAAATCGCCGGCTTCCGCTGTGCCACCTGCGACGTTCTCCTCGACCACAGCCCCGCTGACGGCAAGTGTCCCTATTGCTCCAATACCCTGGAAGAAGTCGAAGACATGACCTGGCTCGCCTCGGAGCGTGTCCTCGCCATGGGAGGAAGGATAGAAGAAATCCGCAGCCCCGAGGCCAATGCCCAGCTCATCGCGGCAGGAGGGCTAGGAGCGTTCTTGAGGTAGTGAATACGGATCATAGCACCGCGGATTATCACCCACCTCGTTCCCACGCATAGGCGTGGGAACGAGGTGCAGTGGGGTACGTAGTAACAGTGCGATGGTCCAGCGGGCTTGTTCCGTCACTCCATCGTGCTCGTTGTGTTTCATGGGTCTTATAGGTCTTATAAGTCCGATATGTCCTGTATGTCCTATATGTCTTTTCTTGCTCCCTCACCCAAAATCAGAAAAAAGCCCCCTATTCCTTCGCCTTGTTCACACAATAGAACGCGGCGACAAAAAGGACTAATCCCACGCAGGCCAGGAGCACATAGGAGAAAAGCTCCGGCGGAGCCTTGAAAGAAGCGCTTCGAATGGCCTTTGCCGCATGAGTGAGAGGCAGGACGTGGAGAACTTTTTGTGCCCATTCCGGCATCCGGTCCACCGGAAAGAAGGTTCCGCCCAGAAAGGCCATGGGGGTAATGAAAAAATTGGTCAGAAGTGCCTGGTCCGCGTGAGATTTGACGAGCATAGCCAGGCAGACGGCAAGGGACGCGAAGACAAAGCCGTTTAGGACCACGGCAAGCCAGAAGAAAAGGTTGTAGGAAAGCACGACTCCAAAGGCGAGGCCGATGACGATGATCACGGAGACGGCAAGGATCGCTCTCGTAATCCCGGCGAGGACTTCACCAGTTACATAAGCGATATTTCGGATGGGCGCAGCCTGGAACTCTTCAAAAATTCGCCAGTAGAACCTTGCGATGTTGATTTCGCTGGCGATGGCAAAGGCCTGCGTCATGCTGCTCATGGCAACGAGGCCCGGAATGAGAAATTCCATGTACGAACGGCCCTGAATCTGTACCCCCTTTCCCATGCCGAGGCCAAAGGCGATGAGGTAGAGAAGCGGCCCGACGGACATGGACGCGAGCTGTCTGAAGAACTTCTTCCTGAGGATCAGGAGCTCCCGGAGATAAATAGCGATACAACCTCTCATGAGCGCTCCTTGGCACCGGCTGGGGGTTGGAGGCCTTCGACCTTCTTTCCCGTCAGGGAAATGAAGACGTCTTCCAGATTCACGCGCCTCAGGGCGAAGCTCCCCTTCTGCTGTTCGATATGCAGATTGGCACTTTCTCTGTCTTTGAAGTATTTCGTTTCCATGTCTCCGTTCACGATTTCATCCAGTGCCCATGTTCCCAGCCGGGCCATCAGATTCTGCGGCGTATCGACGGCCACGATTCGGCCTTCGTCCAGGAAAGCGACCCGCTGGGCCAGGAACTCGGCTTCCTCGATGTAGTGGGTCGTGAGGAAAATAGTCGAGCCGTTTTGCTGGATCTTCTTCACAAGCGACCAGATACGTCTGCGGATGGTGGGGTCCAGTCCGACGGTGGGCTCATCGAGAAAGAGAATTCCCGGGGCATGCATGAGAGCACGGGCCACCATCACACGGCGCTTCAACCCCCCCGAGAGGTGTTTGACCGGGCTGTCCCTGCGATCCGAGATCTCGACGTATCCCAGCAGTTCATCGATTCTGGCGGCCCTCTCTCTGCGAGGCATGTTGAACAGCCTGCCATGGATATCCAGATTCTCTCTAACGGTAAGCTCATGATCCAGGTTGATCGTCTGCGGCACCAGACCGCATTGCCACTTGGCTCGAATAGATTCCCGCTCGATGTGAAACCCGCGCAGATAGGCATCTCCCGAAGTGGGTCCGGCCAGTCCCGTGAGGATCTTTATGGTGGTGGTCTTTCCCGAGCCGTTGGGTCCCAGATAGGCGAAGAGCTCGCCTTCCTCCACGTGGAGGTCGATTCCCTTCAGGGCTTGGACCGTTTTGTAGTTCTTGGTGAGCTTTTCGATTCTTATCATCGCATTCCCTTCGGACACCTCTTTTACCGCTTGCACGAGCTTGCTGACAACCACGGATTTTTCGAATATCCACATCACGTAAGTATACCATAGGATCGGCGCCGCTCAGAGCACCAAAGATGCCGCGCGCAACAATGAATGATTGAACAATCACACGAAAAACCTTATATTAGCCACATTCCGAGTCTGAAGGAATTTTGACGCTAATAAACAGAGGAGTGAAGTATAAAGGGATGGGCGCATGACGTACGATATAGGGGTCGATGTTGGTTCGGTGAGTGTCAACTGTGTGGTCATCGATGAACGCCGGCAAGTGATCCTTGAGACACCTTACCTTCGTCACTTCGGGCTGGTCTACGAAGAAACCCACAAACTTCTGAAGCAGCTTACTGATTCTCTCTCTTCGGGCTCCGCGGAGCAGCCTCCGGGGGAGATCCGATCTGTATCCTTTACCGGCGTGCACGGACAGCGGATCGCCGAAATGCTTTCCGCCCCCGCCGAAGTCGAGACTATCGCGCAGGTTCTGGGAGCAACGCATGTTGTGCCGGGAGTGCGCACGATCATCAGCATCGGTGGGCAGGATGCGGCGCTTTTTCAGTTGGGCTACGAGAACGGCCAATGGCATCTGGAAGCCTTCAACATGAACGGGCCCTGTGCCTCGGGAACGGGATCTTTCATCGACCAGCAGGCCGAGCGTTTGGCCACATCCCTGTACGGTTCCGACTTCCGGATGAGCGCGGAGCAACTGCAACAGACGATGGAGGATTTCATCGCCCAGGGGCTCGAGAGCACCTATCCCGCCCCGGTGGCCTGCCGTTGCACCGTTTTTACCAAGTCGGACATGATTCACCTGCAAAACAAGGGAGAGACACTCCCCAACATCATTGCGGGGCTTCACTACGGAAACGCGGCTAACTACATGAGCACCATCGTGGCCAACCGCGAGCTTGCCGAGCCTATCCTCTTCCTGGGAGGCATGGCATCCAATCGGCTGCAGGTTCAGGCTTTCAGGCACTACTTTCCCACCCTTCGAGTTCCACCCTGTCATACCTCCCTTGGAGCGCTTGGTGTCGCGCTGCAGGCTCAGAAACAGGAATGGCGCAACCAGGTGGATCTCTCGCGACTGATGCGCATCAAAGAGGAAACCAAACAACAGTTTCCGAGGGCCGAGCGCCTGGAGCTGAAGCTCACGCATTTCGACCCCGACAACAGTCTTTCCCCTTGGGAGGCTGGGCACGGGAATCTCATACCCGCCTTCCTGGGAGTCGATATCGGCTCCACAACCACCAAGTACGCTCTCATCGACAAAGAGGGGCAGATCCTGCACAAATGCTACGTACCCACGCAGGGAAAGCCCATCGAAGTCACCCAGCGGCTGATCGAGAACCTTGTGAAAGACGTGGGGGGGCGGATTCAGCTCATGGCCATTTCCACCACGGGCTCGGGCCGAAACGTTGTGGGGGATTTTCTCTCTGCCGATCTCATCATCGATGAAATCACGGCCCACGCCAGGGGAGCCGTGGAAGTAGATCCGGAGATCGATACGATTTTTGAAATCGGAGGCCAGGATTCCAAGTACATAAGCATCGAGAACACTCATCCGTTGGACTTCGACATGAACAAGGTCTGCGCGGCGGGAACGGGCAGCTTTCTCCACGAGCTGGCGAACAAGATCAAGATCAACATCGTCGGAGAATTCCAGGAAATGGCTCTCTCAGCCCGCTCACCCATTCATCTGGCGGAGCGTTGTACGGTATTCATGGAATCGGACCTGGTCGGTTATGCACAAAAAGGCGCCGGGCGTGAAGACCTCATCGGAGGCCTGTGTTATGCCATAGTCCACAACTATCTGAACCGGGTGGTGGAAAAGCGGCACATCGGTCAACGCATCATGTTCCTCGGCGGTCCGTCCCTTAACCAGGGGATTGTTGCAGCTTTTGAAAAGGTCGTACGCCGGCCTATTATCGTGCCCAGGCACCGGGAGGTCATGGGTGGCTTCGGCGCCGCGCTCGCCGTGCGGGAGCTCTTTCTGAAAGGGGAAATCCCACAGCGGAGCCGCGATCTGGAAGCGCTGGCTCGCATGAAGGTGCAGTTTGCCGAGACTATTTGCCATGCGGAAAAAAAATGTCATAACGAGTGTAAATTGAAAGTATATAATTTCGGAGGTCACAAAAGCATCTGGGGCGGCGACTGCGGCCGCTACGAAGTCAGCCGCCATGACGGTCCCGAGGAAACGAATTTCTTTCTCGAAAGGCAGCAAATTTTCCAGAAAGCACTCGAGGAGGAAGGTATCCTCACCTGCGAGCCCGCGGTGAGCAACAATGGCTCCCGGCCCCTGATCGGTATCCCCTTGGCTCTCCATTCGCTGGAATGGGGAGTCTTCTGGGCGCATCTGTTCAAGGAAATGGGCCACGGAGTGCTTCTAAGCCCTCGCACCGACAACCGGCTGGCACTGGCGGGGGTCGAGAGCATGACGGCGGAAACCTGCTTTCCGGTCAAGGTGTTCCACGGGCATGTGCGCTATCTCCTGGATCGGGTGGAGTATTTGTTTCTGCCGAACGTCATCAACATCCCGACACCCCAGCCCGAGGAAGCAGGCTTTTTCTGCCCTCTGGTGCAGAGCTCTCAATACATGGTGCGGGCAGCCCTCTCGATTCCGGATCGGAGACTTATCCGGCCGACCCTGTATTTAAAAGAGGGTCCGGAAGAGATTGTAGAAGCGCTCCACCGTGAGCTTCCGGACAGTCTGCATCCTGGATTGCCGGGGCTGAGAAGGGCTGTGGAAAAAGCCTGGGGCAGGCAGGGGACATTTCGAGAAAAGCTTTTGAAGCGCGGCCGGGAGATTCTGCGGGAAACCGCGCCGGACCAACCTCTCTGGATCGTCACCGGCCGCCCTTATAACCTGTACGATGAACGGCTGAATCTCCAAATGGGAAGGCATCTCGCCAAGCTCGGCATCCGGGCGCTGCCCATGGACTTTCTGGATCTGAGCGCGGAAGATCTGAGCGATTTCCCGAGGATGTACTGGGGATTGGGTGCGAAGATCCTTCGAACGGCTAAGAGCATAGCCCGCACACCTAATTGGTACGGAGTTCATCTAACCAACTTCAGTTGCGGCGCCGATTCTTTCATCGAGCATTTCTACAGGCACATTCTTCGAGAAAAACCCTCCCTCATTTTGGAACTGGACGAGCACAGCGCCGTGGCCGGCCTTTTGACCCGAATCGAAGCCTATCGCAACGTGGTGAAGAACCTGCGGGCCGGCACGGACACAAAAGAGGGGAAGGGCCAAGCACAAGCAGTGTGCGACGTCTCCTGCTCTTTGCAAGATGGAGAACGACAAGATGGCAGCTTCGAACGACGGGTACTCCTTTGACCGTTTCCATACCAGTGTGAAACAATTCAACGTTTCCGGAAAGACTCTGCTGCTGCCTCATATGGCTTCTTTTGCTTCACCGCTCTTTGGAGCAGCCTTTCGGGCCTTCGGCGTGAATGCACAGGTCATGGAGACCTACAAGGGATTGACCCTGGGAAGGGAATTCACGTCGGGTAAGGAATGCTTTCCCTGCCAGGTAACCTTGGGAGACATTCTTCGCCACCTGCAGAAAGAAAAAGAGCGCTTGGGGTCCACCTTCGATTCCGAGCGCTACGTATACTTTATGCCCGAATCCGACGGCCCGTGCCGATTCGGAATGTACAACAAATTGCAGCGACTGATTCTGGATCGCTTTGAAGAATTCAAGGATGTCCCGATCCTCTATCTATCCACCAAGAATGCTTATGCCACGGAGGGCATACTGCCTCCCGAGCACTCCTCGGCCTTTCGAAAGCTGAGCTACGTGGCAATTGTAATCGGCGATACCATGGACCGCATTCTGTGGCGGGTACGTCCGTACGAATTGCGGAAGGGCATGACCGATGCGTTTCTGGAAGAGGCTCTCGAAGCCATGTCTTCCTTGATCGAAAGAGCTGGAGCCGGCCTCGATTTCAACAGGATTTATCGACTGCTTGGAGAGATAGCAGCAACGGCCCGCTCCTTCATCGATCCGCATCAGCCGCGGCGTCCTCTCATCGGTATCGTTGGAGAAATTTACCTGCGCAACCACAACGACTCCAATCAAAACATCATTCGTCATCTCGAGCAATTTGGAGGAGAGGTCGTGGATGCCTCAGTCGGGGAATGGATCAATTTCGTCTGCTATGAGCGCGCGAGAAAACTGCGGCGACGCTGGAAAATCGCCTGGAGAACGGGGGACCATCCCTCCTTTCGCAGGCACTTTCGCCAGTGGCTGGGCCACGAGATCGAAAAATTCTACCAGACCTGGCGCCAGAAGCAGGTCTATAGGGTTGCAGCGCGACATCTGGACATCCATCCCGAGCACAGCATCCGCACCATCGAACGCAGATTGGACAAGAAGCAGCTTTTCAATTTCGAGATCGGTACCGAAGCGGCGTTGAGCATCGGCAGTTCCGTGGAATGCGCCCACCATGGCTTCGACGGCATCGTGAACGTCTTTCCCTTCACCTGCATGCCCAGTACCATCACTTCGGCCATTCTCAAACCTCTGCTGCATCGGATGAGGATTCCCTACCTCGACGCTCCCTATGACGGCAGCATACAGCCCAATCGCGAGGTGGCTCTGCGCACTTTCCTCTATCAGGCAAATCAGCATTTTGAATCCCGCATCGCGGGGCGAAACGGTAAGGCGCGAAAATGAGTAATCAAACCATGATCATCAATGCCGTTCATCCGGAGGAATTCCGTGTGGCTATCGTGGAAGGGCAGACACTGGAAGGCTTCTTCATCGAAACGGCAACCCGGGGAAAATATGTAGGAAATCTCTACAAGGCAGTTGTAACGCACGTGCAGGCCAGTTTGCAGGCCGCTTTCGTAAACTATGGAGTGGAACGGAACGGCTTCCTGCCTTTCGCTGAAATCCATCCGGAATACTATGAAAAGGAAGTCCAGGAGCCCGTAAGAATCCAGGACGTCATTCATCCGGGCCAGGAAGTGTTGGTCCAGGTGGTCAAGGAAGAAGTAGGAACGAAGGGCGCCCTGCTGACCACCTATATTTCCCTGGCGGGACGGGACGTAGTGCTGATGCCGGGCCAGTCCCAGCGGGGAGTTTCCCGCAAGATAGAAGACGAGGCACAGCGGGAACAGCTCAAAGAGCTCGTCAGGGACCTCAAAGTCCCGGAAGAGCTGGGCATAATCATCCGCACGGCCGCGGAAAACCGTACTAAACGGGAAATTGCCAAAGATCTCAATCATCTCGTCAAGATTTGGGAGGAAATAAAGAAGCAGGTCCAGGAAACCCCCGCTCCCGGCCTTATCTACAAGGAACAAGACCTCGCCATCCGCGTGATTCGAGACTACTTCAACCCCAACATCAAGACGATACTGGTGGACGACAGAGAAGTATACCGCCGGGTCAAGGAATTCCTCCACATCATCAGCCCGAAGCAGCAGCGGGTGGTGAAGCTTTGCAAGGAAGACGGCCCGATCTACGCCAAGTACAATCTGGAAGAGCAAATCGAGCAGATATTCCGGGACAAGGTTTATTTGAAGTCGGGCGGCTATCTCTACATCGCCCCCACGGAAGCTCTCGTGGCCATCGATGTCAATTCGGGCAGGACAAACGGCAACGGCGCCGTGGGAGAAATGGTCTACAAGGTCAACATGGAAGCTGCCTCCGAGATTCCGCGGCAATTGCGCCTGAGAGACCTTGGGGGCCTGATCGTCATCGACTTCATCGACATGCGCGAGAGCAGGCAGGCCCGCGAGGTGGAAAGGCGCCTCAAGGAAGAAATGAAGAAGGACAAAGCCAAGATCACCATCGGGCGCATCTCGCGCTTCGGATTGCTGGAGCTTTCCCGGCAACATCTCGGGCTCAACATCATTCGAGGCTCGTTTCACCAATGCCCCATGTGCCACGGCTCAGGCATGGTCCGCTCCACCGAGGCGACAGCCATCCACTATTTCCGCAAAATCTGGCTTACCCTCGCCCAGAAGAAAATCGCCTCCGTGAAGGCCACTCTTTCCCTGGACGTCGCCAACTACCTGCTCAACAACAAGCGAACGGACATCATGGACCTGGAAGCACGCTACCTCACAACCATATTCATCGAAGGCTCCACCACGCTGCTGCCCCATGAAGGCAATCTGGAGTTCACTCCGAAGGAAATTGTATGAGAAGCAGTAGCTCTACTTTGTCGGAATCCACTGCGGAGATTGACTCAGTTCCAAAACGGAGTCGGTTTTGCTCACTTGAAGATTGGTAACTTCGGCTTATGTGACAAAGTAGAAATAATGAGTAGTCTCCTCTGCTTTGATTTCCTCTCTCCCGTTTCTCGGGGGAGAGGATTCGGAAGGGGAATTATACGATCACATACCGCTTGATCGTATGAACCACTTCTTCGGGATCATCCAGGACGGTCAAATAATCAAGATCTTGCTTTGAAATATAGTTTTTATCCAAAAGGGTGGCTCGAATCCAGTCCAGGAGGCCGGTCCAGTAATCCTTTCCGACCAGGATAACCGGAAAGGGCTTGATGCGCCGGGTCTGGATCAGGGTCAGGGACTCGAAGATCTCATCCAGGGTACCGAAGCCTCCGGGCATGCCTACGTAGGCCTGGGCGTATTTCACGAACATGACCTTGCGGGTGAAGAAATACTGAAAATCCAGCCTGACGTTGGCAAAGGGGTTGGGCTCCTGTTCCAGAGGCAGCGAGATATTGAGACCTACGGATTTGGCCCCGCCCTCCCGGGCCCCCTTGTTGCCCGCTTCCATAATTCCAGGACCTCCACCTGTAATGATGTGAAAGCCGCTTTGGGCCAGGCTCCTTGCAATGATTACCGTCTTCTCATAGTTTTCATCCCCCGGCCTCACCCTGGCCGAGCCGAAGATAGAAACGGCCGGATAGAGCTCCGACAGATTTTCAAAACCGTCCACGAACTCGGCAATGATTTTGAACAGCCGCCATGAATCCTGCACGGTCATCGCGTCGATTACGAACTGCTTCTCGGACATATGTCTCCTTTTCTCCGGTTATTCCGGACATGCTCTGCAAAATGTTCAACAATCTTACTATCTTTGAGGAAGAGGATTCCTATATTAGAGATAAAGGAAGAGGAAATCAAGGAAACACAAAGGAGAGGATCGGTGTCAAAAAAAGCAGGGATTCTGAGTGCAAAGGCGGGATAATTAGATTGAATCACCTTGGGAAATAGGCTATGTACCCCATACTCGATAAGCGTTGGCCTCAGGCTGGTGTCGTGCTCCCTTCCGGATTATCCTTGGGGATGGATGGGAAAAAAGATAGAAAGTCAGGTATTTGACGGCCGCCGATCGGAGGGATGAATAAAATATGGAGTTTTTGACAACCGTCGAAAATTGCCATCGCAACGTAGCCAATTTTCTAAGGTTCAGGTACTGCCGAACACTGGGGGCTGATAGCTGAACGCTTATGTTTGATAATCACGGAGGCGGCTTGAAATGGAAATGAAGGATTTTGTAAAAGCAGCTTTGAAAAAAGTTGCCAAGAAGGTGGCTGACGGATCGCTGGATAAGCACGAACAAGGTTATGACGATTCGGAAGAAATGCTCCTGGACTGGATTTGGATAGAGCTCAAGGAAGAATCGCCCGACAAGGATGCCGTCATCAATATAGAGCTGGATGATCTCTACGAAATAATCGAGAGCGCGGCAGATATGTATGAGGACTACCACATCCTTTTGGAATCCGTCAAGGCGAGCTGATATGGAATTTCCATAGCATACGGAGCATGGTCGCACTTCGCGCTCTTGCCGGCTTGAACGCAGGTGAGGTATTCGAAGGTTTCTCCCCTCGGTCGAAATGACTGAAAAGCGCAATCCTGACCATACACAGCATAGCGCCGCAGGTCAGCGCCCCCAGTAAGGGCGCTTTTTTATTTGTTTCAGGCAGTGTTCCATTCAAGGACGGTCTTCCGTTCGAGAAAGGCAGTGAACAGAGTTATGAAGCCGCTTCATCTGCACCCGGGAAGAGCCGGACGCATCATGCACGGGCATCGCTGGATCTTCAGCAACGAAATCGCGGATCGCCTTTCGGATTATGAGCCGGGAAGCTGGGTCGATGTTTACTCCGCCAAAGGGGTTCTGTTGGGGTCCGGCTATATCAATCCAAAATCCCTGATCGCGGTACGCATGGTCTGCCCCCCCGGCCGGCAGCCCACCAGGGACTTCTTCTCCGACTTGCTCCGAAAGGCCGATTCCCGCCGGTCGGACATCTACTATCCCGGCTCCTCGTGCTACCGGATAGTCTATGCTGAATCGGATGGTCTTCCCGGCCTGGTGGTGGATCGTTACGGCGACATCCTGGTCTACCAGATTACCACTTTGGGAATGGCGCGCATGGAGCCGCTTATCCAGGAGCTTCTCATCGAGCTCTTCCAGCCGAGCGCCATGGTATTCCGCCATGACGCCCGGGTTCGCTCCCTCGAAGGGCTGCCGCTGGAAAAAGGCATAGCTTACGGTACGCTCCCCGATGAATGCCGGGTCAACCTGGACGGTATCGACTTTTGCGTCGATCCTCTTCAAGGGCAGAAAACGGGGCTCTATCTCGATCAGAGGGACAACCGAAGCCTGCTCGGACGGTGGGCGAAAGGCAAACGGGTCCTCGACCTTTTCTGCTACAACGGGGCGTGGAGCCTCGCCGCGGCTTCAGGAGAGGCACGGGAAGTGCTGGGGGTGGATTCATCCTCGGAAGCGATTGCCCAGGCACGGAGCAATGCCGAGAGAAATCATATGGACAGCCGCTGCAGCTTTAAGGATGAGGAGGTCTTTTCTTTCCTTAAAACCGTTGAAAAAGGCACCTTCGACGTCATCGTCCTCGATCCGCCCGCTTTTGCAAAAAGCAAAAACACTCTGAGGGAAGCCCAAAAAGGATACACGGATCTCAACCGGCGGGCACTGCTGGCCCTGGAGCCGGGTGGCATGCTGGTAAGCTCGTCTTGCTCCTACCACATGGCCGAGGATCTCTTCAAGGAAGCTCTCCTGCAGGCAGCCAAGGCAGCCGGCCGGCAACTGAGACTCATCGCGGCGCAAGGCCAGGCCTTCGACCATCCGGTGCTCCTGGCCATGCCGGAAACGCACTATCTCAAATGCTATTTTCTGGAGGTAGTCTAGCTTGGGTTCGGATGCCCGCATGCCTGGCAGCTACTAAAAATCAAGGGAACGCTTTAAGCAGGGAGTAGGCAGGCAGAGCTGAGCCTTTCACCGCAGAGGCGCAGAGAGCACAGAGAAAGCGCGGAGAAATTTAACTTGCATTCTCAGGACTCTCTATTTCCTCTCTGCGTCTTCTCGGCGTCCTCTGCGCCTCTGCGGTGAACACAAGAGCACGGATTATGGCCGTTCAATCATACCTCATTTAGATGGTGGTATGCGGAGCAGCCCGAAGCCGCTCTTGGGATCTTTTTTGCGAAAGCCCGCCGTTTCAAGTATTTCAAGAATTACAACCTCGCCGATCAGCCAGACGTCCACTCCGGCACGGGTGCAGCCTACGGTGGCACCTCCTTCCCGGCCCGTTGCGGCATGCATATGGAGAACCGGCGCGCCGGCTTCATCGGGGTAAAGAGTCCCTATGGCCAGAACCTCTTGAATGCCCTTCAGGGCATACACCATGGGGATGATGGCATCTCCGCTGTTTTCTTCCGGTCCTACGATTACGCGGCTTCCATCTTGAGCACCACCGAGATAGATTGCCATGGCGCTGCGGATGGCATGATCACGGGCGAAGGATTCGATGGCCCCGGGCAGGCGATCCCCTTCTTCCAGCCTCAGAACAAAGATGCGTCCTATTTTTCCTTCTTCGTATTGCATGATTACACCTCGAATTAGAGCCCTAGAACCCGAATTGCGCAAGAATGGAGTCGATTTCATCCTGGGAATGAACAGCTCCTTCCATTTTTTCATGTGCCGGGCCGTAGAGCTCGTCCCCTTTTTCCTTGCGCTTCTTGGTCACCTTCATGCCGAAGGACTTGACCACGGCGATCAGCCTTCCCTCGAGATCCTTCTGGAAGTTGACGACCTTGGCAATTACCTGTCCGGTAAGGTCCTGATAGCCCTGAGCGGTAAGAATCGTTCCCATGTCTTCGTCGTTCTTCGCGAGAGAATCCCTCAGCTCTCGAATGATCCGCGTACTGTCGTCCATCCGTTCAGTGGCCGTATCTCCGATGGGCTTCAATCTCGCAAGGTGTCTCTCGAGACGCACGAGTGATGCCTCGCTCTCCTTGATTCTTTTCCGAACGGCCTCCGCGTGATCGAGTGTCGTGTTAGCGGCCTCTTCGGTGAGCTGCAGAATGTGCTCAAGCCGATTGCCGGAGTCGGGGATCTTTTCTTCGACCAGTTCCTTCAGACCGGGGTCGAGGGTATCGGAGAGGCTTTTCAAAGAGTCATGAAGCCCCCGGGCAAGACCGCCGATTTCCCCGTAGAGCTCCTCTTCGCCCTGGTAACCGGCAAGCTTGTCCAGCACCTCCTGAGCCTGACCCAAATCTCCCCCGGCAAAGGCCGCCATGAAATCTCTCACGGTCTCGATGACTTCCTTCAGATGCTCATCCTGGGAAGAAAGCTTCTGAACAAGAGGGTCCTCCAGGTCCAGAGGAGCGAGGAGGGATTTGACCTTATCGATGTTTTCCGAGGGAAACTCGATCATGAAGGATTCGGAAGAACCGTCCGGCGAAGGGACGATCTTTCCGCCCAACTGCTCCGCTGCCCGTTCGAGCTGTGTGATGCCGGAAGCTCCTTTTTCGGAGGGAACAGCCGGTTTCTCCTCAGGGATGATGTCAGGCTCGGGCTCGAGCGGAATCTGCTCGATCTCCGCTGCCGGCGGGGCCTCGATATGCTCGGGCATCCAGGAGGATTCTTTGTTCTTTGCTGCCTTTTTGGGCTCATTGCCGAAGGGGACCGAAAGGTCCAGGGGCTCGACGCCCAGGATTTCAAGAGTCTCGAGGCTGGCTGAACGGATCGATTCAGCACTACCATCCGCCACTCCACTTCGAAGACAGCCCAGCCCGAAAGCCAGTCCCGTGAGCTCTTCGGCGGACAAAGAGGACTGAGTGATATATTGCTGCATCTTTTCAGCCACCTGTGCCAGTCCTTTGATACCCAGCGCGGCTGACTCCGTGCGTAATTCCTCAAGGGCTTTCGTTATCTTGCCTATCACGTCCCGCACCGGAATGGTCCCCTTTTCCATGGCAGCCATGTCCTGTTCGGTGCCTTCCAGGATCGCTAAAATCTTCTTCATTTCTTCCTTCGCCATTTCACGCCCTCACCTTCTCACTTCACTTTAAGGAATTGCGAATCATGGTGGTAGATCCAATCTATTCCACCCCCCGCGCTCTTTTCAAGCACTAATGACGGATGCAGCCCCGATTACTTAGAATGTGGACAAGTCTGAGGCCCTATGCTAAACGATCCATTGATACGAGGGGGAGATCGAAAATCAGGAAAGCTTTCGAGCTCGGGGTGATGATGTGATATCCGGCCGCCCTCGTCCCTCATCTTGCCTTTTCCGCCGCTGTAAGGATAGACTTACCCGTGATCCCTTCCTAGGAGGCCTCTGATGAGCAGGGAGAATCCCGCTATGGATGAAGAAAGCAAGACCGAGCGCCTGGTAGCGGACCTGAAAAGGCGGCGGGCTGAAGTGAAGGTGGTGGAAGTCGACGAGGAGAAGATCAAACTGGTGATCTTCACCCTCTCCAACGAATACTACGCCTTTCCAGGAAAGAATATCAAAGAGATCCTTCGAGTGGACAAGATAACCTATGTTCCCGGCTCCCCGGACATAATTCTTGGAATCATCAACAGCAGGGGAGACATCGAGTCGGTGCTCGATATTCACAAATTTCTCGGTTTTCCCTCTTCGAAGATCACTCCCGCCAGCCGTATCATGATCGCGGCAGAGGAAGGTGTACGCTCGGGCATATTCGTCGATTCCGTCGAAGACGTGGTGGACGTTTCCGTAGGCCTGATTCTGCCTCCTCTTTCGACCCTCGACAATTCACTCAGGGAATTGATCACCGGGCAGACAACTTACAATCACAGAAACGTCACCGTCCTCGACGTCGGGAAAGCCCTGGGAATGTTGACCGTATGAACGACGCGTCACTGAATGAACCATCGGCTTTTCAGGAAATTCACATCCTGACGTTCACTGTCATGGGAATCAGGATGGGAATCGATATCGAGCAGGTTAGCGAGATGATGTATCCACGGGAAGCCGCGGTGAGGGAGATCGAGGTTATTCCCCTTCATGAAAGGCTTCCCCTGGGGAAAGATCCGGTCACCTATCGATCCCCCACCGTTCTTTTGCTAAGGGATCGGACGAGTGATACCGGCATTATGATCGACCAACCAGGAGAGATCATTCCTGTTGCAGTGGCTTCGCTTCGTGTGCTTCCCGCGGTTCTCGAACGATGCATCCACCCCAAAGCCATCTGGGGAGTCGCCCTGATCGGGGAAGAAATGATCCTGCTGACCGATCTGTACCGATTCACAGCCTCCGCGGAAGCATGGACCGAACGATCTACGCCCCGTCGCTAAGGCGCTTCGCTGTCAACGGCACCTGATAATGTCGCTAAAGGAGGAAGAAATGAACTGGACGCTCAAGAAACATATACTGGCATCCACGGTTATTCCGATGCTGGTAATGGCCTTCGTTCTATCTTTTGTACCCATATCGGGCTTCATTTCCATGGGAACGGATAGAATGAACAATTACAGGGAAGCGTTAGTAAATCAGAAAAAAAAAGAATTGATGAATTATACGGATATAGCCATAAGATTGATCGAGCTACAGCCGCAGGAGGAAGCGAGAGAGACGATCAAGAAGCTGAAGTATGGTGAAAACGGCTACTTCTTCATTCATGACTATAACGGCTATTTTCTCTCTCATCCGGATCCGAAGCTGAACGAAACCAACCAGAGCGACCTGCGGGATGCCAACGGGGTGTACATTCTGCGTGAGCTGGTGAAGGTATGCGCGGAGAAAGGCGAAGGGTTCATTCCGTATTCCTGGAAGAAGCTGGGGACCGAGCAGGCTCTGCCCAAGCTTTCCTATGTCAAGGCGATCAAGAAATGGAACTGGATCGTTGGAACCGGGCTCTATATCGACGACATAGATTCGATGGTAGACCAGGAGCGGGAAAAGATGCACAGCACTCTGTCATCCCTGATTATCAAGAATATCACTATTTCTATTCTCATTGTCATGATCATCTCTCTGACCGTTGCCTATTTACTGAACAGGCATCTCAACAAGCCGATGGAGCATATCATTTCAACCCTGCAGCACTTCGATAATGATCTTACGGTAAAGATAAACAACAGATTCAAATACGAATTGGGCCAACTGGCCACGCAGTTCAACAGCCTCATCGCTCAACTGCACCACATCATCAGTATGGTTTCAGACGTCACGATGGATCTGACCTCGTCCATCAGCGACATTTCCGCGACCGCCGAGGAGCAGGCCGCCATATCCAGTGAGCAATCCGCCTCGGTGTCGGAAATCACCACGACGATGGAAGAGTTTTCCGCAACCTCCAAGCAGATAGCCGAGCATTCCAACGCCGTCGTCGAGATCGCGGCACGGGCGCTGGCAGATACAAGGCGGGGAGCCGAGGCGGTAGAAACGGTCATGATGAAGATGAATGAGATCAGCGAGGACAACCGGAACAACATCAAAGAGATCGTCGACTTGGGAAGAAAGTCCAGGGAAATCACCAAGGTGATGGAGATCATCAACACCATAGCCGACCAGACGAAGCTGATCGCGTTCAATGCGGCCCTCGAAGCGTCCAGCGCGGGAGAGGCCGGAAAGAGATTCGGGGTGGTGGCGGCGGAGATCCGCAGGCTGGCCGACAGCGTGATGGATTCAACCGGCGAGATCGACACCAAGATCAACGAGATTCAGGAGGCGATCAGTCGCCTGGTGATCGTTTCGGAAAACGGCTCCAAACGCATCCAGGAAGGAATGGACTACTCGAAGCAAACCGCCCAACTGCTTGTGGAGGTCGTGGAGGGGGCAAAGGGAACGGCCAATGCAGCCAAACAGATCTCTCTTTCCACCCAACAGCAGGAAACCGCAAGCGACCAGGTGGTGGTCGCCCTTAGAGAAATCGATGAAGGTGCCAGACAGGCCTCCGCCTCGATTATCCAGATGAGCACCACTACCGCCGATCTCAAGAATCTCGCGGATAACCTGGAAGAACTGGTGAAGAAGTTTCACTTGAAGAAGCATGAGGCCAAAAAAGCGGTTTAGGTGTCAGGTGTAAGCATCTTGAATGATGAACGAAGCTTTGGAGCAGGTTTCATGCGGCGAATCAGGGTACTAATTGCGGATGATAGTGTTTTGACACGCGATGTGATCTCGGCGATGCTATCGCTGGATTCGGAGATCGATATCGTGGGACAGGCGCGAAACGGTAAAGAGGCCGTGGAAATGGCGCTGAATTTGAAGCCCGACGTGATGACAATGGACATCGAAATGCCGCTCATGGACGGTTTCGAGGCCATAGGGAAGATCATGGAAGCCGGCCCGGTTCCCATTCTGGTCGTTTCTTCGCGAAGTGACGCCGGCACGGCCTACACGGCGATCAGCAGGGGAGCCCTGGAAGTCTTCTCGAAATCCGAGATCGATCCGGAGAGCCCCGAGGATTTCATCCGCAAGGTAAAATCCATCTCCAGAATAAAAGTCATCTCGCATCTAAGAAGCCATCATGCCAGACAGGCAATGCCGGAATCTCTCAAAATCACCGGAAAACTATATCCGGCGTACAGGATGATTGCCATCGCCGCATCCACCGGAGGGCCAAAGGCGCTTTCCCTGCTCCTGCCCGACTTTCCGGGGGACTTTCCCTGTCCCATCGTGATCGCACAGCATATCTCGGACGGATTTGTGGGCGGTATGGTCGATTGGCTGGGAAAGCTCTGCAGGATGAAGGTCAAGCTCGCCGAAGAAGGGGAAAGGGCTCAAGCCGGAACGATCTATGTCGCTGCATCCGAGACGCACACGAGGATAGGCGGCGACCAGAGAATTGTGCTGGTCAAGCGAAAGCCGGACGATATTTTTCATCCTTCATGCAATTTGCTGCTTTCCTCAGTGGCCAAAACCTATGGAAGCAAGAGCATGGGAATTATCCTGACGGGCATGGGCAACGATGGCACCGAGGGCATGAGAAGCATCAGAGAGGCAGGAGGAATGACCATTGCCCAGGATGAAAAATCCTCCGCCGTCTTCGGAATGCCGAAAGTCGCTATCGAGCTGGGATACATTCAGAAAATACTGCCCATCGGAAAAATCGGCAGCGAGATCCTCGAGCTCGTAAAAGGCAATGGACGCTCATGACGATAGGTACCGGGGATTTGGCGGGAAGGAAACCGAGGTCATGGTGGACTTGATCCCATTTAGAAATCTTATCAATGAAAGAACCGGGCTCTACTTCGAAGATGGCCGCCTGGTGAAGCTCGGCGACGCGATCCGTAGTATCATGACCCGCAAGGGCATCAAGTCCCACGGAGATTATTATGGGCTTCTCCTTCAAAAGGAATCCGAGCTCACCGAGCTCGTCAATCTCCTCACCATAAATGAAACCTACTTCTACCGCGAGACCGCCCACTTGAATATCTTTGCGGAGCGGCTCGTCCCGGACCTGCTGAGAAGGAAGCCTCCGGGGACAAAAATACGGGTCCTGAGCGCCGGTTGCTCCACGGGTGAAGAACCTTACTCACTGGCCATCATCATCAGGGAAAAATTCAGTCAGGGCATCGGCCGTCTGTTCCAAATTCACGGGGTCGATATCGACAGCAACGCCATAGCAAAGGCCACCGGAGGGATCTACGGGCGCCAATCCTTCAGATGCTTCGATCCGGATCTACGGGACAAATACTTTCAGAAGGTCGGCGTTGACCGGTATCAGATAGAGGAATCATTGAGACAGTCAATCGAGTTTAGGGTCCTCAACCTGCTGAGCGGAGTCTATCCCGAAAACCTGCGGAAGATGGATGTCATTTTCTATCGGAACGTTTCCATCTACTTCGATGCGGAAACCCAAAAGCGCATCTTCGAACGTCTGTCCGAGATCCTCGAGGATAAGGGCTACCTCATCATGAGCTCCACGGAAACCCTGTCCCACAACCTCGATATTTTGCCGCTGGTCGAGATGCAGGGAGCATTTCTCTACCAAAAGAACAAGGGAGAACAAGACCTGGAAAAAGTGGGCGGCCGAAGGCTCGAGAGGGAAGCCTTCCGGTCCCGCGGCGAACGAAGGGCTCCGTGCTTCGATTCCCCGCACGACGTCGATCTTCTCCCGAAAAAAGCCGGCTTTCCTTCTCGAAGTGATCTCCCCAAGTCACGGGGAGAAAAACATAAGCCTGACGTCGAAAAGCCGGCACCGGGCAAGAGCAAAAGCCCCGAATCGATGTACGACGAAGCCCTTTCCCTGGCCCGCGGTAAAAGATACCAGGAAGCTCTGGAGCTTATCGATGAGCATATGCTTGCGTCCTCTCCCCCGGGAAAGGCCTCTATCCTGAAGGCCGACATTCTCCTTAACGACAGGCGCCTGGAAGAAGCAGCAGCGGTTTGCTCCCGGCTCATCGAGATGGATCAGCTCTGCCTGGAGGCCTATCTTCTGTTGGGCCTCATTGCCAGGGCTGGCCGGAAGGAGGAAGATGCCCTCAAATGGTTCAAAGCAGCCCTGTATGTCCGCCCTTCCTGCTGGCTCGCCCATTATTATCTGGGTGAGATTCACACCGGCTGCGGCGAAAGACAAAAGGCATGCCGTGAGTATGCGATCTTGATAAAAGTCCTGGAGGAGGGAGGCCTTTCGGATACCGGGCTTCCCCTTTTCTCCCTGGCACTCCCCGCGGAGCAGATGATGCACCTGTGCCGTCATAAACTGTCCCAACTGAGCTGCTTGCGGCAATAGGAAGATCCACGGGAAGATCCACGGGAAAATCCATGGAGAAATCCACGGGTGGATCCACAAAGAAGGAAGATCGATGGCCCTCGATTTGATGAAGTTCATGGCACGTTTCATTGAAGAAGCCAAGGAACATATCGATAGAATGAACAAAGGGCTTTTGAGCCTCGAGGAGAATCCCGAAGATACCGAAACCTTGAATGCCGTGTTCCGTGCCGCTCACACTCTGAAGGGGTCTTCGAGAATGATGAAGCTCACTCCCATCACGGAAGTGGCTCACAAGCTCGAAGAAATTCTTGACGCGTTAAGGGGAGGAAGAATCTCTCTTTCCAGGGAGCTTTCGGAAATCCTGTTCACGGGCATCGACACTCTTGGCGGGATGATAGAAAAAGCTGAATCGCGGGAAGCCATCCCCACCGGCGTTCAGAAGATCTGCAACCTGCTGGAAAGAGCAGCCGCGGGAGATTTCGCGGGCTCAGAGGAAGAGGAGCCGGAAGTCTCCACCAATAGAGCCGATAAAGCTCAAGGAGCTGAGGAAGGTGCCTCGGCGGCCCCGCCATCAACGCCGCCTTCTCCTTCGGCTTCCGCTCCTTCCCCCCCTGCTTCTTCGCCTCAGCTCGAGACCGCGGCACCTCTAAACACCTGCACTCCACCTCCGGCATTACAGAAAGGAGCGTCTTCTCAGCTCCAACCGCCCATGGAGCACGGTCATCGGGCCACGGCGGCCAAAGCTCATGAAACCATACGGATAGGCACGGAAAAGCTTGACGGCCTGATCAAGCTTACGGGCGAGATGGTATCCGGCCAAAGCCGCGCGAGGCGAAGACTGCGGGAAATCAAGAGCATGGAAAGTCTGGCCAGGAGGAGCTTCGAGCTGGCCGCCGCCGGTCAAAACGGTGATCCCGCTTCTTTCAAGAGCGATATCCTCGCCAATCTCCAGGCACTGCATCTCAAATTGAAGATGCTTTCACTCCGCGTCGTCGAGGACACCAGTCAGCAGGCAGCTCTGACCCGTGAGCTCCAGGAAAATGCCCTGAGCATGAGAATGCTTCCCCTCTCGACCCTCTTTGATTCTTTCCACCGGAATGTGCGTGAGATTTCAAAATCCCTCGAAAAAAAGGTTCACTTTGTCATCGAGGGAGGCGAAACGGAGCTGGATAAGAAGATGATCGAGAAGATCGGAGACCCGATCTTGCACATGATCCGCAACTCCATCGACCACGGGATCGAAAAGCCGGGAGACCGGTTGAAGGCCGGCAAGCCCGAAACGGGCATAATCCGGCTGTGCGCCCGCTACGAAGGAGAAAGCGCCGTGATCGAGCTGAGCGACGACGGCGCGGGAATCTCGCTGCGGAAAGTCAGGGCAAGAGCAGTCCAAAGGAAGATGCTCACGGTGGAAGAGGCTGAAAGCTGCTCGGAATCCGACCTTATCGACCTTATTTTCCATCCGGGATTCAGCACCAGCGAGATCATTACGGACATCTCGGGACGGGGCGTGGGGATGGACGTACTGAGAAGAAACATCGTTGAACACCTCAAAGGCTCGATGCGCGTCGAAACCAGGGAAGGCAGGGGAACCACGTTCCATATCCGTCTCCTGCTCACCCTGGCCATTATGCACGTGGTACTGGTAACTGTTTCGGATATGTCTTTCGCCATTCCTTCCACTTCAGTTCAGGAAATCGTCAAGGTCGCGGAAGATGCCGTAATAGACGTGGTCAATAAGAAGGCCATACGGTTACGAGAGGAAATCATCCCGGTTGTGGACCTGGATCGAGTGCTCCAGCTCCCGTCAAAGTCAGGAGCCAATGGTAATGAGCGGGGCTTTCTGATTCTCGTCGTCCCGGCGGGCGGAGGAAGGATGGGGCTGGTCATCGATGCGCTGGTGGACGAGGAAGACATGGTGATCAAGCCTTTGCCCGCCCACATGCAGCATATTCGCTTCGTCTCGGGTGTAACCATTTCCGACGGAAATGAAATCATAAACGTCTTGAACATCCCTGAAATCGTTGAAGCCGCCAAAGACATGAAATTCGAAAGACGCACGGGAAGCAAGGAAAAGAGCGAAGCGGAAGTAATCCGTATCCTTGTGGTGGATGATTCCCTCAACACCAGGGAAATCGAGAGGAGCATCCTGGAATCCTACGGCTATCGGGTGACCCTGGCCGAGGACGGCGTGGATGCCATGGAAAAGGCGAGAGGCCGGAAATTCGATGCCGTGGTGACCGACGTCGAGATGCCTCGGATGGACGGCTTTTCACTCACCGAGATCCTGAGAAAGGATGAGGAATACCGTGACGTGCCCATCATCCTCGTAACCTCGAGAGACAGGGAAGAAGACAAGCGAAGGGGTATCCACGTCGGCGCCAACGCCTATATCGTCAAAGGGGCCTTTGACCAATCAAACCTGCTGGAAACTATCCGAAACCTCATTGGTTAGACACCCTCCCCCTCTCTCCGGGGGGGATGATCGGGAAGGAATTAGCATGACTGAAGATCAAATGAAAATACTGGTGGTAGATGACGATCCATTCATGAGAGAAATTCTGCTGATGGTACTGGAAGGCGGTGACTACCTTGTGGAAACCGCCGAAAATGGAGTGGACGCCTACGGGAAGTGCGCCACGGACGAGAATATCGGCATGATTGTTTCAGATATGAACATGCCCGAAATGAACGGCCTCGAGCTTACCAGGGAATTGCGAGGAGTGGGCGCCGATGTTCCCATTATCGTTCTGACTGGGGACGATGATGCCGACACCGAGCGGGAAGTCATGGAGAGCGGCGCAAACGGCTGTCTCGTGAAGGGCGGAGATCTTCAGGACGTCCTTCTGGAAACCGTGGAAAAAGTTCTTGAAGAATACCGCTTGAAGAAGGCCTCTGTATGACGGGGATTCAAGATGCAGGATGCGGGAAGTCCGGGAATTTGGGACCGCAATGACGTTGGAACTGTTACCCTGATCTGAGCCATGCCGAAGGATCAAGGCGGAGGGTACGTGACAGCATGACGAATTCGAGAGAAGGAACGCAAAAGAAGCTGGAGTCTCTTCGCAAGGCTTATCGTCAGAGCCTGCCCGAAAAGATTCGAGAAGCCGAGGAAGACTGGAGCCGGCTTGCCGGGGATTTGAGCCGGTTGGACGCCTTCACGGGCCTGCACAGGAAGATACACACCATCAGCGGCTCCAGCGCGACTTTCGGCTTCACTTCCTTGAGCACCACGGCACGGGAATTTGAAAAAATGCTCAAGTCGGTTATGGAGGGGGATATCGTCTTTCACGAACCGGAAAAGCTCAGAGAGCGGATCTCCACCTATATGGCACAGTTGAAGCGAGTTTCCGCTGAAGAGCCGGACGTTCGGACTAGCGCGCCGCACCATGACCATCACATGCCTCCGCCGCAGGCTGTTTCATCGTTTCGGGAAAAGAAAGTCATCTTCCTGATCGAGGATGATCCCTTTCAGCTCGAGAGCCTGGCGATCCAGATCAGTCACTTCGGATACACCGTCCGAACGTTCACGAAGCTCGAAGACCTCAGGAAGGGCATCACGGACGCCGTTCCCTCGGCCATCATGATGGACATAATGTTCCCCGAAGGGAACCTCGCCGGAACTCGGGCCGTAGCCGAGATCCAGAAAACCCGCGATACTCCGCTGCCCGTCATTTTCATATCCAGCCGCAACGATCTCGACGCCCGTCTGCAGGCGGTCCGCGCCGGCGGTGACGCTTATTTCATGAAGCCCGTGCACATCATCGACGTCATCGACAAGCTCGATATTCTTACCACGCACAAGCAACCGGAGCCCTATCGCATCCTCATCGTCGAAGACGAGCCGGAGCTTGCCGACTATTTTTCCTCGGTCATGGAAGATTCCGGGATGAAAACAATGATCGTCAACGACCCCATGCAGGTACTGGACCCCCTTATCGAATTCAATCCCGATCTCATTCTGATGGACATGTACATGCCCGGCTGCAACGGACATGAGCTGGCCAAGACCATTCGCCAGATGGAGGCCTACTTCAGCATCCCCATCGTTTTCCTGTCGGCCGAAACCAATATCGACAAACAGTTGACCGCCATGCGCATGGGAGGAGACGATTTCCTCACAAAGCCCATCCAGCCGGAGCATCTCATCTCGTCCGTCGCCATTCGCGCCGAACGGATGCGCATCATGCGCTCCTTCATGGAGCAGGATGGACTCACGGGCCTTCTCAACCATACCAAGACAAAGGAACAATTGGAGCTGGCCGTGGCGAGGACGGTAAGGCAACAGGGAAAGCTCGCCTTTGCCATGATAGACATAGACCGCTTCAAATCCGTCAACGACACGTTCGGACATTCCACCGGAGACCGGGTGATCGTCGCCCTGTCGAGGCTTTTGCAGCAGCGCCTGCGAAAAACGGATGTCATAGGCCGCTACGGCGGTGAAGAGTTCGCCATCATCCTCATCGACACCGATATCAAGTCCGCGGAGGAGATTCTCGACGAAATCCGCCTGAGCTTCAGCCAGATCAAGCATCAGTCGGAAGAAAGGCAATTCACCGTTACCTTTAGTTGCGGCCTTGCGGACTTCCCTCGATACCGCGATGCCGTGGGCCTTAACGACGCTGCCGACAAGGCACTCTACAAAGCCAAGGACGAGGGACGAAACCGGGTGGTGGTGATGGAGGAATGAGGATCGCTATCTTAGAATATGGAGGTAGAAAGCATGGCTTCTTTATACGAAGAAGACTTCTATCAATGGTCGATGAAAACAGCCGAGCTCGTGCGGCAGGGCCTCTTCACCGAAATCGACACCGATCATCTGGCAGAGGAGCTTGAAAGCTTGGGGCGAAGTGAGAAGCGCGAATACCTGAACCGGCTGAAGGTGTTGCTCATGCATCTGCTCAAATGGCAGTACCAGCCCGCTCGAAGAAGTATAAGCTGGCAGGCTACGATAATGACCCAACGTGAGGATATCGTGCTGTTGCTGGAAGACAACCCAAGCTTTCGGAGACTGGGCTCGGAGGTCGTTGAAAGAGCTTATCCTCTTGCACGCAAGAAAGCTGCTTTCGAGACGGGTATCGATATAGAGCACTATCCCGAGACCTGCCCTTACACCTATGAGCAAGTCATGGATGAAGACTTTTGGCCCGGAGAATGATCGCTGCCTCCGTCGCGCACAAGACCGACGCGGTCTTCGAGACCGCGTCGGTCCGGGATTCCGCGCCACGGTAAATCAAGATCCGCAAAATCCCTTAGAGTGTGATGATCAAGGTTGCCATTCTATTACTTCTCCCCTTTGAAGCTCTCCTCGAACACCTGTGGGTTCACATGCCCCGATTCCTGCCCGCCGCATTCCGGAATGTAGCAGGAGACGTCAACAAATTCACACTTTTGCTTGCATGAAGGGCAGGTCTCGGGAGGCGACTGAACATCTATCGTATTTCCACATTTGTTGCATTTCCAAACGGACATATTTAACTCCTTTGTTTCAAGTACAATTAAGATGCCTTACCGGGGAGCGAGCTTTCGTTTCTCAAACTTAAATCCGCATCCGGCAATCCTGGCGGATGACTGCCACCCATCCACTATAAGCACGGCCTCAATGCTTTAGCCACCTGACTCTCACAATTTCTTTTTCGAAAAATACCAGTCGGTCACCTCCAGATTCGCGTCCTTGACGCGGGCCTCGGCATCACGGGTCGTTCCGGGAGGCGGAACGATGACTGCCTCGCCGGGCTTCCAGTCGGCGGGACAGGCCACATTGTGCTGATCGACCGTCTGCAGGGCGTCAACTACTCTCATGATTTCATCGAAATTGCGCCCGACGTTGAGCGGGTAGTAGATCATGGCCCTTATCCGCATACCGGGATCGATAAAAAAGACGCAGCGCACCGTCGCCGTGGCTGCACTCGGCTCATGGATCATGCCGTAGAGGCGCGCCACCTTCTGGTCCAGATCGGCTATCACCGGGAACGGAATTTTGATGCCGAAGTTCTTTTCGATGTTCCGTACCCAGGCAATGTGGCTGAAATGACTGTCGATGGAATTGCCTATGATCTTGACGCCCTTCTTTTCGAATTCTTCATGCCGTTTTGCGAAAGCGATGAATTCCGTCGTACAAACGGGCGTAAAATCGGCGGGATGGGAAAAGAGGATCACCCACTTACCGTCCGCCCATTCCGACAATTTGATGAGACCGTGAGTGGTATTGGCTTCAAAATCGGGTGCGGGACCGTTGAGCTCAAGCCGCGCGGGGACCTGGACTTCTGCAATCTGGCTCATGGACTTTTCTCCTTGAAATATACCTTCGAAGGCTTTCTTCGATATCCACTATTGCTCTACCTTCTGTTTTCATCTTTATAAAAAATCCCTTGTCTCAACTCGCAAGTTGTATCTCCCGGCCCCATATGTAAAGGCCCCGTCTTATATTATTCACGCAATCCAGGAGCAATACCGGCGCGTTAGAGCGGCCCGGCGAATTTGTAATTTGCCCTGCCCCGAGAGGGCGGATAAAATGGAGTAATTGTCAGCCATGTCAGCGAATGAGCTTGCCGGCTCTTTTTCCCGAAGGAAAGCTATGGGGTGTTCTTCATGAAGCATCAACTGTCCCTGGAAACGATCTTCCCCTTTCTCAAGTGGAGGTCCTCGGTCAATCGACGCTCATTCCGGGCCGATGTGCTGGCGGGCGTTACGGGAGCCGTCATTGTTCTCCCGCAAGGCATCGCTTTCGCCACAATAGCGGGCCTGCCTCCTGAATACGGCCTCTATTCAGCCATTGTACCGGCCATCGTCGCCGCCATTTTCGGCTCCTCTCATCACCTCATTTCCGGCCCCACGACCGCCATATCCATCGTGATCTTTACCAATATCAGCACCTTTGCGGCCCCCTTCACCGGCGAATACGTCCGGATGGTTCTTACGCTCACCCTGCTTGCAGGAGCATTCCAGTTCATGCTGGGGCTGGCGCGCTTCGGAGCCGTGGTCAATTTTGTCTCCCACTCAGTGGTGGTGGGATTCACCAGCGGGGCAGCCATACTCATAGGGACCAGCCAGTTGAGCCCCCTTTTCGGCGTATCGTTGCCCAAGGGAGAATCCTTCCTGCATACCTGGGCTGAGCTTATCCGCGTGCTGCCGGAGACCAACTTCCATGTTCTTTTCGTTGCCCTGGCAACTCTTATCGCCGCCGCACTGTTCAAGCGCTTTCGTCCCAAATGGCCGGGGCTGCTCCTGGGGATGGTCTTCGGCAGCCTGCTCGCCGTTGTCATCGATGGCAAGGCCCACGGCCTCACCTTCGTGGGGTCCCTGCCAAGGCATCTTCCTACTTTTTCAACGCCCGAGCTTTCCATCCGCTCTCTGCGTGAGCTGGTACCGGGAGCGCTCGCGGTTGCCATGCTGGGCCTCGCCGAAGCCGTGTCCATTGCGCGCTCGGTAGCCACCAGATCGAACCAGCACATCGACAACAACCAGGAATTCATCGGCCAGGGGCTTTCCAACATCGTGGGCAGCTTCTTTTCCAGCTACGCATCCTCGGGATCGTTCACCCGCACCAGCCTCAACCACGACTGCGGAGCAAAAACGCCCATGGCCGCGGTTTATGCGGCTTTGTTCCTGAGTGTCATCCTTCTTGCCGTCGCACCACTGACGGCCTATCTCCCCATCGCCGCAATGGCGGGCATTCTTTTGCTCGTGGCCTACAATCTCATCGATTTCCACCATATCAAGATGATCGTGCAGATGAGCAGATCCGAAGCCGCCGTTCTGGCCGTGACCTTTCTCTCCACCCTGCTGGTGCAACTGGAATTTGCGATTTACGCGGGGGTCCTCCTCTCGTTGCTTCTCTATCTCAATCGCACATCACATCCCCATTTCATCGTCATGGCTCCCGATCGTGAAAGAGGTGAATGCAGCTTCATCGATATCAGCGAGAAGCAGGTCCCGGAATGCCAACAGTTCAAGATCGTGCGCATCGATGGCTCCATCTTCTTCGGCGCCGTGAATCACATCACCGAGGAGCTGCACAACCTCACAAAGCAAAACCCCGAGCAGCGTCATGTCCTGATTGTGGCGAGCGGTATCAACTTCATCGACATTTCCGGATGCCGCATGCTGTTCATGGAAAGCCGCAGCATGGAATTGGAAGGAAAGAAGCTCTACCTCAGCTCCCTCAAGGAAGACGTCATCAAGATCCTCAAGCGAGGTCCATGCGCCAAGAACATATGCCAGAACAGCATCTTCGATTCGAAAGCCGAGGCCATCAAGAACATCGTCCCCGGGCTCGATCCCGAGCTATGCCGTGTATGCAGGTTTCGCGTATTCAAGGAATGCGATGAGATGCCGAAGCCGAGCGATGACTTCGAGGTTGAGCCATAGGAAATGGATATCCAGGGTGTGAAGGTTCGGGTAGCGACGGCTCAGAGCCTGCATTGGATGAAAAAAGACACCCTTCGCCTGAAGGACCGGCAGGACGCTCAATTTCTGCTGGAGATTCTCAGGGAAGAGAACGACGAATAGAGGCGGTGGAATATGCCCCTGCAGAAATTCAAGACCCCGGAAAAGGCGGAAGAAGCACTCATATGCCGTAAGCCGGATGCAGCTTATTTCTGATTCTACCGGATTTTGTGTTTTTGATCCATGTCAACAAATGCGAATGAAAACGAGCTATTGAGCTCCAATCGAGTTTCGTCTATAGAATGCAACGAAAGACAATAACTTTGCATTTGAAGGAGGAACAATATGGAAGCGCTATTGGTTACCGGAAAAACCATCTGTTTGCCCTTTTCCAGTGAAGAGCATCACGAGCAGTGCATGAAGGATAAGGCGGCTTTTCGCCAGTTTCTAACCGACATGCATAGC
>Ga0074199_1000483_pt1 | contig 61066 bp, 49 predicted proteins | sample EPASupsiteSAE347_FD_64528 | JGI IMG/M metagenome (GOLD analysis project Ga0074199, IMG submission 64528) | Bioremediated contaminated groundwater from EPA Superfund site, New Mexico - Sample SAE3-47 | ecosystem: Environmental > Aquatic > Deep subsurface > Groundwater > Contaminated ... | reverse complement strand
AGAAAAATAAAAGGGGGATTACCTTGAAATGGCGGTTGTCTTGGTTGTTGCTAAGGCCGGAAATACCAAAAAGGGGGGGGCGGGCCGGCCAGCCCGCCCCCCCATTCCCGGGGGAAAAAGCCTGTCCCGCCCTACCTATAAATAATTGCCTATCGTTTGATGCCACCAATTCAAGGCAAATAAATCCAGCGGCCAAAGGGATTGAGCTTTGTTATTTTAATCTCCCCAAGGCCGTTTCAAGCGCGGGAATTGAAGTATGGGAAGGTTTTAACGATCCCCTCGCGGCATCGGCCTTGAAATCAGCCGAAGAAATCATTGAGCGCGTCAAACAAGGCATCTTCTGGCCCCCATCCGATTCCGTATCCCACGATGATTTTGAAAGCCTTCATAACGAAAATATCCGGGAGTATTTTGACGGGGAAAAAATCGCCACATTCATGAAAAAACATTTAAATGCTCGCAACGAGGATAAGTTTAAGACATTTTAATTTTAAAACATTCGAATTTGTTCCGGATTCCGATATTCTGATTTTGGATTTTTAGATGCATGTATTTCAACACAAAGCCATTTCCGCCTCGGCCGGCTCCGGCAAGACCTTCCGGCTCGCCCACCGCTACATGGGTCTGCTGGCAAACAGCATGCCGCCCGAACGCATCTGCGCGCTTACCTTTTCACGCAAGGCCGCCGGTGAAATATTTGACTCTATCGTGCGCTACCTGACCAGGGCGGCGCGGAACCCGAAGGCCGCGGAATTATCGTCGCAATACATGGAAGCCGGGAAACTGTCATCTTCCGAATTCCTGCCGATCCTGCGCCGCTTCGTCGAGAATCTCCATGCCGTCAATATCGGCACGATTGACGGCTTTATCGTCGGGATCATCCGCGCCTTCCCCCTGGAACTCGGGTTGAACAACATTAATTTCAACCTGATGGATAACGACAGCGCGGAAGCCGAAGCGTGCCGCGAGGAAATAATCGCCGCCGTCTGCAATGCGAACCGGATCAAAAAAACCGACGCGAACATATTCCTTGAATCGTTCCGGCAAGCCACGCTCGGAACGGAAAAAAAAACCTTCGCCGGGAATCTCAACGGCTTCCTCGGCAATTACCGCGCGGCATGGCTTGCCATGCCCACGGAAGATTCATGGGGCAATCCCGCCGTCATCTGGAAAAAGCCCCCCTGGTGGCTGAGTCCCCCGCAAGTCAGATCGCAACCGAGCATCGGCCAAGTCCTGCAAAAAATTTCCGAAAATAACTCCTGGCATAAAAAAATGCGCGCCGGCCTTGCGGGCCTGATTGAAAACCTGGCGAGCTTTGATCATGAATCGGAATGGGATTCCGGCAATTACGTTGAAAAAACGATCCCCGGGCAAATCATCGCCATTTTAAATTTCCAGGGCTCGCGCGATATGCGGATCCAATACAGCAACAAGGAATACGCATTCCCCGGCGATATTGCCGGGTTGATCACGGAACTGTATCATAACCTGTTCCATCTCGAATTTTCGCGGCTGTTCAGGCGTTCAAAGGGAATATTCAACGTTGTCAGCATGTACGAAAAGGAATATGAAAAAGCCCTGCTCCAGACCGGCAACCTGACGTTCAACGACGCGCAATTACTGCTTTCGCCAAGCAACTCTGCCCCCGGAGGAACCATGATGAGCCGCTGCCCGGACCCGAAGGCAGACCGGATCTTCATTGATTACCGCCTTGACGCAAAAATAGACCACTGGCTCCTGGACGAGTTCCAGGATACCAGCAACCTGCAGTGGCAGGCCATGGAAAACCTTGTGGATGAAATCCTGCAGGACGATTCCAACCAGCGCAGTTTTTTCTATGTCGGCGATATAAAACAGACCATCTACCGCTGGCGCGGAGGAAACCCCGACCTGTTCAACAACGTCCTCAACCATTACGGCAAAAAAATAACCGTTGAGCCGCTTGATAAAACCCAGCGCTCGGCCCAGCCGGTAATTGACACGGTGAACAAAGTATTTTCCAGCCTGCCGGAAACGCGGGAAAACGACGCTGAAGAAACATGCCCCGCCATCCCGGCGCCCGTGCTGGCCAAATGGAATGCGGCCTGGCGAAAACACGAATGCGGCATCCAGGCGCCGCCCGATGGTTACGCCGCCCTGCTCCGTCCGGCCTTGCCGGAAGGCGTCAAATATCATGAAAACGATGAACACCTCGCCTTGCTGGCGCAACTTTTAAATCAACTGCGCCCAACGGAAAAGGGATTGAGCGCCGCCATCCTCGCGCGCAAAAACAGGGCCGGCAAGGAAATAACCGACTATTTGCGGCAATACTGCCCCGAAATGAACATATCCTATGAGGGGGAAACCGTCCTGCTCGACAGCCCGGTCGTCAAACTGCTCCTCGATCTCCTGCGTTACGCGGAACATCCCGCGGATAATTTTGCAAAACAGCATTTACGCATGAGCCCGCTGGGAAAATGGCTGGATAAAAACAATGTGCCCGTTGCATCATTGCCTTTCCTGATCCTGCGGGAAATACAGTCGGCCGGTTTCAAGGCCGCGCTCAGGATATGGGCTTCCCGCCTTGGGACCCTTGATGCTTTCGGCCGCCTGCGGCTGGACCAGATGCTGGAGATCGCCGGACAATTTGACGGCCGTTATGACCGCAACATCCGGCTTTTCATCAATACGGTTGAAACTTTTAAAATGCGGGAAGCTTCCGAGGCGAAAGGCTGTGTCCACGTCATGACTATCCACCAGGCCAAGGGACTCGGGTTTGATCTGGTCATCCTGCCGGACTTTAATGCCGGCGAGCGCCTGAACAGCGCGGGCGCGCTGGATTATCTTACCGGCCATGCGTACGGGGCACCCCGTCCTGAGTGGCTCCTGGCAGTCCCCGACCGCAAAATCGCCGAATGTGATCCGGAACTGATGAAAAGCCTGGAAGAACGTGACAATCTGGAAACGCTGGATAATTTGTGCCTCCTCTACGTTGCCATGACGCGCGCAAAAAAGGCGTTGTACATGATCACCCGGGTCCGGCAAAAAAAGTATTACAACCTGGCAACACTTCTTGAACAGCAATTGGCCGGCGATGAAAATCATTCATCAAACATTCAGATCAACGGCTTTTCCGCTGATGTTCTTTACGAGACCGGCAATCGCGCCTGGCATGAAAAAGAAAAAACCACCGGAACCTCCAAAACGCCAGAAAAAGACAGGCCGGCTATTCCCAAAAAGGCATGCCGCGCTATCCTGGAAAAAATAGAGCCTTCCCTTGAAGAGGATGTTGCCCTGAAGGCATCCTGGCTTTTTAAAGCCGAAAGCCCCGAAGTCCTGTATTTTGGAAGCGCTATTCACGAGCTTTTCCGGCAGGTTGAATGGAGCGGCAATTGCCGCCCGGACGAAATTATCCGCAATTGGAAACCGGAATACCCCTACCCTGACATTGTCCTCCGCGACGTTAAAACGCAATTTATGCGGACAATGACCGAGTCGAAAATCAAGGCCGCCCTTTCAAAACCCGCCGGCCTGCCGGAATTGTGGCGTGAAAAAAGTTTTGACGTCATTCTGGACAACAAATGGGTCTCCGGCATCTTTGACCGGGTGGTTATTTTACGCGACAATGATGGAACACCCATCTCGGCAAAAATCATGGACTATAAGAGCAACCGGACCAGCGATCCGCAAAAAATAAATGTTCTCGTCGCAACCTACCGTCCACAAATGACGTTTTACCGCCAGGCGCTCGCAAACCTGCTGAATTTGCCAGGGGAAAAAATCGAAACTCATCTGCTCTTCACCGTCCCGCGCTTGGTCGTCAGCATATAAGATCTTGGGCAATAGCCTTGCTTTCGCAAGGCTAAACTCACGCTATTTCTCATGAAAATCAAGCTTAAATCACGCGTTGCGCGTGATAAAATCAAAAATATTCGGCTTTCATGGAGAACCAATATTGTCCGCCTTTCCTGACAGAACTCTAACCAAAGCGAAGTTTCAACCGATGACTTTTCGCAAATCGCCGCCCGCATTCTCCAGGATACCCAGCGCCTCATCTTTGGCGACGTTTTTTTTCACCATGACCACCGCCGTTTTGATGTCCCCTTCGGTTTCCTTCAGCAACTCCGCCGCCCGCTCATAACTGACGCCGGTTATGAGCCGGACGATTCTTTTGGCCCGCTCGGTCAATTTATTGTTTTTTGATTTGATATTAACCATCAAATTGCCGTAAGTCCTGCCCAACTTGACCATGGCCGCGGTGCTGAGCATGGTTAACACCATTTTCTGCGTAATCCCCACCTTCATGCGGGTGGAACCAAGCAGGACTTCCGGTCCCACAATCGGCACGATGGCAACATCCGCCAATCTTTCCATCTCGCTATCCGGATTATGCGTGAGCACGATAATCTTCAGCCCGGTTTTCCTGGCAACCTGGATGGCATCCAGAACGAAATCCTGCCGTCCATCGGCGCTGAGCCCCACCAGCACGTCGCCCTCGACAGGGTTTTTCTCAAGAAGCGCCCCGGCCCCTGTCCGGCCCTCATCTTCAACCCATTCCTGCGCCCGGAAGACCGCCTCTTTTCCGCCGGCCATGATGGCTTGGATCGTTTCCGGACTGGTGCCGAAGGTCGGCGGACATTCGGCGGCATCAATCACTCCCATCCGTCCGTCTGTTCCGGCGCCGATGTAAAAGGCCCGGCCGTTATTTTTCAACGATGCAACCAGCAACTCCACCGCGGACGCGATCCGGGGGATCTGCTCTTCCACCGCAAACGCCACCTTCTTGTCTTCCGCATTTATGATCCGCAGGATTTCCGCGGTTGACTTCAAATCGAGATCAACGGAATTCTCGTTCAGCGATTCCGTAACATAATCAATCAGCCCTTCCTTCAGGTTATCTTTTTGCCGGCGTGATGTCCCGGCCTGTTCCTGTTTCATTTTGCCTCCCTTTTATTGAGACGCGGCCGACGCAAGCTCAATCGTCATAAAACTTCTGGCTTGCATTGTGCCGTGTATTTCCTGGTCTTGTTGATGATAAATATAAGCTGTTTCTTTGCGCGAATAATTGGCCAGAATCAACAACCGTCTTCCATCCTGCGCCTGCCAGGCGGAATGCAGGATCGCGGGAACTTTTTTCGAGTGTAATTTGTGCTGTCCTTCCGGGGTAAAGATGTTACGCAGAAGAAATCTGACCGTTATATTTTTTGTTTCAATCCCGCCCGGCGGAAGCATGTCTCCGTGCAAGAGAAAATCACGATGCTTGTGATACGTAGTTATCGCCTGGCACAGAAAATTGCGTTCGCCCTTGAATTTTTCACCATCCATGTGCTCCAGCCGGAGATTGGCGACCGTTGGCTGTAATCCCCAGACAAGACCGCGGGCTGTCTCAAGACAGAATTGATCCGGGCATTTTTTCTGCCAATCTTCCTCTTTTTTCCATTTACCCTTCCTGGGCCACAACGGATCATAGGGGGGAATGCCGTCCAGCATGGCATAGTTTCCAAAAAGCGCAAAATATCCATGGTAGACCGCGTTGAAGAGCGGAATCACCTCCTTGAATCTGTTATCCTGAAATCGTTCCCAGCTTGCGTCCAGCATTATCCCCGCCTCCAGTAAATCCAGGTACACTTCCGCGCAACTCTCCGAACACAAAGCCATTCCCGGACAAAAGCGCCGCAATTGACGCAGTAAAGCCCGATAACCGTCAACCTGATACTTGCCCCCGCCCGGCGGATGATTATGACGGGAACTATAACAAATGCTATTGGTATAATTGCCGATAACATCCAAATAAAGGCCGTCAATGCCAGTCCGATTCAATTGCCGGGCAATTTTTATGATTTTCTGCCTGAAGGGACGAGCGCTGCCGCACATGTAAACCAAACGATGGCCAAGATAGTGGTTAAAAACATATGCTTTCGGCGTTTGATCATGATTCATGACGGCCGATTGTCGGCCGCCCTTTTCCCATATAATATCATCCATATCCCAGCAAAGGCCATTTACATAGGGTTGACAATATATGCCTCTTTTTTTCAAGCCGGCAATTGCTGTTTTAAACCGTTTCATTCCTTCGCGCGGAGGAAGATAACGCGGATATTCGGCGTCATATTGTCCCCTATGCCACCAATACCAATCCAGCGCCAGCGGCAAGCGCACCTTTTCGGATAATTTCTCCACCGGTCGCACGGTTTCGCTGATTTTTCCCCGATTCCAGACCCAGCCGGCCAGGGCGGTTATTTTCGAGGCAGTATCTCCGGCCCTTTGGCGCGGACCTCTTGCCGCCCAGCGCTGTTGCAACGCCCAAGCGCGATAAATCCGGGCCGCATCGTACCAGCCGCCCCGAAATATCCGGCAACCAGTCGAATAAGGCAGATTATATGCGGTCGCCGCCGCCTTGGAAAGCGGGACATAGTGGATCGCTCGATAAACGAAGGTTCCCCTTGAACTCCCCTGGAACTCCGCATGTTTTATATAGCCTTCCGCATCGCGCGAGTCAAAATACATCCCCTGCTCCCCAAAAAAGTAAGCCGCAAACTGCATGCTGGCCTGGCATAAATATTCCCAGCAGATTTTACGGTCAACATCCGGGTTGTTAAAAATATTACGTTCCGCATCGCGAATCAGTATTCCCAACCCCATGGGAATGGCCAACGCGCATTTTGGCTGATAACCAAATTCCAATCTTGGAAATATAATTTTTTCAACTTGCGCCTTGCCGTTCAAGCCATCGTATAAAATCCGGCCGGTCAGCAGGCCGGCTTTCAATTCCCATTTGACGCGCACCCGAAAATCGGCGCTTATCCCCTTTAACCCCTTCCATTCAGACAAAAAACAAGTCTTGTTGCATTCCATCGGAATGAAGGACTGCATGTGCTCCGGGCCGCATTCCCTGATCTCGTTATTAATCCTTATTGCCAGCGCCCAGTTGGCGCTATTCCCTGGCGCAACAAACACCTTGCGCGCATTATTATATCCTGCTCCGGTTAGACAACCGTTGCCCGCGTTAAAATAATACGCGGCGTCCAATCCATTTAATGTAATTTCATTGCGGCTCACGCTATTTTTTCTTTCAAGTTTCATGATTTTTGCATCCTGATCAATTTTTAAGATTCGAACCTGTCTCAAAATTGGCGTTGCTTGTTAATTGACAAGTCCATAGCTCTTCTCGAGAAAATTCCATGCGCGGTTTTTGTCGCGTATGCTCAGACTGATTGTTATCAAATCAACCATTACCGACTGGGCGATTCTTGAACTCATCGCGCCCAGACGGATTGAATGTTCCCCCCGGCAGGCCGTCAGAAACAGACCGTTCGCCAGGCGCGCCAGAGAACTGCCCTCAAAGCCTGTTACGGCCGCGACATATATCCCTCTTTCATGCGCCGCCTGGGCCAGCTTGAGTATTTCGGCGGTTTCGCCGGAATGTGAAAACAACATCAAGACGTCATCCTGATCAAGATAGCCTATAAATGTTTTCCACAGCTCATGATCGGCAAAACAGATTGTGTTTATTCCTTGCCGCATCAATTTTACATTCAGATCTTGCGCCGCCAGATGGGATGATCCTGCGCCGCATATCATTACTTTTTTCGCCGCGGAAATTTTTTTCACCAATTCGCTCATTGTTTCCTGTTTTGCGCCATTCAGCGTTTCTTTTATGGTCTCTGAATGCAATTGCAACAACCGGCCGCATAAGCCGCGGAAACCGCCGTCCGTTTCCTTTTCGCCTTCATAATTCTGCCACAGCGCCCCGGACTGCCGGGCTACGGCCAGCTTTAATTCCGAATAACCGGCATAACCAAGTTGTTGCGCGAAACGGACCATGGTCGTCTGGTCGCAACCGCAAAATTCCGCGAGTTCCCTTGCATTTTTCTCAAGGACATGAACAGGCTTGTCAAGCAGAACGTCCGCAATCTTTTTCTTTTTTCTGCCGAGTTTTGCATATAACCGGCTTATCAGCTTGCGATAATCATCTTTTTTTTGCATGTCCTTAATCCAATAAAAGCATTATTATTGCTTTTTATGTATTAAAAACACTTTTATTGCTTTTGTCAACAACATTTTTGGCAATAGCTTGGCGGAGGGGGGTGTACCCCGCCCATTGGCCTGTCCAGCGAAGCGGTTTCGCGTGGGGGAAGGCTGGCGCGGGCTACTACCGGAATGGATCAAAGAATCTGTTCTATACCCATAAAGCGCCCCGTTCCTGGTTTTTTATTGAAAAAAAACAGCTTACTGGTTAAGATGAACATCATAGAATAAATCTCATTTTACAAAGGGTATTTTATGGCCAGCGATATCACCCGCCGTCAATTTATCGCGCGCGCTTTTATCGGCGCGGCCGGAATTATTTGTCTGCCAAAAGCCATCCGGGCGCAAGTCCCGAGACCGGATCCTCAAACAAGACTCTATATAATCCACTGCAAAAATATTGCCAAGATGCTGTCCGCCGGAATCACCAAAATGGGAGGCTGGCAATCGTTTGTAAAAACAAATGGACGCGTTGTGTTGAAAGTCAACGCGGCCTGGGCCAGTTCGCCGGAAGAAGGGGGCAATACAAACCCGATTCTGGTTGAAGAATGCATCCGTCAATGCCGCGCGGCCGGGGCCGGCGAGGTCCTCCTGCCGGAAAAGCCCTGTTCACCGGTTAAGGAGGCATTCAGCCGCAGTGGGATAGAAGAGGCGGCTTCACGCGCCGGCGGGAAACTGTACTCTCCGGCTGACCGGTATTTCCGTAAAATAACCATTACCAGAGGGGTTTCTCTTAAAGAGGCGGAAGTTGCCAGCGACGTTCTTGACAACGATTGTCTGATTAACATGCCGGTCGCAAAAAGCCACAGCGGGTCGGGACTGACGATTTCCATGAAAAACTGGATGGGCTCGGTAAAGGACCGCGGCTTCTGGCACCGCAACAATCTTCACCAATGCATTGCCGATTTCAGCACGGCGCTGAAGCCAAAATTAATCATCGTGGATGCCACCCGCATCCTGCTGACCAACGGGCCGCGGGGACCGGGAAAAATGGCTTATCCCGACCAGTTGATTTTCGGGACTGATCCGGTGGCCGCCGACGCCTATGCGGCCACGCTCTTTGAGAAAGAACCGTTTTCCATTCGTTATATTAAAATTGCCCACGATATGGGGATAGGTTGCGGCGACCTGAGCCAGGTCAAAATTGAACATATCACCATTTGAAACCGCCATGCGACCACACCGGCGATTATTAATAAGAAGCGCGGTACTGGCGGGAGCAATTTTGCCTTTTCTTCCATTCACGGAATGGCCGACCGCCATGGCCTGCGTTGCCGCCGTCAGTCCTTTTGTATCATTGAGCGCGGCGCTGGGAGGCCGGCATGGGGCGTTGATAACCCTGGCATGTCTGCCGCTCATCATTCTTTCCTTTTTTAAACACCGGTGGTTTTGCTGGCATCTATGCCCAACCGGATTTATTTTGGAACTCACCTCTTTCCGGCGGAGTCCCAAAGAACATCTGACTGCGAATTTCCCGCATCTCGGCAAATGGCTATTGGTCTCCGGGTTGGCCATGGCCGCGGTTGGCTATCCCCTCTTGATGATTTTTGATCCTCTGATTATATTGAGCGGCTTTTTAAGCGTCCTTCAATGGAAAAATATTGAATGGAAAGTTTTTGTGCCCGCCATTCCATTACTGGGATTGATCTTGTTCAATATCATCCGCCCGAATGTATGGTGTCACCGTTTATGCCCGCTCGGGGCCGCGCAACAATTTCTCGGCATGGCTGGCCGGCGTTTTCACCCTCCGCCGACCAAAGAGCTATGGCGGGCAGGCCAAATTGTCATTCCCGACTTGCCACGCGTTGCGCGTGACGAGATCGGGAATCCAGGGGAAAAACTTCTGGATTCCCGCTTCCGCGGGAATGACAAAAATGCTGAATATTTACAAAAAACACAAACATGCATCATTAATGGCGCAGAACAAGCGATTGAACTTCAGGAACCGGCGCCGCCAACGGGCGTTAAACGCCGTTTTTTCCTGATGGCGCTCCTGGGTGGAATAGTCGGATGGGTTTTTATTGCGAAAAAATCAGGAGCGGCGGTTATCCGTCCGCCGGGCGCGGTGAATGAAAACATTTTCACCGGCCTCTGTTCCCGTTGCGGCAATTGCATCAACGTCTGCCCGGAAAGCATTATTATTCCCGACTTCGGTTCCAGCGGACTGCGCGGGCTGTTGACGCCCATCCTTAGGTATAAACGCGGCTACTGTAACGAATGGTGCAGGAAATGCCTGGATTCCTGCCCGACCTCGGCCATCCGCCGGCTTTCATTGGAGCAAAAACGCCGAACCGCTATCGGCACGGCGCGGATTGATAAATCGTTATGCCTGGCTTGGTCCAACCGGCAGGACTGCATGGTCTGTCAGGAATTCTGTCCCTATCAGGCAATCGCGGCTGTCAAAAGCAATGGCGTGAACTGTCCGGAAGTAAAAGAGGAAGTGTGCCGCGGATGCGGCGCCTGCGAAAGTCAGTGCCCGGCCGTGCCAAAACAAGCGATTGTCGTCCAGGGCATTTCGGACCAAAGAACGATCAAACCAACTTAATTGTCAGGGAGCAATCCGCGGCACGGGGCGTTTCTCTGTTTTTTCCTTCGGTATTATCTGCATACTCTGCAGGATGGTGTTTAACTCGGCCATGTGGTCATTCAGATATTCAAGCAGGATTTTATTTTTTTTCGGCTTCCAGCCGTAGCGGGTCAGTTCGGCATAGGCGGTGGCGGGGGTCTGTTTTTCAACCAGCAGACGATAGGAGGCAATGACGCCGCCCGTGCGCTGGACGCCGGCCGCGCAATGAACCAAAACCGGTTTATTTTCTTTCCTGGCCTGTTCAATCGCGAAAATTGCCTTTGCGTAATTGGTGATATTGCCGGTGCCGTCGCCGCACAACGAAAAATTATAACGGCTTATTCCGAGTTCCTCCGCCGCGTTTTGCTCAGCCCGGCAGGCCGGATTCCGCGGGTTGAAATCATCGGTCAAGTCAACAATGACTTTAATCCCGTGTTTCTGGAGAGTTGGGCGGATCAAATGGGGCGCAATGCGTCCGCTCCGGAATATTTTATCCTGCTCAACAATCCCCCATCGTTTGGGCACAACCTGATACTTGCCGATTTCCCAGCCGCCGAAGGCAAGAAAAAGCGCAAAAACCACCAAAAACGAAACCGAGATGTTTTTATAAATAAATTTCATCCCTGACAAAAAAGTGTCTTCGTAGGGGCCGCGCTTGCGCGCGCCCTTTAATCTTATTTCAGAAAAACATCCGACTAATCATTCCCCATATACTGCGGAACGATTTCCAGCTTATCCAACGGAGCATTCAACCATTCCTCTGGCGGATAACGGCGATCTTCCAGAAATACCATAAAATCAAAAGCAATATTCGCATAATGAATCCAATAAGGCCATTCGGTTTTGCGCGACACAAGGCCAGCACGATAGGGATTCAAAAAAATATACCGCGCATAATGCGATACCCGGTCATCCGGACGAAGCCTATGCTCAAAGTAGTTACGTTGCCAGCACATTCCGTGTTGCGACAGGAAACTTCGCGTCAACGATTTAAATTTACCGACAACCTGCCCAATGGATAATTTTTCCGTCAGGGCCGCCAATAAATGCACATGGTCCGGCATGATTGTTCCGCAAAGCAGATCAATATCACCGCAATTTTTCATCCCCTTAATTACATCCATTATGCCCCGGGCTGGAATTGATTCAAGCATGCTCTTCTGGGAACGTTTTGCCACACATGTAATAAAATAACGAACACGGGATAGACTGATTCTTCCCTTTCTTAAATTCGCCGTGAGACGATGTTGGCCTGTATCAGACGAAATCATTGGCATACTAAAAAGCACCTTGCAGTTTGATTAAATCCCGAAAGGCACGCGCAAGCGCGGCCCCTACAAATCTGCAATATTCAATACAATTATTTCCCAATACGTTTTTGCTTACCGGTTTTTTGTTTTGATTCGGCTTGTTTTTTCACGGCCGGATCAATGGTTACCAGGCGGAAAGAACTTGATTTTTTCCCGCACTTTTCAGCCTGTTTTAACCCATACGGCACGCCGCCCATTTGACGGAGGGCGTTCCGCAATTCTTTTGCCGGCACAATAATTCCGGTCGGCTCTTTGCCAGTGGACACAATACCGCACCAGGAAACGCGATTGGTGAACGAAACCGTTTCAAGCCGCGAATTCAGATAAAACATGAAAGCGCCCAAATCACGCTCCGAATCAGAGGCAAAGACAATCCGCCGGCCGGCGGCGATCTCGCCCTGGACCAGGCGGGAAAAAGGCAGATATGTCCGATAGTAATCAACAGCCGGGACAAAAACGCTCCCGCCGACAAGGCCGATTACCGCCACGAACACCGGCATAATCAGCAACACAGACCGGCGTTTTCCATCCTGGAATGCCAGCCAGATTTTTCTTTCCAGAATAAAGCCGGTCAAGACCGCCATCAGGGCAATCAGAAAGCAAAGCCAGTCAGCGCCCGGACACGGCGTCCGGACAGCTTGTATGCCAAACAGGAATGCGAGCAGATAAGCGGCCGGCGCGGCGATAATCGCGGCGCCAGTCAGGACAAAAGTGATAATTATCAAACTGCGGCCAATCCATTCCCGCCATGCCTGCGGCTGCGGTTTGGCGGACCACGCCGATGGCGTGGCAGACGCGGCCTGCCATGCCGCGGCGGCATCCTCCAGCCAGATACCGGTCATTAAAAAAATAAACGGGAAAAGCGGCAGGGCATAACAGGCCGCCTTGGCCGCTGAAATATGCAGTAAAAAAACAATTGAGAGCAGGCTCGTTTTAAGGAAAGCCGCCAGCTCGCCTTTGACCGGACTTTCTCTCCGGAACCAATAATAAAGCGCGGGAATAACCAGCAATGTCCACGGTAAAAGACGGACGGGCAGGCTTAAGAGATAAAAATAAACCGGCTCCTTGTGAATCAAATAGGGATCAAGCGGCAAGGTCTGATCACTGAACGATAAAAACCGGCCGAACTGATTTTCCCAAAATACCTTGTATAAATACGCGCCGCCGCCCGTTTTCCAGAGCGCAAAGACCCAGGGCAAAAGAACCGATACGAATACCAGCGCGAAAATAGGAACCAAGACAAACATAAGCCGGAATCGTTTTTGAAAAGCAAGCCAGGCCATCACGGAAAGCCATATCATCCCCGGCCCGATCAGTCCCTTGGCATAAAACGAAAAAGCCGACACAAATAAAAAGAGCAAGTAATGCCCGACCAGCCATTTCTCCGCCGTTTGCGCGCGCCAAAAGAGCCAGAGCGAAAAAACGACCATGAAGGTCAGGGCGGAATCCGTCAGGACAATCCGCGCATATTCAAAAAACAGGGCCGAGGTGGCGCACATAAACGCGGCGGCAAACCCGGCCTGCTCGCGGCCCAAGGCGCGCGCCCAGGCGATGACAATCAGGAGGGTAAAAAAGGCGTAGACGGCGGCTGGCAGGCGGACAAGCCCTTCGTTCACTGCGCCAACTCGTTCCAAAGCTTCAGAGTGAAAAATCCGGCAGAAGATCATGCCGGTCCAATGGAGGAGCGGCGGCTTTTCAAGATAATGAACGCCGTTGAAAACCGGCGCAACCCAGGTGCGGGTGCGCGCCATTTCGCTTATCATGGCGCCTTCCCGCGCATCGTTCCCGGACCAAAGCGAGTGGTCAAAGAGGCCGAAAGCGCATACCAGCGCAAGCAGAATCAGCATCATCGTCCGTCGGCGCGTTGTCATTTCGGGTGCATTCATGATAAAATTTTCGATTGCCGATTTTTGATTTTCGATTCAATGACAATCCAAAATCAAAAATCAAAATTCCAAAATCGCGCTACAACCGATCCGCCTAAAAATTAAACATACCGCCAAATTTCCCGGGACGTTTTTCGGACTTTTGTCACGGCTTTATCCTCGGCACTATACCCCATGCTGATCATAATATCAACCCTCGCATTGCGGGGCAGGCCAAGAACATTTTTTACGGCCTTTTCATCAAACCAACCCAACAGACACGAGCCCAGCCCCTGCTCTTCCGCCGCCAGCGAAAGAAAAGCACAGGCAATCCCGATATCAATCAGACTATATTGCACACCACGGAATTTTCCGGCAAGGGCGGCCGTGAATTTTGAGCGTTCCGTCAAAACGGCAATCAGTACCGGGGCCCGCGCGGCAAAATCGTTCATGGCATAAATACCTGAAAAAGCCGCTTGCGCCACTTTACTCCGCATTGGTTCTTTATCCGCGACAATAAAGGACCAGGGTTGTGAATTGCAGGCCGAAGGCGCAAGCCGGGCCGCCTCCAGGCAACGGTCAATTGTTTCCCGCGGGACCGGCATCGGTTGATACTTGCGCACACTGCGCCGATTATTAATCAAATCAAATATGCTTTTATTCATTTTTTCCTAAAAGTCATGATTTCTCGGAGTATAATGATCGGAACTCATAACTGCAAGCCAGCCTTTTAATGTTTCTATCCGCAACAGGGATTTTTTTGATTGACTAAAAGACTGACAGACAGTTGAATCATGCAAGGCAATTAATATGGCAACCGTGCAATATCATTATGGTAAATTTCCTCCGGCGGAACTGGATTGGAAACAATTGATTCCACTTATTGGCCCAGCCAGCGCCGCTCTGGCTCGATACGACGGAACACTGAACGCAGTCCCAAATCCCAATGTGTTGCTTTCGCCCTTGGCCACCCAGGAAGCCGTGCTGTCATCCAAAATCGAGGGCACAGTAACGACAATAACCGAAGTGTTGAAGTTTGAAGCTGAAGGCGCTTCGGCGGAGAAATCGCCGGAAAAAGTCGCCGATATCCAAGAGGTGTTAAATTACCGCCGCGCAATGCATCATGCGGCGGATCAGCTCAATAAACTGCCGCTTTGCCAAAGGATCATCAAGGAAGCCCACCGTTTTTTATTAGAGAATGTGCGCGGTAAAAATAAGGCGCCGGGCGAATACAGACGCATCCCCAACTGGATAGGACCGGCAGGATGTAAAGTTGAAGAAGCCAGTTTCGTTCCAATCTCGGCCGATAAATTGCCAGAAAGCATGAGCGCATGGGAAAAATTTATACATGAAAAGTCGCCGGATCATCTTGTAAAATTGGCGATTCTTCACGCGGAGTTCGAGGCGCTACATCCTTTCCTGGACGGCAACGGCCGAATGGGACGCATGTTCGTGCCATTATTCCTGTTCAAAACCGGCCTTTTGAGCCGTCCGACTTTCTACATCAGCGAGTTTTTTGAGAAGCGTCGGGATGAATATTACGAACGCCTGCGGGCCGTCTCGCGCAACGGCGCATGGACGGAATGGTGCGTCTTCTTTTTAATGGCCGTCCAATCACAAGCAGAGGTAAACCAAGTAAAGGCTCAAGCTATTCTTAAACTTTATCAGGATAAAAAGGAATGGATTACGGGTGCGACTCGTTCTTTGTTCGCTATTCATGCCTTGGACTTTTTGTTTCGTCGACCTGTATTCGAATCTTCGGACTTCACTTCTCATAAGAGCATTCCAACTCCCAGCGCTCATCGCATTCTCAAATTACTGAAAGACAAGGAAATGTTCAAAACCCTCCAAGAGTCCAAAGGTCGAAGACCGGCGATTCTCGCCTTTCGCGAATTACTCAACATCGTTGAAGGACACAACGCATTTTGATTATCACCTATGAGATGCAACCCGTTTTGCATCTCACATTACGGCACAAAGTGATCCGCAAATCGCTTTGTATCTAACAAGTGATCGACAAACATATTCCTTTTTACACTACCAATTTACAAATAACGACTTATGAAAACCATCCGGGATATTTTTAAAACAACATTCTGGCCATTGCGCGATGTTTTACCCTTCCTCAGGTACGCGGGCACGGCCGATTTCCATCCGGAAGGCAAATATCAAGGCTCTTACATTGCGTTGGAAATAGCTTATATCGTCTCCGGCTCAGGAAGTTGCAGGCAGGGCAAAAACGCTCAATTTAATTTCAGAAAAGGAGATATTTTTCTGATCAAACCAAAGAGACGATTTGTCATGCGGACCGATTCCAAAGACCGGTTGACTTCATATTTCCTGGGCATTGATTTCGGGAAACTCAGAAAAAAGGCATCTTCCTTGTCCGCCGAAGAAGCCCAAATCCTGGCCTTTGAACGGACTTTCCTTCGACAAAACCAACAACCGTTCAAGGACGAGATGAACATCGGATTGCTTTTAAAGAAACTCATCGGGGAAATCAACGAAAAGAGGCCGGATTATCGCATTATGGCGAAAGGATATTGTCTGGAAATTTTATCACTTCTGGCGAGATCCATTCAAAGCAATAAAATGAACCGGAACAACAAACTATCCGGCAGACATTACCAAGCGGTTGAAAAGACGCTGAAATTTATTGAGGAAAACTATCAGAGGAAATTGTCACTGGAGGATTTTGCGAAAAATGCTTTTTTAAGCCCGTATCATTTCAGCCGTATTTTCAAGGCATACACATCTCACTCTCCCGTTAACTACCTGAACATGCGCAGAATAGGAAAGGCCAAGGAGTTATTGGCCGATGAAAACCTGACTTTCTCCGATATCGCCGCGCGAGTCGGCTTCAGCGATCCTTTCTATTTCAGCGCCATGTTCAAGCGCATGGAAGGCTTTTCCCCGCTTCAATATAAAAAATTACTTCGGTAAGGACCCGCGCCAAAACAACCTTAAAGCCACCCCAGCCTGGTTATCATGCTTGCAATATAGAAGTTTCATTTCTATATTGCGCGCAAATTAAAGGAATAATCAGCCGGTCATTCCATACCTCTGGCTTGACAAACCTACTGACTGAATCGGCCAAGAATGGCCGACATACATGACTCTTGCAAATGGCTCAGCAAAATCCATTTCCCCAAAAACACCCCGGAACGCAGACCGCAAGAATACACATGCAAGGAGCAAGATATCTCATGGCATTTCCCCTTATACCCGCAAATATGGAAGCCGCTCAAGGACAAGGGAATAAAAATACTTTTCTGGGGCGACGGCAACATGGATGAATTTACTGATGACCTGGTAAAATGCGGCGTTGACGGTTTCCATTTCCGGCGGGAGACGAACCTGAAACGATTGGCGGAAAAATACGGGAAAGACAAGATTATCGTGGGCAACATAAGCACCCAGGTCCTCACCTTCAAAGGCCGGGAAGAGATAGAAAATGAGGTAAAAAGATGCGTCGCGGAAGCCGGCCGTTGTCCCGGATACTTTCTTAATGTGGCCGGCGAGATACCCTATAATGTGCCGACGGAAAACATTGAGTTTCTTTTTGAAGCGATAAAAAAATATGGAAGAAGATGATCAGATATCCAAGGAGGTTTCACAAATGCAATATTTTAATTATGACAAATTGTTCGATTTCGGAGTGCGATTGTTAACCGGCAAGGGGGTTCCCAAGTCGAAAGCCGAATATATCTCCGGGATTGCGGTTGACACCGAGGCGCTCGGCATCACAACCCACGGCGTGGCCGCTTTCCAGTTTTTTGACAATGAAGTGGGCGTGAATATTGATCCAAAAGCTGAACCGAAGATCATCAAGGAAAAGGAGGCCACTGCTCTTATTGACGGAAACAGCGCTTTTGGCCAATTGTCAATGAAGCTGGCGAAGGAGTTGGCCGTTAAAAAGGCGAAGAAAAGCGGCGTCGCCATGATCGGTGTCCGAAACGGATTCTGGCTGGGCGCCCTGGCGACCCACCTGATTTCCCTAGTTGAACAGGGATTTTTCGCCCAGCTTTGGGCCCAGAATTCCACCTGCAAGGATTGCGCGCCTTACGGGGGAATTGACCCACGGTTCTCGACCAACCCGGTCGCGCTGGCGTTTCCGACAAACAAGGACCCGATGATCGCGGATATTTCCACCGCCGCCATGTCAATGAGCAAGGTCAACCAATTGATAAGGGATGGCCGGAAAGCGGAAGATAACCTATTCCTGGATAAGGACGGCAATCCCACCGATGATCCCAACACGTTCCCCAAGGGGGGAACCATCCTGTTTTTCGGCGGGGACAAGCAAGGCTACAAAGGCTATGCCTTTTCATTATGGTGCGAGGCGCTCACCGCCATGGCCGGCGGCGACTGCAACAATCCCGGCGCAAAACCAAGACAATCATTTAATCTGCTGGTAATTGATCCTGAGGCGTTTGCCGGAATGGATTATTACAAAAAAGAAATCAAACGTTTTGTTGAACATGTGAAATCAAGCCGCGTAAGGCGGGGATTTTCCGAGATAAGAATTCCGGGCGATAAAACGATAAAAAAATTAAACGAAGCGAAAAGCAAGGGGATTCCCCTCGGAGAATTCATGATCGAGAAACTAACCGCTGTGGCCAGAAAAAACAACTTGTCTTTCCCTTAACCTGCAAGGCTTAGGCATCAAATCTAATACATTTAGATCCGCTTTTTCCTGTTTTCCTCCCTTTTCATTTATTGCTATTTGTTTTATATTTTACATTATTGGAAACAACGATATACAAGGAGCATTATGAAAACAAGAAAACTTGGATTCACCGGCATTGAACTGACCGTCATCGGACTGGGAACATGGGCGCACGGCGGCGGGGAATGGGCTTTCAGCTGGGGTAAACAGGATGATTCAGAATCCATGGCCACAACATTGGCCGCGGTGGAATCGGGAATAAACTGGGTTGACACGGCCGCCGTCTATGGCCTTGGACATTCCGAGGAAGTGTTGGGATACACGCTGAAGAAACTGAAACAAAAACCTTTTGTCGCCACCAAATGCGGGTTGACATGGGATAGTTCCGGCAAGATTGAGAATAATCTCCGGGCCAAAAGCGTACGCAAGGAATGCGAGGCGAGTCTGCGCCGTCTTCAATTGGACGTCATTGACCTTTATCAGATTCACTGGGGAAACCCGGACGAGCAGATTGAGGAAGGCTGGACAACAATTGCCAAGCTTATCAAGGAAGGCAAGGTGCGCTACGGCGGCGTATCGAATTTTTCGGCCGTTCAAATCAGGCGCATCCAGCCGATTCATCCGGTCGCCTCCCTCCAGCCGCCCTACTCCATGCTCAAGCGTGACGTCGAAGATGAACTGCTGGATTTTTGCGCGCAAAACAAAATCGGCGTCATTGCTTACAGCCCCCTTCAAAAGGGACTGTTGACCGGTAAAATCACAGCTGAATACATTGCCAAGATGGGCGCCGACGATCATCGCCGGCGCGACCCGATGTTCAATGAACCGGCTTTTTCCCTTATTACAAAGAAAGTTGAAGCATTAAAAAATATCGCCGCCAAAAACAAAATCACCCCGGCCCAGCTGGCGGTTGCCTGGATTTTGCGCCGGATGGAAATGACCTCAGCCATCGTCGGCGCGCGCCGGCCCGATCAGATCAAACAGACGGCTCCCGCCGCCGATATTGTCCTTTCCCCGGATGATTTAACGCGGACAGAAAAAATTCTGGCAAAATAATCGTTGAAACTATATAACTGAGCCACAGCAAACAAAAAAAAAACTACTGGAGATAAATATGGCCGATATTCCCAATGACCGCAGATATACCAAGACCCACGAATGGGCGCGGGCCGACGATGAAACCATAGAAGTCGGCATAACGGATTTTGCCCAGCACCAGCTTTCCGACATTACTTACGTGGAAATGCCGGAGATTGGCAAACACTTTTCAGCCGGCAAGGAAATGATTGTTGTTGAATCAATCAAGGCGGCGGCCGACGTCTACGCGCCGGTTTCCGGCACAATAACGGAAATCAATTCAAGTCTCGCCGATAATCCCGGCGTGCTGAATACCGATCCGCATGAGACCGGCTGGCTGGTTAAAATCAAACCCGACAATCCGCAGGAGCTGGAAGAATTAATGCCGGCATCTGATTACGCGGCGCAACTGCCGAAAGAATAATTCATGCCTGGCATGATCGGATCATCTTTGATTATTTGCGTTCTCCTTGCCAGTTTTTTCCTGCCCGTTTTTCAAGGAGCGGCCTCTGATGAACCGATGATTGAAGATCTTAACCTGCCCCCTGGTTTTTATCCGACAAACTCGCTCCGCGCCACGGCCGGAAGCGTCGAAGAAGAACCCGGCGCGCCCGGCTTTTTGATCTTTACGGTTGAGGCGCCTTATGGCGTTTATACGCTCCATGGCCTGACCAATTTCCGAAAATGTCTTCATGAGATCTGCGCGCTTGAAAAAATCAAAAATGACAAAACCCCGGGAAGCGCCATCGCCGCCGGCGCAGTTGATTCTCTCAAGGATACGGCCATCGGATTCAAAAATCTCCTCGTTAATCCGGTGAATTCCGTGTCGGGAATCGGAAAAAGCATCGGGAAAATGGGCAATAAGATCGGCGGCGTCTTCCGGAAAAATGAAAAAGGAGAAACAGGAGATTCTTTATTAAGCTCCACAAAACGCGAACTTGCCAAAAAGCTCGGCGTGGATGTCTATAGCCGCAATCGTCATCTTCAGAAAAAACTTGATTTGATGGCCGCGGCCTACATAAGCGGCCGGGGATTGGTCGCGATCGCCACTTTTTTTATCCCGGTTGGATCGGTCGCCTCGGCCCTCATGACGGCGGGCAGTATTAATAACGCGGCGGACGAACTGGTCAATGACAACAGCCGCGCGGATCTTTATCGCCTGAACCAGGAAGCGCTCCTGGCCCTTGGATTTCCGGAGGAAAAAACCACCCGTTTCCTGAACCTTCCGCATTACACGCCCCGCGAATCCACCTACCTCCGTTTTTATCTTGAGAGTCTCAAGGAAACAGAAGGTTTTGAGGAAATTCTTGAGACCGCGCTCGCCGCGAATTCCGAAGTTCCGGCCGGCAAAATCCTTCATGAGGCCCAGATCACGGCGGACGCCGTAACCGATCCCGCGCTGGTCACGATGATCATCCCGACCCCGGAAGGGATCGTCGTGGAAATGCGGGAAAAAATCCTGCTGGCCACGGCGTATGATTATCTGGATACCTCACCTTTGAGTGAGCGCGTCGAACAAAGAGTCCTCAGTTCCAAAAAGATCCTCGGGAAAAAATCCATGGAGATCCGGAACGGCGGATCCGTCACTTCCATGTTGGGCGAAAGGTTTCTTTTGAAGGGGATCGGGGTTGAGGAAATGTGCCTTTTCAGGGAGTCAACCGCGGAAACACGGTCCTTGGAACCTGCTCCCGCCCGATAATTCGGACAGCTTGCGGGGCGGCATTAAGTTCCCGTAAAAATATTTTTTCGCGTCAGATTCCCAGCTCCTTCTTAACTTCGGCAAACATGGCCATGGCAAAATCAAGATCATCGGTCGTATGCGCCGCTGAAATTTGCACGCGAATTCTTGCCGCGCCTTGCGGGACAACCGGATAAAAGAAGCCGATGACGTAGACGCCCTTTTCCAGCATGCGCGCCGCCATTTTCTGGGCAAGCTGGGCATCGCCGAGCATAATCGGCACAATCGGATGTTCCCCCGGCTTGATGTCAAACCCCAGACTGGCCATGCCCTGCCGGAAATATTGTGTATTTGCCATCAGACGGTCGCGCAGTTCGGTTGAGGATGAAATCATTTCCAGGGCCTTGATTGAGGCCGAAGCCACCATTGGCGCAAGCGTGTTGGAAAAAAGATACGGCCGCGACCGCTGGCGCAGGAAATCAATAATCTCCTTCCGGCCGCTGGCGTACCCGCCGCTGGCGCCGCCGAGCGCTTTCCCAAGCGTGCCGGTGATGATATCCACGCGCCCCATCACGCCGCGGTACTCATGCGTGCCGCGCCCATTGGCGCCAAGAAATCCCACCGCGTGCGAATCATCAATCATCACCAAAGCGGAATATTTCTCGGCCAGACCGCAGATTTCGTCCAGCTTTGCGATTGTGCCATCCATGGAAAATACGCCGTCGGTCGCAACCAGACGGAAACGGGCCGAAGCCGCTTCCTTGAGCCGGGCTTCAAGATCGCCCAGGTCGGAAGTCTTGTAACGAAAGCGTTTCGCCTTGCAGAGTCGGATTCCGTCAATAATGCTGGCATGATTCAATTCATCGCTGATAACGGCGTCTTCCCCGGAAAGCAGAGTTTCAAACAGTCCGCCGTTGGCGTCAAAGCAGGATGAATAAAGAATCGTGTCTTCCGTGCCAAGAAATTTACTCAACTTCTCTTCCAACTCCTTGTGAACCGACTGGGTCCCGCAGATGAATCGCACGGAAGAAAGCCCGTACCCCCAGCGTTTCAACCCTTCTTCCGCCGCCTTGATAATTTCGGGATGGGAAGCCAGGCCGAGGTAATTGTTCGCGCACATGTTTAACACGGATGAGGCGCGGTTGGGGACTCCCGTGCCGCCCCGCACTTCTATTTTCCGGCCTTGCGGAGTATCAATGATCCTTTCCGCCTTGAACAATCCGCTCTGCCTGATCTGGCCGATTTGATCCGCCAGATGTTTTTGCATTTTGCCAAACATATTTGTATTTGCGATTTTAGATTTCCGATTTTCGATTTTCCCGATCTCTGACTTCTGACCTCTGATCTCTGATTTCTGACTTCTTCTTTTATTCCGTCCAATCCAGGATAATTTTGCCGGAGTTGCCTGAGCGCATTATCTGGAATGCCTTTTCAAATTCGGCGTAATGGAAGCGATGGGTGATAACCGGCGAAACATCCAGGCCGGTTTGAATCATTGAGGTCATTTTGTACCAGGTCTCATACATTTCCCGGCCATATATGCCCTTAATGGTCAACCCGCTGAAGATGACCGTATCCCAGTCTATTTCCGTTTTGGGCGGAAGGATGCCCAGCAAGGCGATTTTTCCGCCGTGGCACATGTTGGCGATTATATCGCGCAAACCCGCGGCGCTGCCCGACATTTCCAGCCCGACGTCAAAGCCCTCTTTCATGCCGAGTTTTTTCTGCGCGTCTTTTACGCTCCCGGAACGCACGTCCACGGCCAGCGTGGCGCCCATTTTGCGCGCCAGTTCAAGCCGGTAGGGATTGACGTCGCTGATGACGATATAGCGCGCGCCCGCATGTTTGGCGATGGCCACCGCCATTATGCCAATGGGACCCGCCCCGGTTATGAGCACGTCCTCGCCCAGCATGTCAAAAGACAAAGCGGTATGCACGGCATTGCCCAACGGATCAAAAATTGAAAGGACATCCAGCGGTATTTTCGGATCGGCATACCAGACATTGGTAACCGGAATGCACAGATATTCCGCATACGCTCCCGTTCGGTTGACCCCCACTCCGCTCGTGTGCATGCACAGATGCCGGCGGCCTGCCAGACAGTTGCGGCAACGTCCGCAGACAATATGGCCTTCCCCGCTGACAATATCGCCCGAATGAAAATCAGTGACGTTTGAGCCCACCCGTTCAACCTGGCCGACAAATTCATGGCCGATGACCATCGGCACGGGAATGGTCTTTTGCGACCAGGCGTCCCAGTTGTAAATATGGACGTCGGTGCCGCAAATGGCGGTTTTCATTATTTTGATGAGCACATCGTTAATGCCGGGTTCCGGGACGGGAACCTCGTCGAGCCAAAGACCGGCTTCCGGTTTCTTTTTGACAATCGCTTTCATGGTTTTCATTAGGTTATTCCTTAAAATTCCAAATATGATATTATGTCTTCGCCAAAAATAAAAGGATTTATTTATGAAAGCCTGCGCCATATTTTTTGACGAACCGCTGTCATATAGCGACGGCCTGCTGGCCCAGGAAAACATTCTTGAAGCGCGGATTAAAGATCTGATTCCCGACACGGTTCTTTTTCTTGAGCATTTGCCGGTTATTACCTGCGGCGTCCGCTCAAAGCCGGAGCAAATCCTGCTTTCGGCAAAGGAATTAAAAAAGAAAGGCATTGAAATTACCGCCTCATCCCGCGGCGGCGCGGCGACTTTTCATGGTCCCGGACAAATTGTCATGTATCCCATTATCAAACTGGGAAGCGCCAAGGCCGATATCCGCGGCTACCTTCATAACCTTGAAGAAGTCGCCATCCGGACCGCGGCGAGTTTCGGAGTAACGGCGTATCGGCGGCCGGGGATGACCGGCGCCTGGACTGATCAGGGCAAGCTGGCCGCGATCGGGGTAAGATTCAAACGCTGGGTCACCTATCATGGCTTGAGCTTCAACGTTGATCCCGACTTGTCGGGATTTGAAACCATCATTCCCTGCGGCCTGGCCGGGGAAAAAGTGACCTCATTAAAAATTCTGCTGGGAAACAAATGCCCTTCGGTAAAGGAAGCCGGCCAATGTCTTGGCAATCATTTCAGCGCCGTATTCGCGCGGGATTTGACAGTAATCCATAAGCAATATTTTTCCGCCAAAAAATTACCGCCCCTACTGGCCATGCTCAGCTGAAGAATATTCGCCTAATTTCTGCCCGGCACCGGCAGTCTGGCCATCGCAATTGTCTTATTTCATGCTATTGCCAAGGCATGCACTTCGCCCGGATGGATGGGCAATGTTTTTTGATCCTTCATCAGGCGTATTCGTAGACGGGAGCTTGAACAAGTTTGTCCGGCTTCTTCTTGCTCTTGATCAGAGCTTGAATGTGCTCCACCGTTTCCGGAGCAAAAAATTGCTCTCCGGTCTCTCGGCACACCCGCACCGGCACATGCTCAATGATAAAGACTGTTCCGCCGTGTGCCAACGTGTACGTTACATCTTTCTCAATCAGGGTTTCTTTCATAGGTCGCCTCGTTAATTTATTTTTCTAACTCTGAAGTCAATCCACAATTCCGAATCCGGCTCATATAACGTGACAATTTTGATAATTGGACGGTCGGGATAACTGGCCTGAAAATGTAATGGCCGTCCGGCATTGGTAAATCCCAGGATAAGACAAGTCGCGCCATACTTGTCATCCGGATAATTTTCAATCACTTCGCTCCGGTTCGATATTGCCTCCTCAATTTCCGTTGGGTGAATATCCCTAATAACGCTTTGATCAACAGCATGCTTGGAGAACTCATATTGCCGATTTAGCATCTTATTCCGGATTTCCTCCAATATGCCCATAATTAAGTCACTCCGTTTCGAATAGCTTTAATTATTAGCCATTTTAAAAAGATTACAAGAACAATCATAAAGATTGAATTTCCCCCGCAAAATGACAGCGGCTGAAGTGGCCGGCGGCCACTTTTTTCGTTTCCGGGACTTCCGCCCTGCAGATCGGTTTTGCCAGGGGACAACGCGGATGGAAAGGGCAACCGCCAATATGCGCTGATAATGACGGCATTTCCCCTTCCAGCGCCGCCCGTTTGGAACGGCGTCCGGCCAGGGCGCGGTCTATATCAGGAACAGCATCGAGCAGAACGCGGGTATAGGGATGCGCCGGCCGCAAATACACATCGTCAGTCGCGCCCGTTTCCATTATTGCGCCAAGATACATGACATAAATCCGCGCGCACATATAACGCACCACCGCCAGATCATGGGCAATAAAGAGAAACGAGAATTTTTTCTTCTCCTGAAGGTCCTTTAACAGGTTCAGAATCTGGGCCTGGATGGAAACATCCAGCGCCGACACGGGCTCATCGGCAATGATAAATTCAGGATTGACCGCCAGCGCCCGGGCAATGCCGATCCGCTGGCGCTGGCCGCCGCTGAATTCGTGCGGGTAACGCGCGGCATGACTGCGCTCCAGGCCGACCGTCTGCAAGAGTTCGCCGACCCTGCCGCTCCGTTCAACCCGCGAACAAATGCCATGCACGGCAAGACATTCTTCAAGAGCTGACCCGACCGAAAGGCGCGGGTTAAGCGAGCCATAGGGATCCTGAAAAACCATCTGCATCTTCCCGCGGAATTTAAACAGTCCCTTCCCCCGCAAACCCAATACATTCACGCCATTATATGAAATCACGCCGCGTCCCGCCGGAACCAGGCGCATTACGGCTGAGGCCAGCGTGCTTTTGCCGCAGCCGCTTTCGCCCACCAGACCGACGCTCTCACCGCGCTCAACCGCAACCGAAACGCCCTTGACCGCCTGCACTTTCCGGTCCCGGGAAAGAGCGTAACTGACATACAAATCGTTTATTTCCAATAATGGCATTTAACTCCTTGTGTCTCGGAAACTTTTTGTTCAACCGGCTCGTTTTGCCGGCATAAATCAGTCGCCAACGGACAACGCGGATGGAATTTACAGCCCGCGGGCAAAGCAGCCGGATTGGGAACTGTGCCGGGAATGCCGGCCATACGCTTATTATCAGAATACAGACGCGGAACGGCGGCCAGCAGTCCGCGCGTGTAAGGATGCCTTGGGGCCGACAATATTTCTTCCGTCAAGCCTCTTTCCACAATCCGGCCGGCATACATGACGCTCACGCGCCGCGCCATATCGGCCACGATCCCGAGGTTGTGCGTAATCAACAAAACCGCCATGCCAAATTCATGCTGAAGCCGCGTCAGCAATTCCAGGATCTGGGACTGGACCGTAACATCCAGGGCCGTGGTCGGCTCATCGGCCACGAGCAGTTTAGGACGACAGGCCAGGGCCATTGCAATCATAACCCTCTGCTGCATCCCGCCGCTCAATTCATGGGGATAAGAACCCAACCGGTGCCTTGCATCGGCAATGCCGACCATGTTCAGCAGACGAAGCGCTTCTTCGCGGACATTCACGCCGCGCCGATGCAAACGGAGGGCTTCGCCAATCTGATATCCGACCGTGAACACGGGATTTAACGAGCTGGACGGTTCCTGAAAAATATAAGATATATCCGCCCCGCGTATTTTTTGCAGTTCGCCCAAACCAAGCTTCAGCGTGTCAACGCCGTTAAACCAGACCTCTCCCCCGGCATAATAACCCGGCGCCGGAACCAGGCGCGACAACGCCATGGCCGTCACGCTCTTGCCGCTGCCGCTTTCGCCGACGATGGCCGCCGTCTCGCCGTTGGCAAGATTGAAATCAACGCCGTCAACGGCGCGGATCGGCTCGGCCCGCGTGCGAAAATAGACTTTCAACCCGTTGACGGCTAGTAGTGTCTCGCCTGTTTTTATCACTTTGTGCCTATCTTTAAATTAGGCCCCGCAAAGCGGGGCAACTTTTTTCCTATTCCGATGGTAGGGCGGGACAGCCGTGTCCCGCCGGGCTTCCTCCATTCGGACGGACAAGCTGTCCGTCCCTACCTTTTTGTCCGCCGTAGGCGGATCCGCCTCTGGCGGAAAATTCCTATGCTTCAAATATCCCCCGCAATTCATCCAAATTCTTAATTGTAAAGTCCGCCGGCGGATCAGGCCGTTTGGTTGTATGGGAGCTCTCAAGAAAAACAGTGAAGGCGCCGGCCTTTTGGCCGGCCTGAATATCGTAGATATAGTCGCCGACCATGACAAGCTCGCCCGGACAAACCCCAAACAGACGGCAGGCTTCAAGCACGCCTTCCGGATGCGGTTTTAGCTTCAAAGCATGCTCGCGGGTTATGACAGCGTTAAAATCCTTCAGGCTTATCCTTTGAAAACTTCTCAGGGCGGTCTTGACCGACCGCATGCTGTTGCGGGTCAGAATGCCCAGTTTGAGTTTTAATTTTTTAAGATAAGAGACCACTTCCTCGGCGTTTTCATTCGGCGCCGCCATTTCAGCGGCCTTGTCCTCGTATTTCGCAAGAACCGTCAGCGCTTCTTTCCGCTCACGTTCCGAAGAAATATTTCCAATGAATTCAAGGATCGTGGAATTATCCGGGCAATTAATCGCCTTTTTAACGGCCAGGAAATCAATCAGGCCCGGCACGGTAAGCGTGCCGTCAAAATCAAATAGAACCGCCTTGATGACTGGCTTCCCGCCTCCGCGGGAATGACGGAAGGGAATGGACGCGCGACCACGCCTTTGGCGTGGCAGGCAAGCGCGCCACGCTTCCAGCGCGGCGCGGCCCCTACGAGCTTTTCCTTTGTGCCTATGTGCCTTTCTTGTCATTTTTCACTTGTCCTTAACCTCGGATCAAGGGCGTCGCGCAAGGCGTCGCCTAGCAAATTAAACGCCAGGACAATCAGGAAAATCGCCAGCGTGACAAAAGTCATTTCCCACCAGACGCCCTGCCAGAGGCGCAGGCGCGCGTTGCTGATCATAATGCCCCAGGAAGGCTCGCCCTGGACGCCGATGCCCAGAAAACTCATGAACACCTCCGTGGAAATGGCCGCCGGAAAACGCAGTGAAAAGGAAATTATGACAATATGGAATATGTTCGGCAGGATATGACGGAACATTATGCGCAGGGGGCCAAACCCGAGCGAACGCGCCGCAAGGACATAAGCGCGCGTCTTGTGTTTCATGACTTCCCCTCTTATCAAACGGCACAATCCGACCCAGGTCGTAAGTCCGATGCCGAGATAAACCCCGATCAATCCTTTTCCGGCTACCATGGCAACCGCCAAAATAAAGAGGAGGCCGGGAATTGAGGCAAACGTCGAATAGAGCCAGACGACAAAATCATCCGTCCGCCCGCCGAAGTAACCCGCCAGACAACCGAGAATCACGCCGATTGGGATCGCAATACATGAAGTAATGATGCCGACCTGAAAGGCGATGCGCGCGCCCTGCACCGTGCGCTGAAAGACATCCCGCCCGAGATTGTCGGTTCCCAAGGGATGCGCGCAGAGGTTTTTGACGGCGCGGAGAATCGGACACTGACACTGCGCCGGCCCGGCTTCATTCTTTACGCCGGCAAACGGCGCGCGGAAAATACTGGGGGGCAGATATTCTTCCGCCAGATCGGTCTGCTGATAAAAAGGCGTCGTATCGCGCCATTGGTAATACCAATAGGTCCCTTCCCCGTAAAGGGCCAGGGCAAAATACAAAACTATGACCCACAAGGACGCAATGGCCAGGCGATTGCCGCGCAACTGACGCCAGGCATCGCTCCATAAGGAGTGCGCCGGTATTGTTTTGTTTTCCTTATTCATAGCTTGAGTATTCAGAGGTTGCAGATTTTAAAACGGACGCGCGCAAGCGCGGCCCCTACCTTCTGGCCTCTGATTACTGACTTCTGACCACTTCTTCCTCATCCCAGCCTCACCCTCGGATCAACCAGGGCGTAACAGATATCCGTCAGCAAATTGGCCGCCACATACAGCAGGGCGCCGATAAAAACAATCGCCCGCACGACGTCAATATCGGAATAATTGATCGCGTTGATGCCCATATTGCCCAGGCCGGGGATGCCGAAAAAGCTTTCCAGCAAAAGACTGCCGGTGTACAAAAACGGAATCGCGATGATCACGTTCGTCAGGATCGGGATCATGGCGTTTTTTAGAACATGCCGGAACAGAACCCCGCCCCGGCTGACCCCCTTGGCGAGGGCGGTGCGGACATAATCGCGGTACATTTCGTCCAGCATGATCGTCCGGTAAAAGCGGAGATTATCCCCAAACCCGCTGATAACGCCGATGAAGACCGGCAAGAGAAGATAACGCCACGATTCAAACCCCCAAATCGGGAACCAGCCCAGCCGGTAGGCAAGGAAATACTGCCCGGCGATGATCCAGACCAGATAATTTATGCTCATAAGAATAATGGCAATGATGACAAAAGTACGGTCAAGCCAGCTGTCGCGAAAACAGGCGCAGATGAGCGAGATACTTATCGCGACAATCAAGCCGATAAAAAAAATGGGGACAGTCAGCAAAAGCGAAGGCAAAATCCCGTCCTTCAGCATCCGGGATACGCGCTGATTCGATAAATTTGAACGGCCGAAATCAAATTTTACTATCTGGCCGAGGTAGAAAACAAACTGGGAATCAAAAAAATGAGAGGTTGCGCGCCGAAGTTTTATTGCGCTGATTTCAAGCGGGGTCTTGTTTGATTGGAGAAAAAACTTCAAGCCGGACGTGTTCTCGCCGGCGGAAAATTCAATTTCGGCCTTCTGTTGTTTTGGACCGGATTTCAGCGGCCAGGCATTGCGAACACGCACGTTCCCGCCGGCATCGCCTGAATTATCCATGCGAAAAGAAGCGCTTCCTTCGGCCAGATGGTAGCTGATAACCCAGCGATATCTTGTTTTCGGCTTCAAGCTGAACGCCAACGGAATCAAAAAATCTTTTCCGGGCGACAGAACGGCCTGATTCCCGTGATTATTTCCACCCGATTCCCGGGAAACGGAGGGATTATCCCGCCAGAAGGACGCGTTCCGCTCAAAATAATCATCGGCGAAGGCGCGGGTGCCCGTCCAGTTGCCGAAAAACAAGGGTTTGTTGAATCCGCGTTGTTCATCAAATTCTTCAAGTGATTTTTGGGAAACGTTTTTGCCCAGGGTCATCATCGCCGGACTGCCGCCGACAATGTTAAACAGAATGAAGGTGATGACGATCACGCCGAACACCGTCGGTATCATCTGCAATATCCGCCGTAGAATGTATTTCCCCATAAATTACCGGATAATGTATCCGTCCGGGTCGCTTTGTCAATTTCGCAATTGTTTTTTTAAGCCGCTTTGATTATCTTCTGCCGAACCGACGAATTAACCTTTCTATGCGTCGAAAGGTTAATCCCGAGCAAGTCCGCCATTGCGGACGCGTCGAAGCCTTTGGGGTGGATATTTCATTTTTTAAGCGAAATATCCAGATGAAAAGAAAAATTATGAAAAATCGAAAATCACCGGAAAATAAAAACGCAAAAGAGAATTTTGCCACGGCCGAAAGCATGGCCTCCAGCCAGAGGGAGATATCGGTTTCCGAGTTCTTTCTGAAAAACCGCCATCTGCTGGGATTTGACAATCCCCGCAAGGCCCTGCTCACCGCCGTCAAGGAAGCGGTCGATAATTCCCTGGACGCCTGCGACGAAGCCGGCATTCTGCCGGAAATCAGCGTTGAAATCAACCAGATTGCAGCAAAAAGGTTCATCGTTTCCATCACCGACAACGGTCCCGGCATTGTGCGCAACCAGATTCCCAAAATATTCGCCAAATTGCTTTACGGCTCCAAATTTCACCGTCTGCGCATGTCGCGCGGCCAGCAGGGCATCGGCATCAGCGCCGCCGGCATGTACGGCCAATTGACAACCGGCAAGCCGACGATCATCAAGTCAAAGATAAAGAACTCAAAGACGGGCCATCATATTGAAGTTCAGATAGACACCCGCCAGAACAAGCCGGTCATCCTCAAGGACCAGGAAGTTGCCTGGCTGCCGGAATTCTTCATTTCTTCACCCGATGGCAAAACCGGCCCGGCAGCAACTTCCAACCACGGCACCTGCGTTACCATTGAAATGGAGGCGGCCTATGCGCGCGGCAAACTGTCGGTTGATGAATATCTGAAACAATGCGCGATTGTCAATCCGCACCTCCAGCTCCATTACCGCATCATCGCCGCCGAACCGGCGCCCGATAAAACTTCCGCGGAAGACGCCGGCAAGGAACCGCTGGCCAAACCGCAGGGCGAAAATCCCTGGATCACATTTGAACGGGCAACGCAGAAAACTCCCGTCCAACCGTTTGAAATCAAGCCCCACCCCCACGGGGTGGAGCTGGGCATGCTGATTCAAATGCTGAAGGACACGCCGGCGAAAACGGTCAAAGCCGCCTTACAGCACGATTTTTCGCGGGTCAGCGACCGGGTTGCAAAAGAAATCTGCGAACGGGCCGGCTTAAACCCAAAAGAACGCCCGACTCAGATCGCGCACCGCGAAAGCGAAGCGCTCTTTAAGGCGATCGGCGAAACCAAGTTGATGCGCCCGCCGACCGACTGCCTGTCGCCCATCGGCGAAAAGGAAATAATTGCGGGCCTGGAGAAAGAAATTAAAGGCGATTTTTACACGGCCGTAACGCGCGATCCGGAAGTATATCGCGGCAACCCTTTTCAAATTGAGGCCGGCATTGCCTATGCCAAGCCCGGCGAAAACATTGATCTCGGCGCCGAAGAACCGGTCCGCGTCCTGCGCTTCGCCAATAAAGTGCCGCTCCTTTACATGGCCGGGGCCTGCGCAATCAACAAGGCGGTCGTCGGCATCAACTGGAAAAGTTACCACCTCTCCCAGCCTTCCGGTTCCCTCCCCGTGGGGCCGATGGCTATTCTGGTCCATATCGCCAGCGTCTGGGTTCCGTTCACCAGTGAAAGCAAGGAAGCCATCGCCCATTACCCCGAAATAATCCGCGAAATCACCTTTGCCCTGCAGGAATGCGGGCGGCGTCTGTCGGTCTACCTCAGCCGGCGGCGGCGGCTGGCCGAATTGGAACGCAAAAAGAACTATATTGAACTTTATTTGCCGCATCTGGCGCTGGGGCTGAAACAAATCCTTAAATTTGACGACCGGCAGGAAAAGGCGGTCATCAACAAATTGCACCGCATGCTGGAAAGAACGCATCTGGAACAAACTTGACAAAGCAATATTTCACCGCCCGCTTCGCTAGAGGCGCGGAGAAAGAAGGATATTTTTTTTAAATAAAAAGATTTTACCTCGGCGACCTCTGCGTCTCTGCGGTAAAAAATTCATACTGAGAATAAACATGGCAAAAACATCAGACACCGTAAAAACCAAAACGGCAACATTTAACGTCGTCTCCAAAAAAGACGCCTCCGCGAAAATCACGCGCACGGCCGACGATATTTACGCGGATATAATCAAAAAGAACGCGCGGCCAAAAATGCGTTTCCCCATCCGCTCGCTCAGCAACGTGAAATATGACCCGCGCAAGGGACATTTTGAGATTCTCAACAAAGTGGCCACGCGCACGCTTTCCTACAACACCGTCAAGACTTTTGCCCAGTCAATGCGCCTGCTGGCGACCACCAAAAACGATCTGCTTGATAAAAAGGATATCGCCGGCAAACGCGAGATTTACTACAACAGCAAAAGCTGGGGCGAATGCCGTTTCAACGAACAGCCGGAAAGCGACACACTGCTTGACGACATGGAAGCGATGCTCGCCATAAACCGCGAACAGCTCGGCTATATCCCCGAGGAAAGGGGCGGCGAGGTAACCGGCCCCCTGACCGTGATTGATCTTGACCCCGGCACGCGCGACGAAATCAGGATAAATTGCGAAAAACTCGGGACCGGCGCCTGGAGCATCCCCTCGCAGGTTGAGCATCTGCGGTTTGAAACCAAGGCGAAATTCGTCCTGGTGATTGAAACCGCCTCGCTCTTCCAACGATTAGTCCACCACCGTTATTATGAATCAGCCAATTGCATCCTGATTTCCATGAGCGGCGTGCCCACCCGCGCCTGCCGCCGGTTCATCCGCCGCCTGTGCGACGACCGGCGTCTGCCGGTGCTGGCCTTTACCGACGGCGACCCATACGGCTACTGCAATATTTACCGGACATTGAAGGTTGGATCAGGACAGGCGGCGCACATCAATCAGTTCTTCTGCGTGCCGCAGGTTCATTATCTGGGCGTTACACCGCAGGATATCATTGATTTTGACCTCAAGGACGCCACCCATCCGCTGGAGGAAAACGACATTAAACGCGCCAAGGACGCCTTGAAAAACGACCCCTTTGTCAGGCATCACAAGGAATGGCAGGCGGCTTTGGAACAGATGCTTGCGATGGGGGTGCGTATTGAACAACAGGCCTTTGCCAAACACGGCCTGAATTATGTGCTTGAAAAATACCTGCCCGCCAAAATCAAAAAGGGCGTGTTTCTGCCGTAACGGCTTGCTTGACTTACAAAACAGACCGGCTAATATTGACGAAAAAAAACACAACATAAGACGCATTTATGAAAATCACAATTGTCGGCACGGGATATGTGGGGCTGGTTACCGGAACCTGTTTTGCTGAAACGGGAATTACCGTAACCTGTGTTGACGTGGACCGGCATAAAATCGAAAAACTTAAAAGCGGCATCGCCCCGATTTACGAGCCCGGCCTTGACGACATGATCCAGCGCAACGCGGCCAAGGGACGCCTTTCTTTTTCAACAAGCCTGAAAGAAAGCATTGGCGAAAGCGAAGTCGTCTTTATCGCCGTTGGCACGCCGCCGGATGAGGATGGCCACGCCGACTTGACGCATGTGATTGATGTTGCCAGGGAAATCGGCGCTCATATGAAAAAATACCTGGCGGTTGTCACCAAGAGCACGGTGCCGGTCGGCACGGCCGACAAGGTCAAAGCGGCCATTCAAAAAGAACTCCGCAAACGCCGGCTTGACACGCCATTCGACGTGGCGTCCAATCCGGAGTTCCTGAAAGAAGGCAATGCCATTGAGGATTTCCTGAAGCCGGACAGGATCGTCATCGGCGTTGAATCGGATCAGGCCGAAAGCATCATGCGCCGGCTTTACAAACCTTTCCTGTTGAACAACCACCCCATCCTCTTCATGGATATCGCTTCGGCTGAAATGACCAAATACGTTGCCAACGCCATGCTGGCCACGAAAATAAGTTTTATCAACGATATCGCCAATTTATGCGAAATTGCCGGCGCGGATGTGAATGCTGTCCGGAAAGGGATCGGCAGTGACCCGCGCATCGGGAACGCTTTTATTTATCCGGGCGTCGGCTATGGCGGCTCATGTTTTCCCAAGGACGTAAAAGCCTTGATCAAAACAGCGCATGCCCACCATTACGACCTCGCCATTCTCAAGGCAGTCGAAGCGGTTAACGAGCGGCAAAAGAAAATCATGTTTAAAAAAATAGCGCATCACTTCCAAGGCCGCCTGAAAGGCAAGACATTCGCCATCTGGGGTTTATCCTTCAAACCGAATACCGACGACATGCGCGAAGCCCCGGCATTGGCGATTATAAAATCCTTATTAAGGGCCGGGGCCAAAGTCAAGGCCTATGACCCGGTGGCGGCGAAAGAATGCCGGAAACATCTCGGCGATAAAATCACCTATGCCAGGGATCAATACGAAGCATTGATGGGCGCCGATGCGCTCGTTGTGGTGACCGAATGGAGCGAATTCCGTGTTCCCAATTTTAAAATTATGGAAAAAAACATGAAAAACAAGTTGATTTTCGATGGGCGAAACATCTTCGAGCCGGCGGAAATCAGGGATTTTGGATTTGTTTATTACGGAATAGGAAGGGGAAGAAGTCAGTAGCCAGAGATCAGAGGCCAGAATGAAAAAAATATTAATAACCGGCGGGGCGGGATTTGTCGGCTCGCATCTCTGTGAGCGGCTCTTAAAAGACAACAACGAAATAATCTGTCTGGATAATTTCCTGACAGGCTCAAAGGAAAACGTGGTTTCTTTGATGGATAATCACTATTTTGAGCTGGCGCGGCACGATGTTACCACGCCCTATTTTGCGGAGGTGGACGAAATCTACAACCTCGCCTGTCCGGCCTCGCCCGTTCATTACCAGCACAATGCGATCAAAACCATCAAGACTTCCGTATTGGGCGCGATCAATATGCTTGGGCTTGCCAAGCGGGTGAAGGCAAAAATTTTACAGGCTTCCACGAGCGAGGTCTACGGCGATCCGGAAGAACATCCCCAGCCGGAAAGCTACTGGGGGCACGTCAACCCGATCGGGGCGCGCTCGTGCTACGACGAAGGCAAACGGTGCGCGGAATCGCTTTTCATTAACTATCACCTCCAAAATAAGGTTCAAATAAAAATAGCAAGAATTTTCAACACTTACGGACCGAGAATGCATCCCAATGACGGACGGGTGGTTTCGACCTTTATCGTCCAGGCGCTGAAAGGAAAAAATCTGACCGTGTTCGGCAAAGGCTCGCAAACGCGCAGTTTTCAATACATTGACGATTTGATTGAAGGCCTGGTGCGCGCCATGAATTCGCGCGATGGATTCACGGGGCCGGTCAATATCGGCAATCCCGGCGAATTCACGATCCTTGAGCTGGCCGAAAAAATCATCAAGATGACCAATTCAAAATCAAAAATCATCCATCGTCCTCTGCCGGAAGACGATCCCGTCCAGCGCCGCCCGGACATTTCGCTTGCCAAAAAAGAGCTTGGAAGCTGGACTCCGAAAGTTTCACTGGATGAAGGCTTGGAACGGACAATTCATTATTTCAAGCAGTTATTGAAGCGTTAACCCGGATATCTCGCGGTCTTGAAGGACCGCAATCAATGCGCTTCGCGTGGTTGTCATTCACCGCGAATGCGGGAATCCATCCGCCTTTATCGCCCTATTCCACAAATCGCATCCGCATCCACTCATCCGCATTGTGAAAATCAGCGTGTTTCAGTTGCGCGCAGGACGAAAGCTCCATGCCGTCCTTGAGGTAGACGGAGTAATCATAGCGCGACAAGTGGAACTGCCAGACGTCGCCCCCGGCCGGCGGACGGCCGTTCAAGGTCGGCAAAGAGGCGAATGGAATGGCGACTTCCATTTGCCAATATTCATCCTCGTCCGTATAATCGTTGAGTGTGCCCTTGATTTGGATGCCGACTTTCAACCCTTTGCAATTCCAGCGCCGCCAGCGATGATGATCTACGCCTCCGGCGCGCCGACTCATACTGAACGCGTCATAGACCGTGCCCAGGGCGTTGATTTCGAAATTATAATAAGGATTTTTTTTAATATCAGGTCTCAAAAAAATTTCAAGGACATCTTCCTGGCAGGTCGCTGAATCATGTTCGGTCAAATACCCCCAGATATCCTTGTCATACGCCTTGAAACCGACATAAAGATATTGCTCGTTCCAGAGCACTTTCCCCTCGGTCTTGCTGATGACCGGCTTGTTGGTGACCGGCACGAAAAAATCGAGTGTCTTCGCCTTTTGCCACGCTTTTTCATCAAGATGGCCGTCTATTTTTAAAGACTCATTGGTGTAATGACACGCATATATCTGATTGACCGGATTGTTTTTCATGACGCAATTATTTCCTTGTTTTTTGTTTCATTCCGCCGCGATCAGGTTGTCTTCCGCCTTCTCCATCCAACGGCATAAATTCCGAAATTTAACCGATTTTGGACCACGGTCAAGCCGCTTACTGTTTTTTATATTCCAGCAAGCTTTATAAACGTTTCATAGGCCCATTGATCCCATTCTTCCTTGACCCCGATGCCTTTCAAGTCCGGATAATTCTTGGCGATAAAGCGTTTGTTTTGCTTGAAAAACAACGCCACCATCCTGTCAGCGGATTCTTCGATCAGTTTTCTATCGCCGGTCGGCATTACCTTCTGGATATCCACCGGCGACCACAAGCAGGCGCCGATTTCTTTTAATTTTCCAGCCAACCGCTCAAGTCCGTATAATCCCGGCTGGTCAAACTGGAAAGCGTTTATGCCGACTTCGCCCAGGTCATCCAAAATAGCCCAGTTATATCCGCAGGAATGCATCAATACCTGCAGGCCGTTTTTATGCGCGGTATCGCACAGGCGCCGGTAAAGCGGCTTGAATATTTCACGCCACATGTCGGGACTGATCAACAGGCGGTCCTGAATGCCCCAGTCTTCGCAGAAAAAAACACCGTCGGCGCCGGCGGCGGCATGCTGTTCGATCATTCGCTCTAAAAGTCCGGTCACTCTATCGTGGAGCTCATCAATATGTTCGCGTTCCAGAATCAGGTCTTGAAAGTATATTTCCATCTTCCTTAAATAACGGGAAATGGCAAATGGAAATCCAGGCAAACCGCCCAGACGAAATTTGCCCGGCGCCTTGTCAAAGGCTTCCCTGACCGGCGCATAACGCGCGGGATTATCCATGTCCGGCAAAAGCCAATCCCGCAAGCTTCCCCAATCTTCCAGCGCCGGCCGGAAAATTTCACCTTTCGCGCTCATCCCCGGCAAGCGGTGCCATACGTTGCCCCACTCATCGGTATAAAACTGAGTATTCCCCTCAAGCCAGCGTTTTTCGCTCCATGACGCTGATGATCCAGGAGAGGCTTCGACAAAATCATTGCATCCGCCGAAATTCATTCCGAACCGGCTTGCGTCTTTACCCGACAAATTCCATTTGATAATTTCGCGAGAAGTCATACTTAGAGCTTACCCGTAAATTAATTTGAGCCATGATTGCCGCTCGGTTTTGCCTTTTAAGAAATCAGTGAAATCCGTAAATGGTTCCTCCGCAAATCCTCTCGTATGCGCCCATATCAACCGTCCCGTAACGGATGCGTTGCCGGCCATCCAGATCAACAGTATTCGTCATCCAACTCGTGTTTAACCCGGCATTGACACACGGTGAATTATCGTGCAAACGATAATCGCCGCCATCCAGATTGACCAGGCTGGGGTCATTGGTGATGTTGCGGGTTCCATCCACCGCCGGAATCACGCAGGAATATTGCAAGCCCGTATTGCCCGCCGTATTGGTAAAGTTGGCCGCCGCTGGCGCGGTGTTGAAATAAACGATGTTGTTGGTCCCAGCGCCTGAGCCATGGATATAAACCCCGCCGCCGGATATTTTTGCATAATTACTAACGACCGTGCAGTTTTCAACAGCGCTATTGGTCATCCAAACGCCGCCCCCGATATTCCCGTATGTCCCGTTGGCCTGATTCCGCGCAATCAGGCAATTCCGCACTGTTCCCGAACTAACCTTGACGCCTCCCCCGGTGGTTGCCGAGCCATTCCCAACTATTGAACAGTCTTTTATCAATGAGCCAGAACTCGCCAAATATACCCCGCCGCCACCGCCATCTGCATATCGCCCGTTTATTACGTTGTTTGATATGATTGAGCAGTTCAAAATCTTATTGCCTAAGCCGCCACCAAACCCAAATCCGCCGCCAGCCGTGTAATGGGTATTATTTATGGCAATACAATTTGAAATTATACAATTGTATCCTATCATATAACAGGCCGTACCAGAGCCGCCATAAGGATCATCGCACAGGTTTCCATAAAAATAACACCCTTCCACCCTTATGTCCGTCGTGCCACTGCCGTCCGGCACCGCCACTCCGCCGCCGCTGACAAACGCATAATTATTGCTGAAAATACAATTGGTTACAATACTGCCGTTGCCGCCGCTGCTGATATAAACGATGCCGCGGCCGCTAGTTCCAGACACGTAGGCATTGCTATTTCCCACAAACGTGCAATTTATTATGGAAACACCTCCCGCTGTGACAGCGACTATCCCGGTCTGGCCAAGTATATAAAAGTTTGTTACCGTGAAGCCGTCAAATACCGAATTAGCGGCGCTGAAAGCCGCACATCGGTTGGAAATTGTCGGGGTTTGCCCGGTCAATATCGTCACATTCCGCCCATTGACGCTTTTAAGCGTCATTGCATTGGTCACATTGATTATATTTGTTGAAATGTATGTCCCGTTGGTTACAAGGACAATTCTGGGAGAGAGATTGGTTGCGGCGGTGTTCACCACGTCAATGATGTTTGTCCCGGCCGTGGCCCAGTTGGTGTATGGGTCAACGGCTCCGATCCAACCGGGCGTTCCGTTCGTCACCACGTAATGCGTAGTTCCCCGGCAATCTGCAGTCACAGCCAAAACAATAAGCGCCATGTAAGTTATTATTTTCATAACTGAACCTGTTTCAAAAACATATTTTTGATTAAAAAATAAAATTTACGCTATTTTTCTGCGGAAAAATAAGTTTAAAACGCATTAACAAATAGTCAAGGCAACTTTTCTTCAAGGTGCCTTTATAAAAGGAATTGCCGAAAGTCCCGGCCCAGACTTGCCCAGGATATTCTTTTGAGGTATACAGGACGGTGACAGAAGTATGCCCAAAGTTGTAATTGGCCGACTGCCATTTATTTCCGCCATCCTTGCTTAGCCAAACGCCATAATCATCCCGGCGGTAATGTCCATCCAGGCCGGCGTAAATAATTTGGGGATTGCGGTAGTCATATGCCAGACAGATTACCGGGCGATCAGCTTTAAAGCATTTTTCCCAGGTTGCGCCATTATCAACGCTCCGATAGACCGCGCCATCTCCACTTACTTCTCCGCCTTCACCGCAGGCGTAAAGATATTCGTTCTTTGCCGCTACAACGATCAGATCATAGAGACCGACATCCGGCATGCCCTGCATGCCGAGTTTATTCCAATGCCCGCCGCCATCAGCGCTTGCGTAAACCACGCCATGTTTAAAGCCGCTCGCATCAGATAACCGCGGAATTTTCCAGGGATCATTCCCTCCGCCGTGCCGGGCATAAGGCGCCGCGCTATTGACCGAAAGCAAGGCATACAGAATCCCGGAATTTGATAACGCCAGTTTTACAACTTTATAACCAAATTGCCCTTGATTTTGCACCGGCGGCAGTCCGGAGTTGACGCCAAACCAGTTGGTTCCGCCATCGGCGCTCTTGAAGATTCCATGCCCAACCACAGCCGCGTATAATGTCCTTCTATCTTTTGGACTTTGGGGATCAAGCAACAATGACCAGACAAAGCCTTCGGGCAAGCCGCAATCCGGCTTTGCGGCGGTGGACCACCAACTGTTTCCGTAATTATCACTGATTGCGACCTCGCCCTTTAATTTTTTTTCCACATCACAATACATGGCAGTTCCGGCATAAATCCGCCTTGGATTATCCGGATCTATTATTATGCAATTACAGGTATTATAATACTTTAACCCGTATTTCCGCGTAGATTTGAAGCTAATGCCGCCGTCATTGCTATTGAAAAAAGAGCAATCAGCAAACCCTAAATACAGCCGCCTGGAATCGAACGGATCAACGGCAACTGAAGCGGCGCACAGATTCTCGATTCCGGTTGTAGTCCAATGGTTACGGCCGACCCGGCGATTTGCGATATTCACAAGCGTTTCGCCGCCATCCATTGAGCGATACAAATGGCCGATATCAGTGATCATAAAGTGATCCGGATTGACCGGCGATACGGCAAATGCGCCCAAATTATTTACAGACCACCTTTCATTATTCGGCGCCGTCCCATAGGCAAGGTCGGAAGCGATATAACGCCAAGTTCCCGCGCCATCGTCACTCCGATAGATGCCGTAACCCGGTTTATTCGTAATCCCCGCAACCGTCATATATAACACATTTGGGTGCGTCGGCGACAAGGCGAGCTGGCAGGGACGCGTAAAGTTCTTTTCTTTTACATATATGTCCAATCCCTGATTCCCTTCAAACCAGTTATCGCCGCCATCAATGCTTTTGTAGACTCCGCCTTTCCATGATGCGCGGTTTCCATCCTCGCATTGCGTTGCTAAAAAGGCGTACAAGGCGCTTCCGCCTGAAACCAGTGTTAAAAAATTAAAATGAGGCAGTCCCTTGTTGGCCAACTTCCAGCTTTTCCCATTGTCCGTGCTTTTATATATGCCTTGTTTTTCGATCGCAATATAAACACCGTCCTTTGTAATTGTTATGGCTTGACATAATCCTCCCAATTCCGTCAAATAATTCCACGCATGGCCGCCATCTTCGGTCTTATATGTTTTCCCCGTGCAGAAGCAGGCATAGAGAATATCCGGATTTTCGGGATGCATGGCTATTCTGCCGCCGGCGACGAATTCGCCCCCGAGTTTTCGATTCTTCAGGGATTCCCGCCAGGTTTTACCGCCATCGGCGCTTTTGACGACCCCGCTTGCGGATATATAGACGATTTCAGGATTCAACGGGTTGACCAAAATGTGAGAGATGTAAGCCCGCGGTCCGCCGCAACGGCAAGCTTGAAGAAGCGCCGGGGTTAGATCGTGCCAGTTGTTACCGCCATCAACGCTTTTGAATGTTGTTCCCATGTCGGAAGCGGCATAAATCGTGTTTTCATCGGCCGGATCATAATCAACCGCCATCCATCCGCCGCCGGTCCCCGGACTGACATGTTCCCATTTGATTTCATTTGATTCTGCTGTCGGGAGCAGCCGAAACGTCAATAAAAGATAAAAAAAGAATTGGATTTGTTTTCCGGCTTTCATTCTGACCTTAATATGCTCCCGCCTTTTTAACAAGCGCCACAATTTCCTTGAAATTATCTAAACTCACGGTTGACGGGATGGAATGATCCGACGAAAAAATATAACCGCCCTTTTCTTTCATTACCGGAACGACCCTTTCAATTTCGTTTTTAATCTCCTCCGGCTTGTCCCATAACACGGCATTAATGCCTCCGTGAAAGACAAGGTCTTTTCCATGCTTCTTCTTGAGAGCAATCGGGTCCATGCCCGCTTTTACTTCCAGCGGATTCAACGCATCCAGCCCTATCTCAATCAACTCCGGCACAAAAGGGTTTATATCGCCGCAGGAATGCAATTCCGTTTTTATGCCTTTCCGATGCGCCCATTCAATCGCCCTTTCATGGAACGGCTTGAGGAGATTCCGGTACATGTCGAGCGAAAAGAATTGATTGTGTTTATAACCCATGTCGTCCGGCCAGTAGATGCCGTCAAATCTATATCCGGCCTCCCAAACCATATCGAGCAAGCTCAAATTAACTTCGAGCAAATGATTGAACATGTCCATGCACCACTCGGGTTTTTCCACCAATGCCAGGAGTATTCTTTCCGTGCCGGCCACCCATGAATGGGTTACGTCAAACCCAAAAAACAGACGGGCGTTTATCCAGGCGCCGGTTCTGGCGGCCGCCTGGCACCCCATATCAAGCGCTTTCCAGTCTATCCGGTCCCTTTCAGGCCTGATTCGTTCCTTCGCTTTTTTCCAGCTTTCCGGATCGGTGATTGTAAAATCAAGAAATTGCGGAGTTGAGGCGGCATGTTTCCAGTTTTTCAGCGTTACGCCCCAGGCGGTGGTGGAAATTATGTATTCTTCATTTTCCTCAATCACTCTTTGTTCAAAGCGCGGCGAATTATCAACCCCGAACCAAAACACATGATCGAGCTTGAAAAATTTGACGTAATTGTCGCCGGGCATTCCCTCTTTCCGCCAGCGTTCGATGGTCGCCGGCCAGGGAGAGTCTATTATGGGAATCCGGTCGGCGTCGCGGTGCTCAAACATTCTCCTGAATCTCTCTTTGCTGGTCAATTCTTTCATAAACTCCTGTTCAAGATGCTTGCAAATGATTTGACTGTGCCATCCAGACGGACATGGGATATTGATCTTATTTTGTAATGCTGATCTTTCCGTTTTTCGCGCTCAAGCGCAACAGGTAACGGCGGCCGCGCTCCAGAATCATGGGCGTGGCGACGGCGACAGGGCCGGGAATAACTTCTTCCATTCCATCGGCCGCCTGCACCGATATATCGCCCCCGTCTATCGCAACCTGTTTAATAGTATCCGGCAATTCAACGATAAACGAATCCATTTGGCGGAACAACGACCTGGTTTGCAGGGGCCTTAATAAATTCAACCACACATTTTCCAGCGCGACCAGCGCCGTTCGCGGCAGACGGGAACGATCTTCAATAACCTGCCAGGGAAATTCATGGATGTTATTCCCGCGCGCCGCATGATATAACGGCCAGCGCGCCCCAATACGGCTCTCGGCTTCCAATGCAAAATCAAGCAGACTGCGGATATAAGGCTTTAAAAAAACGAGCGCCGGCGAACCGGCAAGTTTCCTGTCCCGGGCCTGGCGCAAACGCAAGTATAACTCCGTTACCTGCATAAACATACCGGCGGCGACTTCGGATATTTCAAATCCTCTGACCAATTCTTTTCCGTTCCGGTCGCCTGGGTGCGCGCGGCGGACCGTCAATTCCTTCAACGCCTGGCGGCAAAGACGGATCGTATTTTGTTTCTCCTCCAAGCAGGCGGCAATCACCCGATCGTCAGGATGGAGCAATGTTTTCCAATCCTTCCGCAGTTTTTCATTGCGGCCAAAATATTGCATTCGGTAGTTGGCCCCGTTTTCACGGAAGAGATCATCCACAATCCAAAGACTGGGCGGCTGATCCAAATGACTCATCAAATAAAAACCTTTGACATAAAATATTCCCTGACTGATGGCGGACGTGCGGCGCAATGTTTTTTCCGCCATCGGCGCCAATCCCGCGCCGTAACGCGCAACCGCCCACTTTTTCCAGAGCTTATTGAGATCGGTGTCCGGATTCCAGGCGCAGGCGCTGAACGAGGTGATGTTAAATTCATTCGGCGTGTCAAACGTCAGCACCGGCGGTCCTTCCGTGAAAAAATTACCGTGTGAATACTGCAGGTGATAATCCATGCGCGCCACTGCGCCGGCCAGTCCTTTTTGGCATGCTTTCTGCAAGCGCGAGCGGTAAAAATCGGCCAACAACGCCGGAATATATCCGAACCCGTTGCATTCTGGTGTGAGCGTAAATTCCACAACCTGGGGCTGACCGGGAAAAGCGCCCAGCAAGGGATTGTCCTCAATTTCCACCCCGCGAAAATCAACCGCGGTGTACTTGGTCATAAGAACGATGGCCGGGGATAAATCTTTCAAGGCCATCCGCATAATTAACTGCTGATTGGGAGTCGCATTATAGGACCGCACTTGCAATCCTTTTCCATAAGCCGAACAAGCATCCCAGACAATCTCAAGCAGCTGCCTGACTTGCGCGGCGGATTCCTCCAGTATTTTACGATTACCCTCTTCAATTTCCGGACGGTGAAGGAGTGGAATACCGCGCCCCACCTCGGACAACGTAAGATTGACAACGTCAATTTCCGGAATGTCCTCAAAACATTCCGCCCACTTATTGTATACAAAGTCGCGCAGTGATTTGCATCCCATCCCCTCTCTTTTAATTTTGTCCTGTAACGCCGTCTGAAACCTGATGGAATCAGGCATAATGATTTCATGATCCCAGATGACAAAATCCATGCCATGAGCGTGGCAATAACGCCCGATCTCACGAACCGCTTCGCGGCGTATTTGCCGGCCATGATCCCGGCAACACTCCCGATAGAGTTCCGGCTGACGGCGATACGAGATCAGCCAGTCAATATCCATTCCTCCTTCGTAGCCCCCGCGGCCGGTCAAATGGAACCCATTTATTCCGTGCCATGGTCCTTGCGCGATAATCCGCTTCGCGGCGGCAATCAGCTCCTCAATCGGCCGGTCAAAATTTCCTCCCAACGGAAGATCGAAGTTGGACTGGAATGCCATGCTTTCCCAATGTCGGATGGCAAAGCGGGGAGTTGAGCTTATGTTCAAATGATTCCGCCCCAGTTTGTTCACATCCGTCTGACGGATTAAGGCGCAAACGCCATACAACCTGGACCGGGAAGTGGCGCCGAAAATAGCCAGGCGCCTGCGATCCGCCGCAACGGCATAGCCCTCCTGCCCCAATTTGATCTCAAGCCGTCGCCTGACACCATCCCGAGGATGACAAACCTGCACAATAAAATCACCGTCAGACGCCCTGTCGGAAACAGCAGAAATAGTCCTGCATTTGAATCGTTTGCGCAAATAATCAATTAACAACCGCCGGCCGGTCGCATCGGCCTCATCGCTTTGCGGATAGAAGAGAGTTGCTTTTGCGGACATATCAATGGACATAACAAATATCTCCTTGTTTGTTTAAACCATCTCAACGCCAGGATTTGGATATGGCCAACGGTTGTTGCAAGGGACCTTCTATGACAACCGTATCGCCGTCAATAAAACGAACGTCTCCGGGGCTGATCAATCTGATGCGCAAAGGACAAGGCCATTTCCAATCCACCGTAAATTCGATTCCGTTTTTCCCCTGTTTCCAATCAGTGATTTCACGGCCGCCCATGGAAAAATGCCCATCGGTCCAAATCACTTGCGCCCGGTCCGGATCGTAAGGCGCGATTTTTACCACCGTACACCCATGCGGGGCAACCGGCCCTACGATGATCGTATGGCCGATGCGCAAATCCTTCCATACCGTTCCCGTCCTGAAATCCGCCGCCATGAATATCCCTGACCGTCCGGCCCGGAATCCAAGCGTTTCTTCTCCCAGACGCAAGGAAAACATTCTGGGGTTATCGGTCCAATTCACAACCGCCAAAGTATGCCATGTGCCCATTGCTTGCGCCGAAGGCTGAACCACCGTATGAAATACTTCCGGAAAACGACCGCCGGAAAACGCATCGCGCGGAATGGCGGCGCAGCCAATGGATGGACTGCAATGTCTCAGCAACAACAGACGATCTTCATCCACTTCCGTGAGGTTTTCTGAAAAACAAACCATCCCGCCTCCCAGATACTGGTTCAACGCGCTGGTCAGGGACTCTTCATCATTGAGCTGACCGAGAGACAAGCCGCCGGTATTGGCATATTCCTTGTCGCGCCGGCGAACCATGAGCGCGTCCGGATCATTATCCCAGAGACTGTTCATCCAATACCGCATGGTATTCTGTTTAATTGTGAACGGCCCATATGGTCCTTCTTCCCCGGCGGGCGGATGCGGCCATTGACTGCGCACGTCCGAGCCGGTCCGTTGCGCGTCAGCCAGGCCAATACTGGGGCCATACAGCCCGCCGCAGACCAGCAAGTAACTCTCGGTTCCGATTCCCCGGCGGATTGCTTCAATCCCCCGCCGATACGCCTGGGCGCGCGTAACACTCCGGTCATGATAACGAATCTGAGGCTGGTCCGCCACCACCCGGCCAAAATCCACCTTGTGATAAACAAAACCCCATTCCCGCGTCATCCGGCGAAACAGATCCTCCAGGAAAACCAATACTTCCGGATGGGTGGGATCCAAAACCGCAAACACTAATCCGCAATGAAACATTATCAATTCGTTCCGCTGATCCTTCAGCAACCATTCACGCTTGTGCAAGAAAAGCTCCGTGCGCAGTTCCACCAGAAATGGCGCGGTCCAAATCCCCGGAATGTACCCGGCTGACCGGATACGCGCCGCAACCTGTTTCATGTCCCGCGGCCAACGATCATTTGCCTGCCAGTCGCCATAATGCCGGTCCCAGCAGGCGTCAACCTGAACTATATCCAACGGTAATTTTCTGGATTCCATCATCCGCAGGTTGTCTTCCAATTCCCGAAATGAAAATGCGTCCCCATAAAAATACCATGAACACCAGACGGTCGGACGGCGCAGTGGACGAAGCGGGTGCCAGGCCCGGATGGCCTCGATATAGTCGTTTATCAGAGTTTCAGCCGAGCTTGAGCTGTCCATCCAAATCCACTGGCTTTCTCGCTCCTGTCCGGGGGACACTTCAACAAAGTCAAACAGACAAGCCGCCTCCAGCCGGTCCAGATCACGGCGTTTGTCATCCAGCGCCACGGTCAGAGACACCAGTTGTTCGGTGAGGGGAAGACATCCCGTCAGCAGACAGGGAAGCCCGGTTCCGATCCCGGATTGAATCAAGAGCATTTCACTGCCGACAATGATCGGCGGCGGAAGGCCGGTCCCTGCGGATGAAATGCCGCCGGATTCGGCAAGCCCATTCTGGGCATCACGCAAATCCGCGCCGCAACCGCCCGGCCTGGCACAGGCGGGCATATCGTTTTTATGCCGCGGTTGGCGCATCACGATCCAATCTGCGGGACTGGAATCAGTCAGACATAAAGAACGCGCGCCCACTGCTTTGACCGGCGTCAATGATTCCAACTCAATGGGCCGATCGCCGATGTTTTTAACCCGCAAGCGGACAGCGCAGGCAGTGCCTTCCAAGGGAGAGAACAATTCCCAGACCGCCGCAATCGGCCCTTCCGCGTGGGAAATGCCGATAATTTCGCCGTCCGAAAGTCCGGGGAAACAATATGGAACACGATGGATTGAACCGGTTGTCGTTTGTTTCTGTCGCCTTACAGTTGTATCAATATTGATCGCCTTTTCATCGGAACGTCCCCGAATTGCGAAACCGGCGGTCAGTTCCGCCTCCGGCCAACTAATAGACACTTGGGCTGAATCTTTCCGTAGCTGGTATTTCATAAACAGGTTCCCTTGCTTTTTTTGATTCTATTTATAGGAACTTCCTGATATTTTCACAATGGCTGGAAATAACTTTTTGATGTACTATAATGACCTTGATAGACAAATATTCAAAAAAATGTCACTGAGGGAAACATGAATTCATGCCGATATTTTATACAACGCAGTCCGATTCCCGGCGGGATTCAACCCCTGAACGTGGAATGGAACGGCAAGGCATATGTGTTTTCGCCCTTGCATGTGACAATTGACGAAACCCACTATGCCAAAAACTCCAGATCGCTGAGAGAACACGCCCACGATGTGTATCATATCACCCTCTACACGGAAGGCCGAAATTGCTTCCGGTTCCGGGGCGAATCATGCACGATCAGTCCCGGCACATTAGCGCTGGCGTCTCCGGGCGAATTACATAATTTTTCCGTGATGAAACAGGGAACGGCCGTCTACTCGGAAATAACCTTTTCATTTTCCGATGCCGCCGGACATCCGCTGCAAATCCCCTTTCATCAGTTGCTGTCGTTGTACGAAGGGATTGACATGCCGGATGTAAAAATGCCGGCCCATTTATCCGCCAAAAAAACACATGAAGCCAGAACAATCCTGACGGGAATTCTTATCCGGCTGATGACCCAGCCGCCATCGGGCAAACTGGAAATTGCGCGGGAACTTTTAAGCCTTTTCTCGCTGATTATCCGGGAATGTTATCTGCCGCAAATCAACATCAAGACGTCTGAACCAAATCCCATCCGGAAAGCATGCGATTACCTTGAAATCAATTATATGAAGCGCTTGAAAATTCAGGAATTGGCCGGCCTGGCCGGCATGTCCACGGGTTATTTTTTCCGCGCATTTAAAAAACAAACCGGCCGGACGCCGATCACCTGCCAGCAAAGACTGCGGGTTGAAGCCGCACAGACACTCTTGCGTTATACCCATTTGCGCTGCAAGGAAATTGCCGGCAAGGTGGGGTGCGAGGACGCCTATTATTTTTCAAAAATGTTCAAGAAAATCGCCGGCTTGTCGCCCATGGCTTACCGCCGCCGGCAAAATACTTTTCAGAGTCGCAAGTTCTGATGGTCTTTATTTTATTGCAGCAAGGCATTATTTTTCATAATAATCAAATATCCATGAAAATTGCGACGTTCAACGTCAATTCCATCCGTTCCCGCCTGCCGGTTGTCATCAGTTGGCTTAAGCAACACAAACCCGACATCATGTGCCTGCAGGAGACCAAGGTGCAGGACCATGAGTTCCCGGTCCAGCCGTTTATTGACGCCGGCTATCAGGTCGCTTTCCGGGGCGAAAAATCATATAACGGCGTCGCCCTGGCGAGCTTGGCCAAGCCGGCGGAGATTAAATTCGGTTTTGACGATGCTCTCCCGCCCGATGAAAGCCGCCTGATTACGGCCAAAATCGGCAATATCCACGTGCTGAACACTTATGTGCCGCAGGGACGGGAGATTGAAAACGCCATGTACAAATATAAATTGGAATGGTTTGAACGTCTGCGGAAACTGTTTGAAAAACAGTTTAAACCCGGCGACAAGGTTGTCTGGGTGGGCGACCTCAATGTCGCCCCGGAAGCAATTGATATTTACAACGCCCCCCGGCAGGAAAATCATGTCTGTTATCATAAAGCCGTCCGGGAAGCATTTAAGCTGACAAAGCAATGGGGGTTTATTGATATTTTCCGCAAATATCATCCCGAGCCCGGCCAGTATTCATATTATGATTATCGCACCGTGAACGCCGTTGAGCGCAAAATGGGCTGGCGGGTTGACCATATTCTCGCTACCGCCCCGCTGGCAAAAAAATCAAAAGATTGTTACATTGATCTGAAACCGCGGCTTGAGCCAAAATGCTCGGATCATACGGTAATGGCGGCGGAATTTATATGAAGAAATTTATTCTTCAACGCATTTCCTGCCCGCCGGTTACGTTGATGGCCTGGCCGGTCATATAAGATGACTGATCCGATGCGAGAAAAACAACCAAATTACAAACGTCTTCATAAGCGCAGGAGCGTTTCATGGGAACCTGGTCAATATATTTTTGGCGCACTTCCGCCTCGGTAATCCCCTGATTCCGGGCGTATTGCTTAAAGAGGCTGTCCACCCATAAAGGCGAATCCAGCATATTACCCGGGCAAATCGCGTTGACGCGCACGCCCTGTTCCGCCATTTCCAGCGCCGCGCTCTGCGCCAGGCCAATGCCGCCAAACTTTGAAGCGGCATAAGCGGAATTTTTATACGATCCTTTTTTTCCGGACTTTGAATTGATCTGGATAAAAGAGCCGTTCCGGCCGCGCGCCATAAGCTTCAAGGCGTGTTTCATGCAGAGCATCTGGCCGACGAGATTCACCTCGATTACCTTGCGCCATTTTGCGGCCTCAAACTCAACCAATGCGCCTGAAAATAAAATGGCGGCATTGGCCACAAAAACATCCAGCCCCTGCCACTCTTCATCGGCCTGTTGCATCAAGGCCTCGACATCAGATTCATTGGTTACATCACAGCGTTTATAGCTGACGGATTTGCCGTATTCCGATTGCAATTTTTGAGCGGTTTGTTCCAGCTGTTTTTCCTGAAGGTCGGCCAGGATTACCCGGCACCCTTCATGCAGAAGCCTTGCGGCGATTGCCTCCCCAAGCCCCTGGGCCGCGCCGGTAACGATCGCGCGCCTTCCAAGCAAGGCTCCACTGTTTGTTGATGCCTTTCGATTTTTCCGCCGGAGGCGGACCAGCCTGTGGCTGGCGATTTCCGATTTCCGATTTCCGATTTCCGATTTTTCTGACTTCTGTTCTTTCACGGCATCACCACCACTTTCAGCGCCCCCGAGGCCGGATCGGCCTGCGCATGCACGGCCTCGTTAAATTTTTCCAGGGGAAAACGATGGGTCACCAGCGGCCGGGCGTCAATCTTCCCGGAAACAATCATGTCGCGCGCAGCCAGATACTCCGCCTGGGAAGAGCTGTTGGCGCCATGGACATTCAGTTCAAGATAATGAATACGATTCAAATCAATCGGCTCAACCGGGTTTGATTTCGGCATGCCGGCAAAGATGGATAAATGCCCTCCGCGCCGAAGCAGTCCCAGCCCCTTGGCGGCCAGCGCCTTGACCGAAGCAGCCACCACCACCGCATCCACGCCGCGTCCGGCGGTATTTTGTTTGACCCAGTCGGCCGGATCGGCTGACGCCGAATTAACCAGATTATCAAACGGCAATTTCAGCTTTTTCAACAGATTCAGCCGCGCTTCAGACACATCCATGATCGTTACTGTTCCGGCGCCGCGCGCTTTCGCAACAAGCCCGTTGAGGACGCCGATAATCCCGCCCCCGAAAATAAGGACGTGCTCACATTGCTCCATGGGAATATACTTCATGCCGTTGACACAACAGCTCAACGGCTCAACAATTGTCCCCAGCTCGGACGGGTAATCCTGGGGAATGGGAATCAGACATCCCTGACTGACGGCAACCCTGGGCATCAGGACATATTCCGCAAAACCGCCGTTAAACTGATACCCCATGGCAATGAAACCTTTTTCGCATAGATTTTCGCGGTGGATCCGGCACATGGGGCACTGGCCGCAGCCGATAACCGTCTGGACGATATATTTGCCGCCTTTTGCAATGCCGGTTACGCCGGGACCGATTTCAACGGCCAGGCCGGTGATTTCATGCCCGACAATCGGAACATCAACATGTTTCTCGCCGGACAAAACCCGCTGGTCGGTACCGCACAAGGCGCAGGCCTCAACTTTCAGCAGGACCTCGCCCGCGCCAGCTTTCGGAACAGGAACTTCTTCGACCGCTATCTGCCCCGGTTTTTTTATTACAGCCGCTTTCATTTTACCTGGCAACATATTATCTCCCTCAACGCGGCCTTTGGCCGCACTAAATTTATATTATAGCATCCTGCCGTGTTTAACTGCATGCCGTCCAACCGCGACGGTTGACGGGGTGGAAATATTTGCTGAAAACAACTGAATGATGCGTATAATAATACAAGACATTCTTATTTCAACAAATTTATCGCCTCCATTTTCAACTTGTCCTTATCAGGCCGGAACAGTATGCCCTGTCCGGGACCCAGAACAACCTGCGCGGACGGCTGAACGGAGTATGGTTGGCCGTCATAATTTTGCATTCTTTCTTCAACCGCCGGACAACACAGCACGCGGCACTGCGCTTCGGCGGGCATGACAAAGCCGGCGCCGGCCATGAAACCGGAACCCGGCGTTTCCGCAACATCAATGACCAATGGCGTCTGTTCAGTGGCAATCAAAATCCTTGCCGTCATTTGAGTTTGAACGCTTGTATGGATAAATATTGTCAACGGTCCGTCCGGACATCCGGACGGCAAGTTTTCTTTTTCATCCTGAGCCGCGCCGTGGCCGCCGTTAACAAGATCCACGCTCCAGCCATCCCGGCCGGATCTTATCCGCCAGACTTGTCCGCCACCGGGCGAGACTTGTCCGCCACCGGGCGAGACTTGTCCGCCACCGGGCGAGACTTGTCCGCCACCGGGCGAGACTTGTCCGCCGACTGGCGTGATTCCATTCGTCAACTCATCCACTTCAATCCGCCTCTTTTCAACCTCCGAACACAACTCCTTCATGAATCCCGCGCCTGGTTTAATGGCGCCGCGCCATAGCTTGCTCACCGGCACGGCGGCAATGATATCTTTTGCCCCGCCGATATGTTTCGCATCCGGGAATGGACACACCAATGTCTGAATACGGTTCACCCCCATTTTCCGCAAATACCGCAAGATATTCCGGGCCTGATATTTGGGGCCGGCATTAAGCAGAAGCGGCTCGCTCCCCGCCTTGTTGACAAGACAAACCGCGCATTGGTCAACATTGAACACATGTATTTCCCACTCATTTCTTTGCGCACGCCACATCAGCGCGCCGGCAATAAGCAGTACCAGAACCGCAACCAGCCAGATTTTTATTTTTTGATAATAGACCCGCCAGACAACCAAAACACCCAGCCAGAGGCAAACAAACCAAATCGGCGGCGACCTGACAAAGATATACCCGAAAGGGACCTGCGCCAGGGCTATGGTCAGGCCGGTCGTGAGCGAGACAAGCGCCACATTGGCAAAATTGAATACTTCGGCGACAAACGGACAAAGCAAACCGAAAACAACTGAAAGGCAGCCCGTCAGCAGAATGAGGGTTGTCATGGGAATCACAATCAAGTTCGCCGGCAGGGCTATCAGCGAAATCATATTAAACCAGCTCGCAATCAACGGCATTGAGACCAGCCAGGCCGCAAAGGAGGCGGTCAACATGAACAGAATCCAGCGAAGCGCGCCGCGCGCCTTGCGCGCCGGAAAATTTTCGGGTTCAAGCCGACAGGGATCGGGGGCGATTTTTCCTTCAACCATTGCGATCAAGGGCGGGCATAAAATAATCAGTCCCGCCACGATGCCGAAGGAAAGGATAAAGCCGGCCTGGAACAGCTGCAAGGGATCGGCGCCGACAATCAGCAAGGCGGCCAAAGCCATCGCTGAGGAAATATCCGTCTTGCGCTTGAACATGGGACCAAGAAAACACATAAGCGCCATAATACAGCCGCGCACCGCACTGGTGCTCAGACCGGCCATGATCGTAAAGACAATCAGCGCCGGCGCCAGATAATAAAACCAATACAGGCGTCCGATGCCATAGGCCTGTAAAACAACCACCATAAACATGGCGATAATGGCGACGTGCTGTCCCGAGATGGCAAAAACATGGTAGGTGCCGGTTGCCACAAATGCCTCGCGCAAGCCGTCCGGCAATTCATACCGGCGGCCAAGGAGCAAGGCTTGAAGAATGCCCGCCACATCAGGCCGGTGAGCAATGCCGCGCGCCAAAGTATCGGCGCATTTCTGCCTTAAGATAAAACACCAATGCCGGACATTCCAGGACGGCGAGCGGGCCAGCCGAACCCGCCCTTCCGGCTGAGGGTCAACCTGAAATAAAAAACGGCAGGGGCTGCTGTTTTTAACCGCATCCATGCGATGAGCGCCGTCAAAACCGGATGAGAAGGCTTTATCAATCAATGCGCCGGTCAGACGCCAGCGTTCGCCATAAAAAGGATGTGGTTCTTTTTCATCATATGGCATCGTTACCAGAATTTCACCCCGCGCCTTTTGAAAGAAGCCTATGCGGTTTAGCGCCTCAATGCGCATAGCAAATGACCAGAACCGGCGGTCATCCCGCCGGCCTTTGCAAAGCGCCGGATCATCCGCGACAACCCCGATAATTTCAACCCCTTCCCGCGGCCGGTTCATCAAAGCCGAAATATATCTCTCTGAGGGACTATTGATGCGCAAGTCAATTGTCAGCCATCCTGCCAGGAAAATGGCAAGATAGACGAGACCGGCCGAAAGACCGGGAAAAAAACGGGAAAGAACGCCGGACTTGCCTTGAAGTACGCGCTTCGCTTCACTACAGGGCTTGCCCTGAAGCAGTCGGCATAGGCAATGCAGACCAAACGCAATAGCTAACGCAAACAGGGCGAAGGCCAGAATCGTGATAAAATGAAGGCCGTTAATCCAGACGCCGCCCAGGATTCCCGCCAGATAACAGAACGCAACCCCCAGCAATGGCCGGCGCATTGGTTCAGTCTGGCTGGAAATAGTTTCTTCGATCATGAATCAAATCCACATTATTACGTGTATATTTTTCAGCACGGAGTGTCAATTTCAATTTAAATGAATTGAAAACATATTGCCCGAATATTGCACGATGATCGTGCAATTTGCGCGGCCATCACGGCCCGTTGTGTGAATTTTGTGCCGAGCCGGCGCAAAATCAAGGTATTATTTTGATCGCGATATTTCTACTGGAAATTTTTCGGTTTTTTCTTTTATTCCATAATAATTCCGATTATCCTCCATCATCTGTTTCAAGACAATAATATTTGCCGCTTAACGACAACGAATACAATGCAATGAAGTCCTGGCACACCAAACTGGTCATAGCTCTCCTTGTTATAGCGATCTTATTCCGGCTGGCATTATTCATGTTTGCGCTTAAATCCCTGCCGCCATCATCGGATGAAGCCTGGCCTTCGCTGATGGCGTTGCACATGCTCAAGGGCGAATTTCCAGTGGTCTACTGGGGGCAGACCTACATGGGCACCCAGGAATCATTCATTGATGCGGCATTGATCCCCTTGCTGGGTTTTAACATTGTAACCATGCGGCTCTACCCCCTGGCTTTTTCCATGATTTTCTGCTGGGTAACTTATCTTCTGGCGCGGAAACTGTATGGACAGACTGCGGGAATCATCGCGCTGGCGCTTTTGATTATCCCCGTCCCCTATCTGGCAATGTGCGGCGCGCTGATCCCTCCGGACAATTATCTGGCCGTGACCACTCTTGGCAGTATTGCGCTTTTGCTTTTGGCAGACCTTGTGTTCGCCAGCCCGCCAGAACGGCCATGGTGGAAGTATATTCTTCTCGGCTTTGTCCTCGGCTACACATTCTGGCTGCACATTCTCGTTATCAGTTACATTGGCGCGGCATTATTGTTTCTGTTCTTCAGTGATAAGCTGATATTCCTGCGGTGGAAATTCTGGGCCGGGGTATTGGCGTTCTGCATCGGAAGCCTGCCCCTGCTGTGGTATAACGCGGCCAATGATTTTGCGACGTTTTCAGATGTCGGCCGCAATGTCGAATGGACCAGGTCATGGGAAGTGCTCAAGGAATTTTTCGGCATCACCATTCAATTTTTGATCGGCACGAAAGTAATGTTGTATGGGGACAACTCCCATTTTACCAGTCTTCCGGCCTGGCTTTCGTTCCTGCTGGTAATTATTTTGATCGGCCTGCTCCTCGTGGTGATCGTGTCCCGGTTTAAATCACTTTTGAGACTGGCGATTTTATCGCTCAAGGGGTCGGATGGCACGGGGCTCCTGCTGGCGCTGGCCGCGGCAACCGTATTCCTGTTCTGCCGCAGCGCCCGCGCCGGCTGGGATAACGTGCGGTATATCCTGCCGATCATGTCGGTTCTTCCCATTCTGCTGGCCGGCGGCCTGGCCAGAATCCAGGCCTGGTCCCGACCGGTTTTCGCCGCGCTCATGGTTGTTCTGATTGGCGCCCAGGTCTGGGGCAACATTCTGCTTGTCAAGGCCTGGAGCGACCCGCGCATCGTCGGGGAAGACCTGGAACTGCCGGATACCACCCCGCTCTTCGCTTTTCTGAAAGCGCATGGCATCCGCCATGCCTACGCCCATTACTGGCTGTCATATCGGATGACGTTTGAAGCGCAGGAAAACTTTATTTGTTCGGAACCATTTAACGAACGGTTCCCGGGCCGCGAAGTAAAATACATTGACCAGGTGCGCGCCGCCACAAACGCAGCCTATATTAATCACGCCACGCTCCGCCTGCCGGACGATTTTGAGGCAAACCTCAAGGCCATCGGCGGGGAATACCGCAAGATAGAAGGCTATCGTTTTGCGGTATATTATGATTTCAAGCCGCCCTATGGTCTCATCCAGCTGAAAGAAATCAACCGCTCCGGATGGACGGCGGCCGCGGAGCAAAATTCAAAATCAGCCGGCGATGCCATTGACAACAACCGGGCAACCGGCTGGGCGACCGGGCAACCGCAGACTTCCGGCACATGGTTTCAGGTGGATATGGGCCGCATAGAAACGGTGTGTAAAATCAGATTTGACCTGGACGATCACATTGCGGATTATCCCCGCGGCTATAAAATAGAAATCTCCACGGACGGCAAACTCTGGAAAAAAGCGCTGGAAATGGGCGACATGGGCGGCAACTTATTCTGGGAAGGATTTCATCCCCGGCTTCTGGTTAAAGGAGATTTTTTTACGGCCGCCTTCCCGCCCGCGGAAGCCCGTTATGTTAAAATGACTCTGACCGCCTCAGCCCCCAGGTATGACTGGACCATCGCGGAACTGCAAATATTCGGGCCAGAGAAATAATGCCCGGCGGGATCGGGATAAAAACTCATACTGACAGGCCACAAAAAAATAGTTATAACACTATAGACATCCCCATAGGATGTATGATAAAGATTTAAAAACTCTAACTATAGGAGGTCAACATGGCATCTGCAGTCCAGAAGCAATGGCGACGATTGTGTCTCGGGATCGTATTCGCTACGCTATCGGCGACACAGGGACTCGGCAACAACAGCAATCATAACGGCGATTTTGAAGGACGGGGGTGCATGAACCCGACGGTTTATAATGAATCCACCGGCGAGTGGCGCGTGCTGACCGACCGCAATGATTATAATCCGGAATGGTTTATATGGGGCGGCCCGGGCTGGACGGCCATTCAATCCGACTATGATGGCGACGGCTTCGCGGACGCCGTGGCCTATAACCGCGCCAGCGGCGAGTGGGCGGCCATGCTTTCAAGCAACGGCTATCAAATACCCATTCGTCTTTTCTTTGGCGGGACAGGCTGGACCGTGGTTACCGGCGATTACGACAACGATAACCTGACCGATCTGGCGATTTACCGCGAAGCCACCGGCGAATGGCGCATCAGACGATCAGGCTCAAATTATCAGGAAAGCTCGTTCATTTTTGGCGGACCGGGATGTGCGGCCGTATCCGGAGATTACGACGGCGATCGCAAAAGTGATCCGGGCATCTATCGCTATTCAGACGGGCAATGGTTGATTTCCCTCTCATCCTGGAGTTATAACAGCGTGTCAATTTATGTTGACACCATGGGCGACGGCCCGCTTGTTCCTTCACCGGCGGATTATGACGGCGACCGCAAGACCGATCCGGCGATGTTCGCCTATTCCGCGCCATCGCATCTGGACAAGTACTATGTCTTCGCCTGGCATTATCTTCTTTCCTCTAAAGATTATCAGCAGCAGGAACCGTTTTATCAACTGGGACGCGAAGATTGCAAACCTTCCAACGCCGACCCGGCGCCGGGTGATTACGACGGCGATAGAAGAGCGGATTTCGGCGTATCATGGCCTGACACGACCATGTGGCGCATGTGGTGTTCCCATAACAACTATGAATCGCACGATGACTCCGACTGGCGCGGCCTCGGCTTCCGCCCGGTCCAGCGGTAGTTAGCAGCAGCATGTGACATGCCGGCGATGGAACAGCCGCCAGGAACGGTATCTTATCCCCTCCCGCAGGCAGGCGTAGAGAATGGCAAATCCGTCGCGGATCGCGCGGGATTTCATTCGTCCGCCGGCGCGCTTGTTTTCATGGGTTTGAATTTCTGTGATCACGCATCCTTTACGGACCGCCTGAGCGACAATTTCAATTTCCACGTCAAACCCGCCGGCCTTCGGCTTGTAGCCGCTGACCACGTCTTTTACAAACGCCTTGTAACCGTTCAGCACATCCATGAGGGTAGTGCCGAACAAAATGGAAAACAAAACAGTGAACAAGGCGTTGCCGAACAACCGGATGACGTCGTGGTCGCTGCTTCCTCCCAGGACGCGCGAACCAATCACCAATCCCGCGCCTTTTTCAACCGCTTCAAGAAACAAACCGATGTCCGCCGGATTGTGCGAACCGTCAGAATCAAAAATAACCAGCACGTCTCCGGCGGCATTGCGGAAACCGGTGTAAAGCGCCGAACCTTTGCCGCGTCCGCGAGTGTTGATAACGATCCGCGCCGCCCGGGATTGCGCGACGGCAACGGTGGGATCGGCGGGATCATCCACAACAACAATGGTTTCAAACCGGTATTGGGGAAGCCGGGCTATCGCCGCATTCAACGTGTCAAGAACCGGGCAGATTGTGTCCTGCTCGTTGCGGGCGGGAATCACCACGCTTACCTGTTTAATGGGCATACCGTCCTCCGCCAATAAATTTTTATGGACATGTTGATGATGATCGTATTATTCTAAAGAAAACGGTAAATATCTTTCGTCGCAACACTTTTTACGCAAAAACGCCTTGCCAGAGGAATTGTTACAAGATTACATCTTCCTCTGCAAGCCCCAATAAAAAATCCTCACGGCATGGAAGACAACGGCCGAAAAAAGGTTAAAATTACCGTCAATGAAAGCCGGAGCTTCTCCGCCTTCCCCGGCATTTCGCTCCTGCAGGCATTGAAGGATGAAAATATTTTCTTGCCTTCCGCCTGCGGCGGACGCGGCATCTGCGGCCTTTGCCGCCTGCGCGTGCTGGAAGGCGCTTCAGAAAGCCTGACCCAACCCGAGCTTCTTCATCTGAATGCCGCCGAACGCCAGAATAATTTCCGGCTCGCCTGCCAGCTCAAGGTCGGGAAAAACATGCGCGTTCTGATTCCGGAGTCATCCATCAACATATCCCAATACAGGGCCGAAGTCGCCGATATCCGCGACTTAACCCATGACATCAAGGAATTAACATTAAAGTTGCTGGGGCCGCCGACTATTTCATTCAAGAGCGGTCAATATATCCAGTTGCGCATCCCGCCTTATCCGGGAAACAAAAGAATAGTTTATCGCGCCTATTCAATCGCCTCGCCCCCCGAGGAAAACACCATGATTGAGCTTGAAGTCCGGCGCGTTCAGAACGGAATCGGCACCACTTATATATTTGATTATTTGAAAAAAGGCGATCCGGTCGTTTTCCATGGGCCGCACGGCGATTTTTTCCTGCGCGACAATGACAAACCTATTGTCATGATTGCCGGCGGTTCCGGCATGGCGCCGATAAAATCAATGTTGTCCGACATGCGCGACCGTAAAATCAAACGCCAGATCCGCTACTTTTTCGGGGCGCAGTCGCCCGCCGACATTTTTTATGCCGATTTGATGCGTTCCCTTGAACAGGCATTGCCTGATTTTAAATTTATTCCATCCGTTGCCACAACACGGCCGGGGGAAAAATGGGCGGGAGAAACCGGCCTGGTCACCGAAGCGGTCGCGCGCCGGCTTGAAGAAGGATTCCAGGGCGAAGCTTATTTATGCGGCAGTCCGGCCATGATTGACGCCTGTGTGAATATATTGCATCAGAAAAAAATTGCCGACGAACGCATTTTTTATGATAAATTCGCCTAATGAATACATCATAAGCTTCTTGCGATTGTCATTCCCATGAAAATGGGAATCCAGGATGATTTTTTTTTCATGAGTCTGGATTCCCGCCTTCGCGGGAATGACACATGGGAGAGATGAAGAAATGAAAAATAAGGAGGAAAAATTTGTGCGCTTAAAACCGGCAAATACTGATTTAGACGGATTCCTGGGGTCTGATCAGCGGCCGCTGACGGAAATTATCCGCGCTGACGATGAAACTGTCAAAAAGACAGGACTGACGCATCAGGCAATCGCGGAGCGGATGAAGTTCTTTCGGGAAGCCGGGAAAAACGGGCTCGGCGAGTTTGTCAAAGTCGCGCCGCATTTTGAGGTTTCCTGTGAAATTGCGCGCGGGCTGCTCCCCTGCCCCTTCGGCGAAGCGGGCCAACACCGGAAAACAATCGTAATTGTGCGCAACCTGCGCCTCCGCAAAGCAATAACTTTTTCCGACCTGAATATTCACCTGATCAGCGCGCATGGTTTCTATGAAGGCCGGGGCTCTCCGTTCCGGCTTGAACCGGTTGATCTGGCGCAAATCCTGGAAATCGGCGGATCAGACATGCCGGATTATAATTGACATTAAATTTTGTCCGTATAATTTATTTTTCCCTTCCTGAAAGAAGATACGAAACGCACAGATACTGCGCCCGGATAGATAAATAATATGCAAAATTGCAAATACATTATTCTGATTGGCGACGGCATGGGCGACTACCCGCAGGCTGAGCTTGGGCATAAGACCCTCCTCCAGAGCGCATTCATTCCCAATATGCGCGCCATTGCCGCAACCGGCGAAGCGCGCCTTGTAACGACTGTTCCTGAAGGCATGCCGGCCGGAAGCGACGTGGCCAACCTGAGCATAATGGGATTTGATCCGAAAAAATATTACAAGGGCCGCGCGCCGATTGAAGCCGTCGGCGCCGGAATTGAATTGCATCCGGATGATGTGGCGTTCCGCTGCAATCTGATAACCGTTAAAAACGGTTTGATTACCGATCATTCCGCCGGACATATTTCAACCGATGAGGCGCGTCCGTTGATTGAATTGCTTGAAAACCGGCTCGGGAACGATGAGCGGCGCTTTTTTACCGGAACAAGTTACCGGCATCTGTTAATCTGGAGCAATGGACCGCACGACGGCCTTGTTACAATCCCCCCCCATGACGTCCTCGGTCAGCCGGCGGTAAAAAATGCGCCCCGCGGGCCAAGGGCCGACGAAGTATTGAGGCTGATGGATGAATCCAGGGAAATATTCGCCGCGCAGGGCGGAGGATCACAAGCGGTCCGCCCGCGGCAGGTGACGCAGATATGGCTGTGGGGACAGGGACGCAGTATGATTCTGCCTTCCTACCGCAAGCTTTTTGGCCTGACCGGCGGGGTGGTTACCGCCGTTGACCTGGTGCGCGGCATCGGGCGGCTGGCAGGGCTTGGAGCGGAGAAAGTAAAAGGCGCCACCGGATTTATTGATACCGACTATGC